>Ga0118677_10010976_pt1 | contig 13699 bp, 13 predicted proteins | sample AliMusrvi5mmetaG_FD_86154 | JGI IMG/M metagenome (GOLD analysis project Ga0118677, IMG submission 86154)
GTCCTCGACGGTGAACAGCACCAGCACCTGGCCCAGCGGCTGCCCGTCATCGAATGCCATGGGCCAGACCAGGTCCACTGCGACGGTCGGGGTGGACTCGGCCCACAGGACGTAGTCGGCGGCGGCACCCCCCTGGGGCGGATTCGCGAGGCGCGTCAGCAGGCGGTCGAGGAGCGACGCGTCCCTTTCGGCGTCCTGGCCACCGGTCAGGCCCGGCGCCTCGAGGGAGCACGTCGACACGATCCCGGCCGGCGGCGACACCAGGTCGAGCGTCGCGTCGGTCGCGTATTCGAAGTTGCCGGTCGTGCCGGGCTCGACCGCCTCGACGGCGACAGGCGTCGTGGCGTTCGAGGTCCAGTGGTAGTCGCCCGCGACCGCGTACTCGACGCCGTCCGCCCGCTGGAGAAGTGCGCCAGTCAGCAGGTCGGCGCCCGCGGCGCCGGTGACCTCGACAGTGCCCGAGGCAACGACCGGCGGATTGCGGGGCGGCACGAACAGGCGGGCCCACCGCTCCAGTTGCGCGCCTTCCGCGGTGTCGGGGATCACCTGGTTGGCGATCCAGGCCTGGTACAGGTAGAGCCCCCAGGTCGCCCCGGCGAGCACGTACGACAGCACGTAGGCGAGCGAGCGCGGGAGCAGCGCGTTGGTGTTCCCCATGCGGGCGTTCAGGTCGCCCTTGATGCGGTCGATCAGCGCGGGGAGCGTGGGGATCGCGAACGACATGGCACTACCTCACGCCGCAGCCGCAAAGGCCGACCACAGGTCCGGGTAAGCGACGGCCTCGTTCGTGCCGTCGCGCTTCGTGATGACGACCTGGAGTGCGATCCGTCCGAGGTCCTGGCGCTCTGCCGCCACATCGACCCGCGCGGCGAGCCCGGCATCGACCATCCAGGCCAGCGCTTCCGCGGCGTACTGCTGGACCTGCATCAAGGTGATCGGGTTGACGGGCGAACGGGCGAGGAGCCAGAGTTTCGAGCCGAACTGATCATTACTATAGGAGTCCGCCCACCAGCCTCCCCGGTAGACCGGGTCGCCGCCGGTGTCGGGGAGGGCGTCGTCCGGGTCCGCCCGGCGATCGGAGAACAGCGAAATCCAGATCAGTTGGTCGAGCGCGACCGGGGGCAGGGTAGGGCTCCACGGCACCAGTTCCAGCCACCCGCCGCCGACGTCCACCAGGCCGCCATCGCCAATCGCGCCCCACGCCATCGCGCTTTCCGGTTCCGAGGTCCGAGGGGCGAGGAAGTCGGCGGTGCGCACACCGATGGCGTTCCCCTGGAGGTCCGCGATCGTGGCCGGCGCGGTCGCCAGGGAGTTTTCGTGGGTGGGCGAGCCCGGGAGCGTCGTCAGAACCGCGGCCTGGTTGCCGGCGAGCAGCCCGACACCCGTGACGGCAACCGTCGCGCCAGCCGCCAGGGGGCGACTCCCCAGGAGGACGGGGCGCCCAGGGTCGCCGGGTCGACGGGCTCGTTGAACGTGACGGTGACGGTCTGCCCGGTGCCGGCCGCCGAGGCGACCGCGGGGAGCGTCGCGACCGCCACGAAGGTCTCGCTGGCCACGCCGATCGCCTCGCCCTCCGGGCCCGTGATGCCGGCGACGGTGACGCGATACGTCTTGCCATTCGTCCCCTGGTGCGTCAGCGCCAGGCGCACGGAGGTCGGGAAGGGTGCGCCGGGAGCGGTCGGCCCGAAGACGACGGACGCGACGACCAATGCGACGCCGCCGTCGAGCGCGCCTTCGCCGAAGGACGCATTCTTCGTACCCACGTCCTGCGGCCGACCTGGCACTTCGTGCTGCCGGCCGATATCCGCTGGCTGCTGACCGCCACGGCGCCGCGCATCCAGGCAGGCAACGCCGGCCGGTACCGGCAGCTGGGGCTTGACGCCGCCACGCTGTGGCGCAGCGAGAAGCTGCTCGCCGGGGCGCTGCGCGGCGGCGAGCAGCTCACGCGCGCCGAGCTGGCACAGGTGCTCACGAGGGGCGGCGTCGCCGTCGACGGCCAGCGACTGCCCTACCTGCTGATGTACGCGGAGCTTAGCGCCGTGATCTGCAGTGGTGCTCGCAAGGACCTGCAGCACACGCACGCGCTGCTGGAGGAGCGGGCGCCTGACGCGCGCGATCTGCCGCGCGAGGAGGCGCTCGCGGAACTCGCGCGGCGCTACTTCACGAGCCACGGGCCGGCGACGGCGAAGGACTTCGCCATGTGGGCGAGCCTGACGCTGGCGGAGGCGAAGCCGAGCATCGAAGCGGCCGGGTCCTCGCTCCGGCGCGAGGAGATCGGCGGTGTGGTGTTCTGGAGCGCGGCGGACCAGGCCGCCCGGACTCCGGCGCTGCGTTCGCCCGCGGTCCGGCTGGTGCAGGGCTACGACGAGTATCTGATGGGCTACACGGAGACCAAGGGCGTCCTGGCCCGACCGGGCACGCGATGGGCGCCGGCCACGCCACCGGTGTTCGCCCTCGTCATCCTTCTCGACGGCCGGGTCGCGGGGTTCTGGAAGCGCACCCTCAGGCGCGCTGCGATCGTGATCGAGGCGGCGCTGCTCGAGCCGTTCAGTGAGGCCCAGACCCTAGCGCTGCAGAAGGAGGCCGCGCGATACGGTGCGTTCATCGGCCGGGACGCGAGAGTCGTGCTCACGGCGACCGGGGACCCGGCGTGACGGCGCGACGTCCTGGAGCTAGCGCGTGTGCGGTCTCGGCTCTGCTCGTCACCTTCGCGACGCCGGTCTTGCTGATCGCGCTTGCGGGCTGCGGCTCGGCGTCGGGCGGCAGCACATCCGGCGCCGGCCCCGCTCACGGCGACGCCGCCCTGGCCGCGGCCTTCAGGGACCACGCTCGCGGCCTGCAGGTCCAGGGGAGCGGTACGGTGATCAAAATCCTGCCGGACGACACCGAAGGTGGCCGCCACCAGCGCTTCATCATCCGCCTCGCGTCCGGGCAGACGCTGCTCGTGGCGCACAACATCGACATCGCTCCGCGCGTGGAAGGTCTCAAAGCAGGCGATACCGTCGTCTTCGACGGCGTGTACGAATGGAACGCAGAGGGCGGCACGATCCACTGGACTCATCACGACCCCGGCGGCGGCCATGCACCCGGCTGGCTCCGCCGTGACGGGCAGACGTACGAGTGAGCTGAGCTTTCGCGGGCCCGGCGCCGCCCGCCCGTCACGTTGCCGAGGGCGGCGCGACTTAGTAAAGTTCAGGGTTCTGACTACCCTCGGCCCGACCGGCCGTCCAGAGGAGGAGACACCGCATGTACTACGACAAAGACGCAGACCTCTCCCTGATCAAGAGTAAGACCGTGGCCATCATCGGCTTCGGCAGCCAGGGCCACGCGCACGCGCAGAACCTGCGCGACAGCGGCGTCACCGTGGTCGTCAGCGAGCTCAAGGACACGCCCAACGGCGACCGCGCCGAGAAGGCCGGCTTCGAGGTGCTCACCGCGGCCGAGGCGACCAAGAAGGCCGACGTCGTGATGATGCTCGTGCCGGACCAGACGCAGGCGACCGTGTACAAGAACGACGTGGGCCCGAACCTCAAGGCCGGCGCCACGCTCATGTTCGCGCACGGCTTCAACATCCACTTCGGTCAGATCGTGCCGCCGAAGTCGGTCGACGTGACGATGGTCGCTCCCAAGGGCCCAGGTCATCTGGTGCGCCGCCAGTACGAAGAGGGCAAGGGTGTGCCGGTGCTCATCGCCGTGTACCAGGACGCCAGCGGCAAGGCGCAGGCCCAGGCTCTGGCGTATGCGAGCGCCCTCGGCGGCCTGCGCGCCGGCGGCCTCGAGACGACGTTCGAGGAAGAGACCGAGACCGACCTCTTCGGCGAGCAGGCCGTGCTCTGCGGCGGCTGCACCGAGCTCGTCACCGCCGGCTTCGAGACTCTGGTGGAGGCCGGCTACCAGCCGGAGATCGCCTACTTCGAGTGCCTGCACGAGCTCAAGCTCATCGTCGACCTCATGCAGGAGAAGGGCATCGCCGGCATGCGCTACAGCATCAGCGATACCGCCGAGTACGGCGACCTCACGCGCGGCCCGCGCGTCATCGACGACCACGTGCGCGAGACCATGGCCGAGATCCTCGGCGAGATCCAGAGCGGCGAGTTCGCGCGCGAGTGGATCATCGAGAACCAGGCCAACCGGCCCGTGTACAACGCGCTCAAGCGTCAGGGCAAGGAGAACCTCATCGAGACCGTGGGCAAGGAGCTCCGCGGCATGATGAGCTGGATCGACGACGAGGGCGGCTTCGACATCGACGTGTGAGCCTGACCGGATCTGAACGACCGTCGGGGGCGGCGGCGCCGGATGGCGCCGCCGCCCCTTTGCTCGTTCGGGCTCTCGCCGCCGGACGATGGCGCGGGTCCCGGCGTGTGCGCAATGACGACCGTCGCTCGGCGCGCCGGCGGCGCGCGTGTTCCAGGCGCACGGGACGAATTTAATTCGGCATATTGTGCTCCCAGCCGCACGCAATGCCCTTGCTATCGAATGGGCGGCAGTCTACTGTTGCGCGCAAAGCTCCCGGCTCGACGGTCCTCGCTCGCAGCCGGGATGCGGTCACCAACATTGTGATGCTCGGCGACGATGGGGGGAGAGATGGCAAGCAAGTCGGACGCCATGCAGGACTTGGTCGAGCGAGCCTGCTCGGGTCAGCTGACGCGGCGGCAGTTCCTGCAGCGCGCTGCGATCCTCGGGGTTTCGGCCACCGCGGCGGGGAGCCTGCTGGCCGCCTGCGGCAGCAGCAGTTCCGGCGGCGGGGCGTCGGCTTCCGCCTCCCCCGGCGCCGGCAAGCCGCTGGGCACCCTCACTGCGCGCAGCACGCTCGAGGTCGGCACGCTCGACCCCGCCAACTGGAGTTCCCCCGTCGACGTCTACACGCTCGACGCCATCTCCGAGGGCCTCGTGAGCTACAAGCCCGGCACGTGGGAGGTCGTCAACACACTCGCCGAGACCTTCGAGCCTTCGGCCGACGGCCTGAGCTACAAGTTCACGCTAAAGCAGGGCATTCCGTTCCATCGCGACTTCGGCGAAGTCACCGCAGAGGACGTCAAGTTCTCCTTTGAGCGCATCGCGGGACTCACGAAGCCGAAGATCGCGGCGGCCTACCAGGCCGACTGGGCCGCCCTCAAGGAGGTCAAGGTCGAGTCTACGTACAGCGGCACCATCATCATGAAGGAGCCGTTCGCCCCGCTGATGAGGAGCACGCTCCCGGTGCTGAGCGGCAAGATCATGTCCAAGAAGGCCGTGACCCAGCTCGGCAAGGGCTACATCAGGAATCCCGTCGGGACCGGGCCCTACGAGTTCAGCGAGTGGATCCCCAAGCAGAAGCTCACGCTGACGAAGTTCGCCAAGTACGGCGGCGCCAACTCCGCCTACTGCCCGCCGGCGTCTGCCGATGCCCTCGTCTTCCAGCTCATCACCGACGACGGCGCGGCGCAGACGGCGCTCCAGTCTGGCGACCTCCAGTTCGCGCAGATCTCCACCGCCTACGTGAAGCTCATCAGCGGCTCGTCGGACTTCAACCTCGCCAAGACCGCGTCGCTCAACTACGAGTGGATCGCGATGAACGTCAAGGACCCGGTGCTGAGCAACATCAACGTGCGCAAGGCGATCCGCCAGGCGATCGACGTGCCGGGCATCATCCAGGCCGCCTACGACGGCGTGTGGTCGCGCGCCAACGCGATCATCCCCAAGAACATGGGCATCGGCTACTGGGCCGCGGCGCCGCAGTACGATCGCGACGTCGCCAAAGCCAAGGCTTTCATGCAGGCGGCCGGCGTCTCGAGCGCCAAGCTCACCTTCACGTGCGTCGACGCGTCCGCCGACAAGGTGGCGGCGCAGGTCGTGCAGCAGAACCTCAAGGACATCGGCATCGACGTCACGATCGACGTGCAGGACGCCGCCAGCTTCTGGACCATCCCCGGCACCGGCGGCGGCGGCGACAAGCGCCAGATGGTCTACAGCTACTACGTGACCGAGCCCGACCCGGCCTGGTCGATGGAGTGGTGGACGACCGACCAGATCGGCCTCTGGAACTGGTGCGGGTGGTCCAACAAGCAGTTCGACCAGCTGTACACGCAGGGGACGACCACGCTCGACACCGCCAAGCGTCAGTCCATCTACGAACAGATGCAGCAGGTGTGGGACGCGGACGCCAACATGGTCTGGATCGCCTACCTCACCAACCCGTACGCGTACAAGAAGTCCGTGAGCGCGTTCTTCCGGCCGGACGGCGACCCCATCTTCTGGAGATTTGCCGGGGCCTGACGCCGGGGTAGAGGACACCTGCCGTGCTCGACTACACGCTGCGGCGTCTGGTCATGACGTTCTTCGTCGTGATCATCATCATGACGTTCCTGGCGCTGCTCATCCAGTTCGTGCCGGGCGACCCGGTGCGGCTCGTCCTGGGCGCCAAGGCGCCCGAGGCCCAGGTCCAGGCCGTGCGGCACCAGATGTACCTCGACAAGCCGGTGCCGGCGCAGGTGTACTACTTCTTCAAGGACGCCGTGCAGGGCAATCTGGGCGTGGACTTCCAGAGCCAGCGCTCCGTCACGTCGCTGATCTGGATCGCCCTGCCGCACACGGTCATCCTCGCCTTCGCAAGCCTGCTTCTTGCAGGGCTGCTCGGGGTGCCGCTCGGGGTGTACGCTGCGACGCACCCCGGCGGCTGGCTGGACCGCGTGACGGCCGTGGCGACGATCTCGCTCATCACCATGCCCGCCTACGTGGCCGGCCTGCTCCTCCTGCTCCTGTTCTCGGTGCACTGGCAGATCATGCCGGCGACGGGGACGGGGAGCCTCTCGAACCCGGCCGACTACGCCCGGCACCTGGCGCTGCCGGCGCTCGCCCTGGCCGTGACCTGGATCGGCTACCTGGCTCGCCTGGTGCGCACGAGCATGCTCGAGGTCCTCAACGAGCGCTACATCCTCGCGGCGCGCTCGCAGGGCATCCGCGACCGCCTCGTCGTCTACAAGTACGCACTGCGCAACGCCGTGATCCCGACGATCGCCGTCGTCGGCGTCGGCCTCGGGACGCTGCTCGGCGGCGCGATCTTCGTCGAGGTCATCTTCGCGCGCGCCGGTCTCGGCATGCTCATCTACAACTCGATCCAGACGCGCAACTACCCGATCGTCAGGGGAGGCGTGCTCGTGGTCGCCCTGCTCTTCGTGGCCGTCAACCTGCTCACCGACTTCGTCTACCGGCTGGTGGACCCTCGCATCAGGGTGGTCTCGTAGCTTTGGCCGTCGTCACGCCAGACGCAGGGGCGGCGGTCGTCAGGGCGCCGAGGTCGGGGGGCGCCCTCAGGCGGTTCGGCGGCGTCATGCGCGAGGTGGCGCGGCGGCCCGCCGGGCTCTTCGGCCTCATCGTCATCTGCGTGCTGCTCGTGGTCGTCGTGGCGGCGCCGCTGGTCGCCCCGTACAGCCCCTACTCACAGGACATCGTCCACCGGCTCGAGGGTCCCTCGGCGCACCACCTCCTGGGGACCGACGAGCTCGGCCGCGACCTGCTCTCGAGGGTCATCTTCGGGGCGCGCATCGCCCTCGGCGTGGCCATCCCCGCGGTGCTGATCGCGATGTTCGTGGGCATGCTCACCGGCCTGATCTCCGGCTACGTGGGCGGAGCCACCGACCAGGTCGCGATCGTGGGCATGGACGCGTTCCAGGCCTTCCCCGCGGTGATCCTCGCGCTCGCCCTGCTGGCGGTCCTCGGTCCGTCGCTGCGCAACGTCGTGATCGTCATCGGAGTGGCGCTGGCGCCCGGCTATGCGCGCGTCGTGCGCGCCATGACGCGCGCCGCCAAGCAGAACCAGTACGTCGAGGCGGAGCTCTCGCTGGGCGCGAGCACGACGCGCATCGCCGTGCACCACCTGCTGCCCAACATCGCCGCGCCGCTGTTCATCCTCATCGCCATGGACATCCCGAGCGCCATCGCCATCGAGGCCGGACTCGCGTTCCTGGGCCTCGGCGTGCCGCCGCCCAGCCCGTCGTGGGGCGCGCTCCTGGCCGACGGCTTCAACTACGTGCTGATCTCGCCGTGGGCGATCATCGGGGCGAGCGCTGCACTGATGCTCACGACCCTCGGCTTCGCCATGCTCGGCGAGACGCTGCGCGACGTGCTCGACCCCAAACTCTCGGGCACGCGCCGCTGGAGGAGGAAGAAGTGACGGCGGCGCTCATGACGGTCGAGGGCCTCGAAGTCGTCTACCACACCGACGCAGGCACGCTGCCCGCGCTCTCGGACGTGCGCTTCGAGGTGCGCGAGAGCCAGATCGTCGGCGTGGTCGGGGAGTCCGGCTGCGGCAAGTCGACCCTCGGCGCCGCCCTGCTGCGGCTGCTGCCGCCGAACGGCGAGATCGTCGGCGGGCGCGTGATGTTCGAGGGCCGGGACCTCGCCGGCCTGTCCGCGGGCGAGCTGCGCGAGGTGCGCGGCAGCGGCATCGCCACGGTGTTCCAGGACCCGCTCACGAGCCTCAACCCGACGTTCACCGTCGGCCAGCAGATGATCGACGCCCAGAGGGCGCACCAGGAGGGCCGCACGAGCAAGCAGGCCTTGCGCGGCCAGGCGATCGACGCCCTCACCCGCGTCGGCATCCCCGACGCCGCGCGGCGCATCGACAATCACCCGCACGAGTTCTCGGGCGGGATGCGCCAGCGCATCATGATCGCCATCGCGCTCCTGCACGAACCCCAGCTCCTGATCGCCGACGAAGCGACGTCGGCGCTCGACGTGACGCTCGAGGCGCAGATCCTCAAGCTGCTCAAGGAGATCAACGCCACCCACGGGACGGCGATCCTGCTGATCTCGCACAACCTCGGCGTGATCGCCGAAGTCTGCCAGCGCGTGGTCGTGATGTACGCCGGACGCGCCGTCGAGGAGGGCGACGTGTTCGCGATCTTCGACCGGCCGCTGCACCCCTACACGCGCGCCCTGCTCGCGGCTGTCCCGTCGCCGCAGCACCGCGGCAAGGACCTGGCGGCGATCCCCGGCCGGGTGCCCAGCCTGCTTTCGCTGCCGCCCGGCTGCAAGTACGCCGATCGCTGCGACCACGCCGCGCCCGTGTGCGTCGAGCGCGAGCCGGAAAGCCTGGAGGTCGCCGGGTCGCGCGTGCGCTGCTTCCTCTACGACGACGGCGTGCCCGCGGCCGAGCGGCCGCGGGCCGGCTGGGCGACCGAGTTGATGCCGGCATGAGCACCGCGGCGGACGACACGCGCACCGCGACAGGCGAAGCCGGCACGGCCGCGGGCGGCGCCGGCACGGCCGCAGGCGACGCGCAGCTCCTGCGCGTGCGCGACCTGCAGACGTACTTCAGCGACCGCCAGGGCATGATCGCGCGGCTCACACGCCGCAAGACCGGCGAGGTCCGCGCCGTGGACGGCGTCAGCTTCGACGTGGTGCGCGGTGAGACGCTGGGGCTGGTCGGCGAGTCCGGTTCCGGCAAGTCCACGCTGGCGCGGACGGTGATGGGGCTGGTGCCGGCCACCGGCGGCAGCGCGCTGCTGGACGGGCGCGAGCTCATCGGCCTGCGTCCCCGGGAGTGGCGGCCGCTGCGCCGGCGCATGCAGATGATCTTCCAGGATCCCGTCTCCAGCCTGTCGCCGCGGTTCCGCGTCTCCTTCCTGCTCAAAGAGCCCTACGTCATCAACAACGTGCCGGCGGAGAAGCAGTCGAGCGTGGACGAACTGCTGACGATGGTCGGCCTCTCCTCCGAGCAGGCCGACAAGTACCCGCACGAGCTCTCGGGGGGGCAGGCGCGACGCGTCTCGATCGCCCGTGCCCTCGCTCTGCACCCCGAGGTGCTGTTCGCCGACGAGCCCACCGCCGGCCTCGACGTCTCGGCGGCGGCCAGCATCCTCAACCTGATGCGCGACCTGCGCGACCGGCTCGGCCTCACCTACGTGCTCATCACGCACGATCTAAACGTGGTCGGCTACTTCGCCGACCGCATCGCCGTGATGTACGTGGGGCAGCTGGTCGAGATCGGCCTCGGCGACAGGATCCTGGCGCACCCGAGGCACCCGTACACGCACGCGCTGCTCTCGTGCGCGCCCGTCCCCGACCCGCACCTCAACGAGGGGCACCTCGAGAACGTCCTCGGCGGGGAGATCCCGAGCCCGCACGACCCGCCGTCCGGCTGCCGCTTCCACCCGCGCTGCGCCTACGCCGACCAGCGCTGCACCGACGAGGCCCCGCCGCTCGAGGACCTCGGCGACGGCGAGCTCGTGGCCTGCCATCACTGGCGGCGCATCGATCTCGCGCCGCCGTCGGCCCAGCCTGCTGCGGCTTCGGCCGCGCCTTCACCCGCGGTCGGCCCCACCGTCTGAAAAGGACGTCCCATGTGCCCGATCGAGACGTACGACCCCGACGCGGCCGTCCTCGCCGACTACCCGTTCGGGGCGACGGGCACCGTCAAGTCCTGGCAGCCGCTGGGTGCGGCCGGCTCCGCGTCGCTGGGCGCGGGCGTCTGCGAGTATCAGGGCGTCTTCGAGTGGGACCTGCACTACGAGGCCGTGTACTACATGATCTCCGGCTCGCTGACCGTGATCGACGAGGACGGCGAGCACAGCGTGGGGCCCGGCCAGATCATGACCATCCCCAAGGGCTCCAAGGGCCGGTACGTGAGCCCGGAAGGATGCCGCCTGTTCTGGGCCATCTCTCCGGGGAACTGGGAGGAGATCTCGGACTTCTCGATCAACGACCCCGAGGCCGCGGACGAGCCGGGACGTTGAGCGGCGACCGGGAAAGCGCGCGGCCGTGACCTGGTCGGTCACGATCGTCGAGGTGGGAGTCCTGCCGGACTGTCAGCTGGCGGCCTACGTCCCCGATGCGCCGGCCGACGTGACGCTCGACCTGCCGTGCTATTGCTGGCTGCTGCGCGACGCCGGTGCGGCCGTCCTCGTCGACACTGGGCCCGACGCCAAGCCGGAGGAGGACGTCGGGTATGAGGTCGCCGGCGACACGCGGGCGGCGCTGCTGCGGGGATTGCGGGCGGCAGGCGTGACGCCGGGCGAGATCACCACCATCGTGCACACGCACCTGCACCAGGATCACGTGCAGAACGACGTGCTGTTCGCCAACGCGGAAGTCGTCGTGCAGAGGCGCGAGCTGGAGGCGGCGCTGGACGGGGAGGCGCGCTGCCGCGGCCTCTCGGCCGCCGAGCGGGCAGCCCTGGCGGCCGGGCCCTACGCCGCGTCGCAGGACGCCGGCCTGTGGTACGTGGGCACCGCCGCCCTCGCGGCGCGGCTCGGCGCTCGGCTGCGCACTGTCGACGGCGAGGTCGAGATACTGCCGGGCATCACCGTCACGCCGAGCGGCGGCCACACCGCCGGTCATCAGAGCGTGCTCGTGGAGACGGCCGAAGGCCTTGTCTGCATCGCCGGCGACGTGGTGTCCCTGGCCGCGAACGCCGAGTCGATCGGCCCCATGACGCCGGATGCGGCGGCGGCCGGCGTCTTCCTCGAGCGCGCGAGGGCCGCCGGCTGGGAGATGATCCCGTCTCACGAGCCGGCCATGCGCGGCCACCGCTGGTACGCGAGCGGCCGTTGAGTGGACTCCGGCGGGCGCTGTGGTCTAGCCTTGCAGGACGCTGCATGTTCGCCCGGTCCCGTGGGGCCGGCACTCCTCCGCGAGGGGCCGTGAGATGAGCGAGAAGAAGAGAGTGATCGTGCTCGAGGAGCTCGCCCCCGAGGGCATCGAGCGCCTCCGAGGCGAGGGCCTCGAGGTCGAGGACGGCTCCGGCTGGGACGCCGGCGAGCTGCTGCGCAGGATGTCCGGGTGCCATGGCCTCATCGCCGGCACGGCGCGTGCCGTGAGCGCGGAGCTCCTGCGCGCCGCCGGTGACCTGCAGGTCGTGGGGCGCACGGGGTCGAGCGTCGACGGCATCGACGTCGCCGAGGCGACCAGGCGCGGCGTGATCGTCGTCGACACCCCGCAGAGCAACGCGATCTCCGCCGCCGAACAGGCGCTGGCGCTGGTGCTGGTGTGCGCCCGCGACTTGGCCGTCGCGCACGCCGATCTGCGCGCCGGAACCTGGGCGCCGGGCAAATGGGCGCAGTCGAGTGTCGAGGTGCGCGGCCGGATGCTCGGCATCGTCGGGCACGGCCAGGTCGTGGAGTTGCTCACGGAAGGCGCACTGGCCATGGGCATGAACGTTCCGGACGACCCCGGCCGCATCTACGCCGAGGCCGACTTCATCGTGGTGGACCTGCCCGAGGCCGGCGCCGAGGCGACGCAAGGACTTGTCGGCGAGCGCGAGTTCGCGCAGATGAAGGACGGCGTGCGCGTCGTCAGCCTGGCACCGGCGGGCGTCGTCGACCCGGCGGCGTGGGTGCGGGCGATCGAGAGCGGCAAGGTGGCGGCGTCGGCGCTGGCCGTGCGCCAAAGCGACCTGACCGACGGAGGCCCTCTGGTCGCGCGCGAGGACGTGCTGCTCGTACCTTGCCTCGAAGAATCCACCGTGGACGCGCGCTCGCGCGCCGCGCTGATGATCGCCGAACAGGTCGCGGCGGTGCTCCGCGGCGAGTTCGCGAGCAACGCCGTCAACGTCCCGCTGACGCTGGTCGACGATGCCGCGGAGCTCATGCCGTACCTCGGCCTGTGCGCCCAGCTCGGCCGGCTCGCGGTCGGCCTCGGCGGCGGCGCCGTCAAGGAGCTCGAGATCGCCTACGGCGGCAGCTTTGCCTACTTCGACACCCGCATCCTCACGCTCGGCGTCCTCGAGGGCGTGCTTGCCGGCCAGGGCGAAGGCCCGGTCAACTACGTCAACGCCGCCTCGCTCGCCGAGGCGCGCGGCCTGACGGCCACCGAGACGACCCAGTCCGTCCTGCCGGACTTCCCGCGCTTGATCACGGTCTCGGCTACCGGCTCGCGCGGGCCCGTGACCGTCTCCGGGACGTCGCTGGGCCCAGAGCACAAGTCGAGGCTCGTGCACGTGTTCGGCGAGGACATCGACATCGACCCCGCGCCGCACATGCTGTTCCTGCGCTACGTCGACGCTCCCGGCGTCGGCGGCGCCGTGGGGACCATGCTTGGGGAGTGGGGCGTGAACATCGGCCACATGTCGGTCGGCCGCGGCACCAGTGAGCGCGAGGCCGTGATGGCGCTCACGCTCGACGAGCCGCTCGACGAGACTCAGCTGGACCAGCTCGTCGAGCGTTGCGGCCTCTCGTTCGGCGCCGGCGTCGAACTGTAGGGCCGGCGCCGCCTGCCGACCAGCCGAACCCGGGGCGCTTGTGCCGCTTTACACAAGGTGGGGCGACCGGCTATGATGCCGGCCATGCGAGACTCTTCACATCGCCCGTCGTGACGGCTGGAGCGGGCGGGGCGGCTTGGCCGCCCCGCCCGCTCCAGCCGGCTCCCGCATCCCACCACGAGACCCCTCATCGCCTTCGGCCCGTGCGCCTGCTTCCGCGCCTCACGATCACCCGATCGTGCCCCTGCGCGCTCGGTCGCGCCGGCCCGCGCGGCCCTCACTGACCGATCGTTCAGCGTTTGTGCAGGGTCGCGCGCACGCCTAGAATCGCACCCCTGCGGATAGGAACATCCGAGCAGCCGGCCCCGTCTCCGGCGCTCGACCAGCCCAGAAAGGACTTACGCGATGCAGAAGCGCTTCCTCATCACGCCCGGCCCGACTCCCGTGCCGCCCGAGGTGCTCTCGGCTCTCTCCGAGCCCGTCATCCATCACCGTGCGCCGCGCTTCACCGAGATCCTCACG
>Ga0118677_10010977_pt1 | contig 13698 bp, 16 predicted proteins | sample AliMusrvi5mmetaG_FD_86154 | JGI IMG/M metagenome (GOLD analysis project Ga0118677, IMG submission 86154)
GACCTTGGCCTTCTTGATCTTCAAGCCGTTCGGAACCAGGGTTCCAAGAGTGGCCAGCGGCACCTTGATCCCGGCCGCCACATTCGGCGCGCCACAGACCACGGTCAGGGTTTCCGCCCCGCTGTTCACCTGACAGACGGTCAACCGGTCGGCATTCGGATGCCGCTCGACCGAAAGCACTTCACCCACCACGATTCCCGTGAAATCCCCGCCAATGGTCTTGATCCCCTCCACTTCCGTTCCGGAGAACGTCAGCAAGGAAGCCAGTTCCTTGGGGCTCAGATCGAAATCCACGTACTCTTTCAACCAACTTAATGGAACTTTCATACTCAACCCCTCAGGAGAACTGGGATAGGAATCTCACATCATTGTCATACAGAAGCCGGATATCCTCGATGCCGAACTTGATCATGGCGATACGCTCCAACCCCATGCCGAAGGCGTAGCCGGTGAAGGCCTCGGGATCATATCCCACGATGTTGAAAACCTTCGGGTTCACCATGCCGGCGCCGGAAATCTCGATCCAGCCGCTGTTCTTGCAGACCCGGCAACCGGACCCGCCGCAGACATGACAGGAAAAATCGTATTCCACGCTGGGCTCGGTAAATGGGAAGAAATGCGGACGGAACCGCACCTTGACATTCGGCCCCATCATTTGGTGGGCAAAAAACGTGATATCGCCCTTGAGATCGGCCATCGAGACCTTGCGGTCCACATACAACCCCTCCACCTGATGGAAGTTCGCGCTATGAGTGGCATCGGTCGTATCGCGGCGGTAGCAACGGCCCGGCGCGATGATCCGAACAGGCGGCTTGCGGCTTTCCATCACACGGATCTGGACCGGTGAAGTCTGTGTGCGGAGCAGCGTCCTGCCCTCCAGCCAGAACGTGTCCTGGGTATCGCGCGACGGGTGATCCGCCGGGGTGTTGAGTGCATCGAAGTTGTGGTATTCCGTCTCGATATCCGGGCCGTCGGCGACGGTAAATCCGAGCATGCTGAAAATCCGGATGGCTTCCTCGATGACCTGCGTCACCGGATGCCGGGTGCCGAGACTCCGCCAGGCGCCGGGCATCGTGACGTCGAACTGCTTCTGTTCAGCCGCCTTGGATGCCGCCGTGACGGCGGCTTTCCGTTCATCGAGGATCCGGGTCACTTCCAGTTTCAAGTCGTTGGCGCAACGCCCGAAATCACGGCGTCCCTCAGGTGGAACGGACTTCAGATTGTCCATCACGTCCTGGAGCACCCCTTTTCGGCCCAGATATTTGATCCTGACCGCTTCGATGTCAGTCAGGGACGCGGCCTGCCCGGCCTCCGCGAGCCCCTGATCCTTCAGAGCAACGATATCCTGTACATTCATGGTTTCACCCGCTTCCCGAAATGCCAATAATGGCGCGGTAAAAAGTCGGCAAATTACTGTAATGAAGGGATTGTGTCGAGACCAGACAATGGCATCTGGCGTCCTCCGCTATCGTCCGCCACCCGCCGCCGCGCGTTCCGTCCGTTCAGGATAGAGCGTCCAGTAATTGATCCTTCCACCCTTGTACTGGCATAACCGGAATGCCGGCTGGCGATCCCAGAAGCGCGCCAGCGCGGGTGCCACATGGACAGGCACGGCGCCGATCCAGAAGACTTCATCGCGATGGAAATGACCGGCGAAAACGGCCTTGATTTCAGGATGGCGGTCAAACAGCGCTTCCCACCTCGTATCATACACGTCATCCCAAGAGACCTCGCCATCCGATCCGTTGATCATATCCCTGATAGGCGGCCTGTGCATGAATAGAAGAACCGGAAGGTGGCTCCCGCGCAGCGTGTTTTCGATCCAGGACCGCTCCACGTCGCCCGGACTGCGGGTCTCGCCCTCCATCATTTCCGTACAGAGGAAAAGGCAGTTTACCCCCTGAATCTCGACTTTCCGGTTGAGCGGTCCGAAGTCTTTCTCGAAAAGCCCGGCGGTATTGGCCATGTCGGCTTTCAGGAGATCATGATTGCCGGGGACATAGTACACGGGAACTTTCAACTCCTTCATGGCGGCGCGCCCTTCCTCCACGACGTTCTCTTTCCGGATCGAATCCTGGAATAGATCGCCGGTGACGGTGACGAATTCAATCTTCACCGGAAGGGCGTTAATCATTTCAACAGCCTTGCGCGTCAGCGACACCCCGTCACGGGCGCCCCAATGGGTGTCTGTGAGTTGGACGAAGAACCACCCCTTTCCAGGGGCTTCCGCCCCGCAGCCAATGCAATAAACAAACACCAACAAACATCCCAATAACCACCGACTTGGCTTGCGCATCAGGGACTCCTCTCCATAAACATCTCCAATACAAAGACTGTCTTACCGTTCACAATCTGGCTGAGAAGCAGAGCGACGATAGTCAGAATTGTGTGGTTCGCAGTTTATCTGTTTTTCCAGTAATCAGGATCGCGGTGCTGGTGCATGACGGCCATAATGATGATCTTGCCCGGCCGTTCTCTGAACAGAACACTAAAGGGGAAGGTTTTGGCAAGACACCGTCGGACATCAAGCTCGACGACTGGGTACAGGCTGGGATTCAGAATGATTCGATTGATGGCATCCTGGACCGATGCCAGGAACCTTCTCCCAAGATCGGCTTGTTGCTCCTCATAGTATGCCGCCGCCGCGATCATTTCGGATTCGGCATCGGGATGGAACTTGACGACCTTCATGCAAGCGCGGCGTAAGCCCTGGTAAAAACGGCATCCGCATCATGAAGCTCCACGACGCCACGATCCAATTCTGCGCACCGCCGTCGAACTTCTTTTTTCCACTTGGCCGACATTGCGGGGGCATCGGAGGCATCTAGGCTCTCGATCAGTTTCTCGGCAACAAATGCCCGTAACACAGGGGGAAGCCCCATCGCTTCGGTCATGACTCTTTCCGCTGTAGTACTCATGCTCTAATTATACCCTTTACGAGTTCGTCATCAATCAGTCTTTTTCTCTTCATGCGCACTTCAGGTTTTGAGGGCTCCATACAACGGGAAACCAAATGTTTATAGGGTTTTCGTCCCCATCCTTTTCTTCAGTTCATCCATGCCTTCGTCCTGCAAGGCGGATACCGCGATGGCATCGGGATAAAGCTTCAGCAACTCAGGCAACTGTTCACGGGCGGAAGGGGTATCGCACTTGTTAAACACCAACAACGCCGGCACGCGGTCGGCGCCGATCTCCGACAGGGTGTCATAAACCACCTCGCAGTGCTCACGCACATAGGGGTGTCCGGCATCGGCCACATGCAGGAGAAGATCCGCCTCCCCCACTTCTTCCAAAGTTGACCGGAATGACGCAATCAGCCCGTGCGGCAGGTGCCGGATAAACCCGACGGTGTCCGTCAGCAGAATATCGCGTCCGTCCGGCACATGAACCAGACGGCTTTTGGTGTCGAGCGTGGCGAACAGCCGGTCATCCACGTAGGCATTCGTCCCCGAGAGAGTGTTGAGCAGGGTGGATTTTCCGGCATTCGTGTAGCCCACGAGACTGACGGCGGCCCAGGGACGCCGGGACCGGGTCCGTTCGCGCCGTTGTTGGATGGATTCCAGTTTGTCCTTCAGATCCCTGATCCGGCGCCGCATCGGCTCATTGCGCAGACGCAGCGGACTTTCGCCGGGGCCCCTCATGCCGATACCGCCCGTAAAACGTGCCTGTTTCTCGGATACGGGAAGCCTGCCAATCAAGTATTGAAGCTGGGCAAGTTCAACCTGGATCTGGGCTTCAGCGGAACGCGCCCGGCGGGCGAAGATCTGGAGGATCACTTCCGTCCGGTCAATCACCTTGACCCCCAGTGCTAGGTCCAGGTTATTCACCTGCATCGGCGAAAGGTCGTTGTCAAAAATCACCAGATTCGCACGGGCCTGCGTACAGGCCAGTTTGATCTCTTCCAGTTTTCCCTCGCCGATGAAGTATTTCGGGGTTGGTGCCGCCCTGTTCTGGGACAGGGTTCCGACCACGATCGCCCCGGCGGTATCAGCCAGTCGCTCCAATTCCTCAAGGGAATCCTTCGCCACGTCACGCCCGGCCCGACCGACCACAACCTGGACAAGCAAGGCGCGCTCCTGCGCCACAGTGGTAAGTTCTGCACGATTGGAAGACATGGAGGGAGAATATAGTATTCAGAATTCAGAAGCCAGAATTCAGAATCATTACTTGAATTATTGATTCAGAGATGTCCGCCCGAACCGCATGTATCTATCGGTAATTCTCATATTTTGGCTTCACCATAGTCTTCCTCTCTTTCAGCGACACGGCGTACGCCCTTGGATTCACCCGGCAAAGGATAACGTTTTACCGACGCTGGCTGGCTCCGTCCCTTCTTAACCGCACCTCCGTTTCGGCGGACCGCCAGCCAGCGTGAAAAGGAAGCGGAACTTTCGCCGGATTTCGTCCCGCGCAGGAGCCCGTCAACGCTCAGATCTTCATCCAATTCCGGCCAATGAATTCCTACCCCCCGGCCAATCAACCGCCAATCATTGCGTTCTCCCTTCGATCCATTCATCAATCGCGGATACCATGCCAAGGGAACACTTAATACACGTCCATCAAACAACTCCACAACCAAACTTTCATCCGTTACGGAGACCTTTTCTGCAGTCACACCCGTCATCTCACGAGTTGAAATCTTCATCCCATTTCTCCATGCGCCCTGAAATTACATCGGAGCGTCATTTGTTCCCGCGTATAGCGTCATCCTGAGCGAAGCGAAGGATCTCCCGCATGTTAACCCGAGAGATTCCTCGCTACGCTCGGAATGACACTCGCTATAACGCAAATTTGAATACTGACTTCTGAATACCGGCTTCTCTTCCCGCTCCCCTTACCCCTTCACGCAAATCATCGGCTCCAGCCGCGCCACCAGACGGGCCAGGCCGGCGCCGGCGGTGACTCGCACCACTTCGCTCACATCCTTGTAGGCGCCGGGCGCCTCTTCCGCCACACCCCGGTAGGACCGGGTTTTGATCGTAATGTTCCGAAGTCGGAGCTTCTCCACCACATCCTCGCCTCGGTATTGTTTCAAGGCCTGACTGCGGCTCTGACTCCGGCCCGCGCCATGACACGCCGAACTGAAGGCCAACCGCCCGCCTTCTTCCGTCCCCGCCAGAATATAGGATTCCGTCCCCATGGTCCCGCCAACCAGCACAGGCTGCCCCGCCGACTTATAGACCTCCGGAATATCCGGATGATTCGGTCCCAAAGCCCGTGTCGCGCCTTTCCGATGCACAAACAATCGTTTTCGCTTTCCCTCGACCTCATGCTCTTCAAGGCTGCATAGATTGTGGGAGACATCGTAAAGCAACGGGAGTTGCCCGTCATCCAGCACCGTCTTGAACACCTCCCTCACGAAGTGGGCAAGAAGCTGGCGGTTGGCCAGCGCACAGTTCGCCGCCGCCCGCATGGCGCCGTAATAAGCGTTTCCGGGCGGGGAATGCGCCGGGACGGACGCCAATTCCCGGTCTTTCACCCGGATCCCGTATTGCGGAGCCTCGATGACCATGCGACGGGAAAATTCCGTGGCAACCTGATGCCCCAACCCGCGCGAGCCGCAATGAATGCTGACCACCACGCCCCCCGGCTCCAACCCGTAGATTTTCGCAATTGGCTTATTGAAAATCTCCGCTACGGCTTGAACCTCCAGATAGTGGTTCCCTGAACCGAGTGTCCCCATCTCCTCCTTCTGCCGCCGCCGGGCCTGCTCGGAAACCTCATCAGGTTCGGCATCCTGACAGCACCCGTTATTTTCGATGACATCCAAGTCCTCGCGCAGCCCATAGCCGCGCGCCACCGCCCAGCGAGCCCCGCCTTTCAACATGGCCGTCATCTCCCGTTTGTCGAGATTCAGGCGGCCTGTGCTCCCAACCCCGGCGGGAATATGATAAAAAAGGGCGTCGGCCAGCTTTTCCCGGAACGCCTCCACATCGTCCTTCAAGAACGGAGTCAGGAGAGTACGGACTCCACAGGAAATATCGAACCCCACCCCGCCCGCCGAAATCACGCCGCCACGATGGGGGTCGAATGCCGCCACCCCGCCGATCGGAAACCCATATCCCCAGTGCGCATCAGGCATGGCGCAGGCCGCCTGGACAATCCCGGGGAGCGATGCCACGTTGGACAGTTGTTCCAGGACCTTGTCGTCCATCTCCTCGATCAAGGGATCCGAGGCAAATAGTATCCCCGGCACTTCCATCCGTCCGGCTCGGGGAATTTCCCAGGCCCATTCCGACCGTTGAATGAGTTTGGACTTGTCCATATCCCTCCTTCCCCTCGCCGTCATCCAGTCCCTGACTACACATCCACCACACATTGCGCCATCCACCCGCCCGCTTCATCCTCAGCAACCTTCAGGTGATGATAACTCGCGCCTTTGACTTCAACCGCCGGTTGGTGATGGTGTTGATTGACCGGCTCGCCCCTGAGCGTAGCGGTCAGTTTGTTCCCCTCGATGGCCACCTCGAACCCGGAAAAGAACATATGCAACGCCGACATCTCGCACAGCACGGCATTCAGCCAGTCCGCCAGCAACAATTCCCGATCCGGCGCCTCGCAACGCACCACGACAGCGTCATGAGTAGCGACACCCCCAGGCGGGGTAATCACCGCGGTAAGAGCCATGGCAGCCTGTTCGAACGCCTCCGACATGGTGCGGCCATATCCCCGGATCCCGATGTCGGCCTGATGCTCGAAATGTTCCCAACCCGTCTTCATGTATCACCATCCGTCCTGAGGACATAGTATCACCCCCGATTGACAGGCCAAGACGATTCTGAAATACTTCGCCTTGTTTTTACCATTTGAAGAGGATGATGTTATGCAACTGAATGACGAACAGAAAAAGCTTGTCGCCCAATGGGTTAAAGAAGGCGCGGGGCTCTCGGAGATCCAGCGCCGATTGACCGGCCAGTTTCAACTGAATCTGACCTACATGGATGTCCGGTTCCTGGTGCTCGAGCTTGGCCTCGACCTTCAGGAAAAAGCAAAAAGCAGTTCATCGAGGAATGATTTGAGCAAGCCTCCGCCGCTCCCTGCCGAAGACACGGGCGCCGGGGTCCCGGGCTTGGAGCCTGAACCCATGCCGGGTGCTGGCGGGGTCACGGTGGATGTTGACCGGATCATGCGGCCCGGCGCCCTGGTCAGCGGAACCGTTGTGTTCTCGGACGGAGTCAAGGCCACCTGGGCGCTCGACCAGATGGGACGGCTTGCACTTGGCGGCACAGACAAAACCTATCGCCCTTCCGCCCAGGATGTTCAGGAATTCCAGGTGACCATCGCCCGGGAATTGCAAAAACGCGGTTACGGCTGAAAGGAATATCCCGATGTCTTTTGAAAGCGGCAGCATGACGTTCCGGATGTTCTATCTCTCCCAACTCCTGCCTAAAAACCATGTGGAGCGGTTTGCCTCCCACGCCGCACCCCCTATCACGACACTCGGCGACAGCCCTATCCACGGCTGGGTGACGGGGCGGCATCTTCTCGACACCAATATCAACAAGGATACGGCCTTTTATGCCGGTTATCTGCGCATGACCATGATGCGCGCCGAGCGGAAAATTCCGGAGTCGCTTCTTCGAGCCGAGTGCCGCATGGAAGAACTCGCCCGTATGCAGGCGGAGAACCGCGCCGAACTGGATCGCAAGACCCGTACCGAAATCCGCAAGGAAATCGAGGCCCGACTCCTCCCCACCATGCCCCCGCAATTGAAAGGCATGGCCCTGGTCCATCTGCCGGAAAGCGACGTCATCTTTTGCGAAGCCACCTCCGATAAACAGCTTGACGCCCTGGAAGCGAGTTTCCGCGAGACCATGGGCGCCGGTGTCATCCCGGTGTCCCCCCAATACGCGGCGGCCCGCCGCCTGAAATATGACGTCCGGGATTACATGCCGACCAGTTTCTCGCCCGATTGCGAAGATGACGCCGTTGCCAACAGCCCCGGGCAGGATTTCCTGACGTGGCTGTGGTTCTATTCCGAGGCGCGTGGCGGACTCATTAAACTCCCCTCCGGGGGGGAGTTTGCCGTAATGATCGAGGGACCTCTGACGTTTGTGCTCGAAGGACAGGGCGCCCATGAAACGGTTTTAAGGCACGGTTCCCCGGCGATCAGCGCTGAAGCTAAGATCGCGCTGTTGAGCGGAAAGAAACTCCGCAAGGCCCGACTGTTGCTGGCGCGCGGCCAGGACACCTGGCAGGTCTCGCTCGACGCCGAACACTTCATCTTCCGCGGCCTGAAACTGCCCGAAGGCGAAAAATTGGAACCCGTCAGCCGTTTCCAGGAACGCATGACCTCCATGACCACCTTCACCACGGCCTTCCTGGAGATTTTCGACCGGTTCATGAAAGAACGGACAGACGAGAAGACGTGGGAGAAAACCCGTACCGACATTCATCGTTGGGTCAGTGAGCGTACCGCAAGAAAGTAACGAAAAGAGAGGGGATACGATGAAACTATCCATTGTCATTCCGATCTACAACGAAGCCGCAACCATTCTTGAGTTGCTCAATCTGGTAACCGCCGTCAACATCGGCATGGACCGGGAACTTGTTCTGGTGGACGATTGTTCCAAGGATGGCACCCGGGATGTCCTGAAGAAAGTGGCGGCCGACCATCCCGACTGGCAAGTGCTCTTTCATGAGGTCAACCAGGGCAAGGGAGCGGCGCTGAGAACCGGTTTTGCCGCCGCCACAGGCGACTTTGTCATCATCCAGGATGCCGACCTTGAATACGATCCCCGTGAGTATCCGCTACTCCTCCGCCCACTGATCGAGAATCGCGCCGATGTGGTGTTCGGCTCCCGCTTCCAGGGTGGCGGCCCCCACCGCGTCTGCTTCTTCTGGCATTACCTCGGCAACAAGTTCCTGACCACCTTCTCCAACACAATGACCAACCTGAACCTCACAGACATGGAGGTCTGCTACAAGGTGTTCCGCCGCGCGGTGCTCCAGAAACTTAACCTCCGTGAGAACCGGTTCGGTTTCGAGGTTGAAATCACCGCGAAGGTGGCCAGGGGCAAGTGGCGCATCTACGAGGTCCCCATTTCCTACTACGGCCGCTCCTACGAGGAAGGCAAGAAGATCACCTGGAAAGACGGCTTCCGCGCCATCTGGTGCATCATCAAATACCGGCTGGTGGACTGATCCCCCTTACATCCCCGGGATGAACTTCTGCGTCGGATCCATATCCATAATAAACCCGGCAAGAAGCTTGGACGCATTATCCAGGTCGTCCAACGAGATCACCTCCACGGCGGTGTGCATATAGCGGTTCGGGATACTGACCAAAGCGGCCGCCACCCCCGACCGGTTCACCTGCATCGCATTGGCATCGGTGCCCGTCGCGCCGGGTTCGGCCGTGACCTGAAACTTCACCTTGTTTTTCCTGGCGGAGGCTTCCATCAATCGAGCCAGGACCGGATTGATGTTCGGCCCGCGATGGAGCGTCGGCCCCTTCCCCAGTTTGCATTCCCCTGTGCGCTTGGCATCCCCGCCGGGATAGTCCGAGGCAAACCCGACATCCACGGCGATGCCCACATGCGGGTCAATCCCGAAGGCGCTGGTACGCGCGCCGCGCAGGCCGATCTCCTCCTGCACGCTCGTCACCCCGTAAACACCGACCTTGAGTTTTCGCCCCGCCAGGCGGCGGAGTGTTTCCGCCACCACAAAAGCCCCGGCCCGGTCATCAAACCCGCGCCCCGCCACCAGATTATTCAGCATGGGTTCAAGGCCGACATCAATCGTCACATAATCGCCCACCGAAACGTGTTTCTCGGCCTCCTTGCGATTTTTGGCCCCGATATCAATCCACAGTTCATGCAACTTCAGCGCCTTGCCCCGCTCGTCGGGCTCCATCATGTGGATCGGCTTGCGCCCGATCACACCGAACACCGCCCCTTTGGCGGAATGTATTTTGACGCGCTGTCCGTCAATCACGGAGGGATCGATCCCTCCGACCGCGGCGAATGACACAAATCCCCGGTCTTCGATATGCACAATCATCAGGCCGATTTCATCGCAATGGCCCGAGAGCATGACCCGTACCGGCGCCTTTGGATTGATCACGCCAATCACATTGCCGTGCACATCCGCCCGCACCTCATCGCAAAACGGAGTGATCCGTTTCTTAAGGATCGTCTGAATTCCCCACTCAAACCCCGACGGGCTGGCAATTCCAATCAACTGTTTCAAGAAATCAACGGATTCTTTTTGCATATTTCGCTCCCTTGTGAAAATCAACCTATACTGTCCCGTGGCATCCTGAAGCAATCAAGATTATTTCAGCGGATCGGCGATTCCGATTTCTTTGAAGGCCGCGGCCCGCTCCACACAGGAGGGACAGTCCCCGCAGGGAGTCGCCCCGCCCCGGTAACAGGTCCATGTGTGCGCGTAGTCCACGCCCAATTCCAATCCCAGCTTGAGTTCCTCCGCCTTCCGCATCCAGACGAACGGGGCGTGGACCATGACCGGCGGATGGCGGTTCAACGCGAGGACGGCATTGATCCGCTCCAGGAATTCGGGTGTGCAATCCCAATAGCCATAGCTGTCCTGCGTCTGGGCGCCATAGAACAGATCCCTCACGCCTCTCGCCTCGGCATACGCCGCCGCAACCGACAACAGCATCATGTTCCGGTTGGGAACATAGGTCGGCGGCTGGGTCAGTGTCTCCGGCCCCAGGTCCGATAAGCGGGGCACGGCCATGGCAACATCGGTCAGAACCGAGGAACCGGGTATCAAGGCGCCAAAAAACCCCATATCCACCACATCATGCGATTTAACGCCCGCCGCCTGGGCCTGCCAGACTGCCGCCTCGATCTCGCGCTTGTGCTTCTGCCCATACAGAAACGACAGGGCATACACTTCGGAGGCGCCCAGCCTCTTGATGACATAATGGAGCAAGGTGGAGGAATCCAATCCACCCGAGAGCAGGACAACGGCTTTATCAACGTGCTTGATGTTCATGATTCCCTCCACCCTATTGAACGCCGACTACCTTGTGAAGTTGGATCTGCACGCGGACCGGCAGTCCCGAGTCCAAAACCCATGACGCCAATTTCTCCGCCGGAAGCTTTTCCGCGACGGGACTGAACAAGATCGCATGGCAGCGCGAGGCTAGTTTATGCCTCTTCACCATGCGGCACGCCCAGCCAAAATCCTTACGGTCCGCAATGACGAATTTGACCTCATCATGGGAGCGCAGGCGTTTGAAATTAGCCGAATCCATGGCGCCAGCCTCACCACTGCCCGGACACTTGACGTCCATGATCGCAATGGCTCCCCCGGGAATTACGGAAATATCGAGGCTCCCATTGGTTTCCACCAGGACGGGTCGTCCCCCACCCGCCCGGAGGAATTCCTCCGCCAAATCGCGAAATCCCGCCTGCGCCAGGGGTTCGCCGCCGGTAATCTCGGCTATGGCGGCACGGGAAGAGGCAAACCGCTTCGCCAACGATCCGATCAAGGTCTTGCGCCCCCGGGGATAGGCATGCTTCGAGTCGCAATAGGAACAACGCAGATTACACCCGCTCAGCCGCACAAAATAGCAGGGAAGCCCCGCCCAGGTGGACTCCCCCTGGATGGAGGTAAAGGTCTCGGTTACCCAGACCGCGTCAGTCTTCATCCCAGTAGCTCGCAGTGGTTCCCGGCGTTTCGCAAACAATGATCTTGTATACTTGGCAGGACTCGCTGTTCAACCGTTCTCCGAACTTGCCATAGAGGTAGCGGGCCAGATTTTCCGAGGTCGGATTCTCCCGGAGAAAGGCCGGGAGCTGGTTCAGGTCGCAATGATCCACTTCCTTCATCACCTCGCGGATCGCCGCCTTGATATCCCGGAAATCAATCAGCATCCCGAGTTTGTTCAGCCGGGCACCCCTGACAAAAATCTCGACATCCCAGTTATGGCCATGCAGGTTGGCACAGGCGCCATCATACCCCACCAACCGGTGGGCGGCCGAGAAATGCGTTTTGACACTTAACTCAAACATACTGGTAACAGGATTTGATGTCGTCGAAACTTTTTCCTTTGAGGTAGGCGGCGATGGAGGTGTCATAGGCCGCCGTGTGGGCGAACGCCTTCTGAGCCAACCCGAACCGGGTCTTGAGCGACAAAACTCCCTTTCCCGCCTGTAATTCCCGGATCACCATGCCATAATCGGCCGGATCCGTCACCGAGGCGACTCGCAGGAAATTCTTGGCCGAGGCGCGGACCATGCAGGGACCGCCGATATCAATGTTGGCCCGGGCCTTCTCCGGCGTCGCATCCGGCTTGGCAACGGTCTGCACGAAGGGATAAAGATTCACCACCACCATATCGATCGCCACACCCTGCGTGCGCTTGAGGTCATCGGCATGGGCCGGGTTATAGGTCTCGCTCAGCAATCCGAGGTAAATTTTGAAATCCAGGGTCTTCACCAACCCGCCCTGCATTTCCGGCTGGCCAGTGTAGTCCGAGACCGACACCAGGTTCCTCGACCCCGCCCCGAGGATGTCGCGGAGTGCCATGAAGGTCCCCCCCGTGGAATAGATCTTCACCTCAGGATTGACCTTCAGCAACGCCGGCACAAATATATCCAAGCCTGCCTTGTCCGACACACTGGCCAGTACATTCCGGATCTTCACGCCGTCATCAATTCGTTGGACGAAATTAACCTCCATAACACATGACTCCTTTTCCCTGATTCTTGGAACGGCCGCCCATTATGCCAGAAGATGGCGCTCATAAAAGGGAAAAGACCATGACGTTTTCTCATTGATCCACCGCCCGCCCTGTGACACATTATCGCCCGTTTTTCGCACGGTAATTTCAAAACAGATAAGGAGTACAGACTATGGCCAAGGGAAATATGTTGATCGGACAGAGCGGTGGCCCCACGGTGGTCATCAACCAGAGTCTTGTGGGGGCGATCCTGCAAGCCAAGCAATCCAAGGACATCGGCGCCATCTACGGCACCCTGCACGGCATGAAGGGCATCCTGGAGGAGAACTTCATCGACCTGCGCAAGGAAAGCGCCGCGGAACTGGAACGCATCGCCAACACTCCCGCCTCAGCCCTGGGTTCGGCCCGCAAAAAGCCGACGGCCGAGGAATGTGTCAAGGTCTTCGAGATTCTAAAGAAGTACAATATCCGCTACTACTTCTACATCGGCGGCAATGACTCCGCAGAATCAACCCACATCATCAACGAGGAAGCCAAGAAATTCGGCTATGACCTTCGCTGCTACCATATCCCGAAGACCATTGACAATGACCTGAAGGAAAACGACCACACCCCCGGCTTCGGCAGTGCCGCCAAGTTCGTCGCCTGCGCCAGCATGGGCGACAATCTGGACAGCCGCGCCCTGCCCGGCGTGAAGATCAACGTCATTATGGGCCGCCACGCGGGCTTCCTGACCGCCGCCGCCGCCCTGGCCCGCGTCTATCCTGATGACGGCCCGCACCTGGTGTACCTGCCCGAGCGGCCGTTCTCGATGGACAAATTCGCCTCGGACGTTGAAGCGGTCTACAAGAAACTCGGCCGTTGCGTCATCGCGGTCTCGGAAGGCATCGCCGATGAGGAAGGCACCGCCATCGCGGCGAAGTTCTCCAAGGAGGTCGACTCGCACGGCAACGTGCAGCTCAGCGGCACGGGCGCCCTCGGCGACCTGCTGGCCACCGAGATCAAGAAACGCACGACCATCACCCGTGTCCGCGCCGACACCC
>Ga0118677_10010978_pt1 | contig 13698 bp, 10 predicted proteins | sample AliMusrvi5mmetaG_FD_86154 | JGI IMG/M metagenome (GOLD analysis project Ga0118677, IMG submission 86154)
TGCTTATCTTTTTTGGAACGCTTGGCGGAATAGGCCTGTTCGGCATATTCGGGTTTATTATCGGCCCTATTGTTGCAGCGCTCTTTATGACGGTATGGGAGATGTACGGCGAAACCTTCAGTTCATTTCTTTCAGAAATCAAAAAGGAAACCCCCGAGTAGAACGTCGCCGTAGGGGCGACCCTTGTGGTCGCCCTCTTTGGTCGATGTCAATCTATCTTGAGAGGTTAGCTTTTTTCCGCCGAAAAAATCAAGTGAAAGTGTATATTTCTAAAATATGGTGGGTTTATAATTCTGATAAAAAGCGATACTATGGGACAGGAATCAATCAAGCTTGAATTGATTCAATGGTTGGCTAATCTTGATGACGATGAAACCATTGATTATCTCAAAGTGGTAAAGGATTCAAATGATACGCAAAAAGACTGGTGGCATGATTTGACGGATGAACAAAAGTCCGGTATAGCCCGTGGCCTTAAGGATGTAGATGAAGGAAGAGTTCATTCACACAATGATATAATCATGAAGTATGGACTCTGATTTTAAGGTTGTTTGGACAGATGAAGCAATTGATAATCTTGAATCTATTTTGGATTACCTTGATCATATCTGGACACAGCGCGAGACAGACAATTTCAAAAAAAAGTTAGGTAAGAAAATTGAGTTGATAGAGCAAAATCCGAAAATATTTCCAGTTTCAGCATATAATCCAAGATTACGAAAAGCTGTATTGAGCAGGCAGACTACCATTTTTTATGAGATAGCTGATGATGTGGTCAATTTGGTTTATCTCTTTAATAGCAAGCAGGATATTGAGAGGATACAATAAAAAAGCGACCGAAAGGCCGCTTTTTTATTGTGCTATACTTTATCAGGAATCAGTTGCTGCGGACAACCTCTTCGGCTGAAAAGAAAAATCCGGCCTCAATGGCTGCGTTCTCTTCTGAGTCGGATCCATGGACGATGTTTTCGCCTTTGCTGTCTGCATAGAGTTTGCGGACGGTGCCTTCGTCGGCCTGTGCTGGATCGGTTGCGCCGATCAGGGTGCGGAAGTCGGCAACGGCGTTTGCTTTTTCAAGGATGATGGGTACGCATGGGCCTGATGACATGAAGTCTACGAGTTCGCCGTAGAATGGGCGTTCGCGGTGTACGGCATAGAATTCGCCGGCTGTTTCTTTTGTGAGCTTGATTTTTTTCATGGCGACAACACGGAAGCCTGCGCGTTCAATTTTGTCGATGACTGCACCGATTAGCTGTTTGCGGACGCAATCGGGTTTCAGGATGGTAAGCGTTCTTTCCATTGTGGTGTGTGCATTTTCAGTTTCTTAAGAAAAAAGTTCGAGCGAAGATACACAAACTCGCAGGATTATTGAAATGTGTGTGCCATCCATTTTAGCTATGGTGATTGCTCCATTCACTGATGGCCTTTTTTCGATAACGGTATCACTTTATTCTGCTTTTAGTTGCGGTACTTTAGATTTGCTGAATATTACGTATATTTTCTGGCTTTGGTAGCTTTTTATACTTTGATTTGCAGGCAAAAGCTTGAGCGGCTATCAAGTGCTGGCTTACTATTAAGTGAGCTGGGCAAAGGCGTTTCCGGATTACCTGGAGCAGCTGCAGCTGCCGTTTTGGAATGAGTATGAGTTTGCATTGGGGATGGTGGGCAGCTGAACGCTACAGGAATAGCATATAAAAAGCATTTAACTGGACGAATGATGGTAGGTATCGATAGAAAATACATACAAGACGATGAGTTCAAGGCAGCCGCAAGACTCCACCAATCTCAGTTTCGAGAAAATGAACTGAAAGTTGGTTACAATGGACATAAGAACATCTTAACAGATACTGATGCAGAAGCTAAGCTTAACTATTACGATGGGCTTAATGTTACAAAAGCTCTTCGTAAGCGATATGGGAAAAAACCATCGTTGACCCGCGATGCTAATATGCTCAGAAGCGAGCACATACCATTCAACATGTTAGCGCCACTTCGTACCTCTCCATTGGTGGCAAATCGCATTATCAAAAATGCATTTGGTCTTGAGAGTGATGCTCCGTATAAGATTAAGATTGAATTTGCCCCCAAGCCTAAACAAGAACACCTAAATGATGCCACATCATTTGACACATTTATTAGATACACTGACCGACTAGGAAAGAAAATAGGACTCGGCATTGAAGTCAAGTATACAGAGAAAGGATATCCTTTTGGTAAAACAGAAAGACAGAATGTCGAAAATAAAAAGTCACCTTACTGGCAGGTCACCCGGGATTCTTCTGTTTTTTTTGATGACAATAATCCCAAACTACATAAAGATGAGTTTAGGCAGTTATGGAGAAACCATCTCCTTGGCTTGTCTATGTGCCAATTGAGTTCGGATAACGAAAATAAACTTGACGATTTTTACTCAATTATACTTTACCCGTCCGGGAATCAACATTTCAATAAAGTCATCCGTGAATACAAATCTTTTCTGAAAGAACCTTGTCGTCAGAAGGTCTTTGGATGCACTTATGAAAAGTTCATCCAGGCAATTGAAGGTGATGAAGAAATCATGAAATGGAAGCGATATTTAACAGATCGATATATAGTCCGAGAAGAGCATCATAGCTAAACAGCACTGTGTTTATAGCACCTTGTGAACCACATAGGCAACAATGCTCCATAGTATATATTAATAAATCTCAAGCATCTATACTCGTTTATTGCGTTATCTTGAGGGTGTTTTTATATTAAGTATATATTTTCAATCAGCATGACAATTAACTTCATGAGTGACCTGAACCCCATTCTCAACAGTCCTTATGAAGAACCGCAGCTTCATTACGCAACGGATGAAGATGGTTCGCTGAACTACATCGATATTCGTTCTGGCCGCAGAATATTCACTCCAGATATCCAGCCGATTCCTACCAGACAGGGTAATCAGGAGTCGATTTTTGAGATTAACGATTACGCAGAAAAGTTTGGTGACTATCTGGTTAATCTTCTTCGTTCCGAGATAGGTAAATGGCGCGAAGCGCTCTATCCTGGTACAACGAGAGTAACAAAAGAGCTTCTTTCGTTTTGGTTTACCAATCCAGAGCGTCACGCTGTTCGAAAACTTTTCTTTGCCCAGCGCGAAGCCGTTGAAACCGCAATCTGGCTCAATGAAATTGCCGTGCGGAACAATACAGGCCATCACATTGTAACCAGACTGCATGACGCGCAATGTACTGCAAGCAATAGCAAGGAGCAGCAGTTACCAAGGATTGCGTTTAAAATGGCGACAGGAAGCGGTAAGACGGTTGTAATGGGCATGCTCATGCTCTATCACTATTTCAATCGTCAGGAATACCGCCAGGACACTCGTTTTGCTGATTATTTTTTAATCGTAACTCCAGGTATTACTATCCGGGATCGTCTTGGAGTGTTGTTTGTCGATAAGCGCTCCACTAACAAGCATGATAGAGTAGATTACTATGCAGCTCGTGATCTTGTACCGCAAGCGCTCGAGCCTCGGCTTGAGGGCCTGAATGCCCGACTGATTATTACGAACTATCACGCATTAGAGCCGAAAACCCTTCAGGGAAACAAGAAGAGTCCCTTCGACGGCAAGTTGGATGCCTCAGGAAATAAACAGGAGGCAAAAGAGGATTTCAATTTGCTCGTTAAAAGGCTACTTGGTCGCTTCAAAGCTGGCAGTCGGTTGTTGGTGATGAATGATGAGGCTCATCATTGCTATCTGCCGAAATCAAAAGGGAAAACAGAAGATAATGAAGAGTCGGATGAGAATGCAAAAGCTGCCGTCTGGTTTACTGGAATCACTGAAATCTCCAAACGTTATAAGCTTCAGCAGGTTTATGATTTCTCCGCAACGCCTTATTATCTGAAGGGTTCAGGATATGATGCATATAGTCTTTTTCCATGGGTAGTCAGTGACTTCGGTCTTATCGAAGCCATAGAATCGGGATTGGTCAAAATTCCCTTCATTCCCGAAAGCGATAATACTCAGGAACTCGATATTCCAATGCTTCGCAACCTCTACGAGTATGTCAGAGACGATTTGCCGAAAAAGGGTCGTAAACGGACCAAATCTGATGCTAAAATAGATGGGTTAGATGTTCAGGAAGCGCCACCAAAGCTCCCAAGATTGGTTAAAGGTGCACTTGACCAATTCTACAACCATTACAAGGATTATGACGAAGGAAGCTGCAGCAACTATGAAGAGCGAAGCGGACTTTTCAGTACGCCACCGGTATTTATTGTGGTATGTAACAATACTTCTGTCTCAAAAGAGGTATACAAATTTATTGCCGGGTACGAAGAGCGAGATGTCGAAGGTAATGTGACGAGAGTTGTTGATGGTCATTACCCTATGTTTTCAAACTACGATCCCGATACAAGGAGCCCGAAACACCGTTCACCCACTCTACTTATTGACAGTGACGCACTTGAGAACTCAGACCAAGTCAACGATGAGTTCAAGAAGATCTTCTCTTCCGAAATTGCCGAATTCAAGAAAGACTATGCTCGTCTTAAAGGGCAGGGTTCTGCAGAGAACATAACCGATGCGGAAATTCTGCGCGAAGTTGTCAATACTGTCGGCAAGCCGGGCAGAAAGCTCGGTTCACATATTCGCTGCGTTGTCTCTGTCTCCATGCTTACCGAAGGGTGGGATGCAAACACCGTAACGCACATCATGGGCCTCAGAGCTTTTGGTTCGCAGTTATTATGCGAACAGGTTGCAGGTCGTGCACTGCGCAGGATGAACTACTTTTTGCAGACCTACCAGAAAGACACTGGAGAACTTGTTGCAGAAAAAGATCGGCACCGTTTCAAGAAGGAAAACCTCATCGAGAAATTCCCTCCTGAATATGCCCACATTATCGGTGTGCCTTTTACCATGTTCAAATCTGGTACCACGACTAATCCCGACCCTCCTGACTATACCCATATAAAGGCTCTTCCAGACAGGCAGAATGAGTTTGAAATTACCTTCCCTAACCTGATTGGATACCGGACAGAGCAGCTGGATGGTAAAATCCTGCATGATTTTTCGACAATCGAGAACTATGAACTCGATTTTTCAAATTTTCCAACAGAAACCACACTTGCCAGCCCATTTTCACCACATCAAGAAAAAATGCAAGTCACCTCAGTTCTTGAAAAACGGGATCAGGAACTGGTATTTCTTATTACCAATGAACTCATTCGAACCCACTTTTCTGATGATGATCAGAACCCCCGTTTTCAGCTCTTCGGCAAACTGAAAGCTATTGTTGAAGAGTGGTACAAGACCAAAGTAGTTCTTCTGAATCAACAGGACGAGCGTTACAAACGACTGCTATATTTTGAGGACGGGAAAAAGATTGCCGACCACATTGTTCGTGCAATAAACCCTCACATCAACACTGAGGAGTATATTCGACCGGTTTTCAACTACTACAACCGCTTTGGGAGTACAAAATATGTCAGTGGCAACACCTCTAAAGAGGTCTATAGCGCCACAAAAAGTCATGTCAACTATGTCGCAATGGACAGCGGTTGGGAGGGTATTGCGGCTAAAACCCTTGAAGAATTGCCGCAGGTTATCAGCTATGTCAAGAACCACTTCCTCGGCTTTACCGTGCCATATGTCAAGGAAGGTCAGGACAAGCAATACTATCCTGACTTTATTGCCCTGATAGTAACTGCGACAGGTGAACCGCTCAACCTTATGATTGAGATTAGCGGCATGAGCAAAGATAAAGCAGAAAAGAAATGGTTTGTCGAAAACCGTTGGCTCCCTGCTGTCAATGCTGTACAGGAAAAGTACGGATTTGGTCGCTGGCACTTCATTGAAATTGCCAATGATATCCGCAACATCAGGACACAGTTGCTCGATAAAATCCAGAACATCACAGTCGTGGATCATTCCAACCAGATTCCTGTATGAGTTTTCTAGAAATCTTGTCATTTAAAAAGCTACAACGCCGACATAATGCCTGAAAACATTTCATCCATAAAACATAAGAGCGAAAGCCGTGTTCATATTCCCTCAAAAGAGGAGGCAGGATACGAAGACGTTAGCCCGAAAGTTCTCGGTGGCAAACCCACGCTTGAACTACCGAAAAACCCTGTTGTCCATCGTGGGCAGGATCCGGAACTCTTCTGGTTGAACAAGTATGGAGCTGACGACAATGATGATCTCCTGAATGTTGATATCCGCTCACTCTACCGCCATGAGCATATCGCTCCAGAAAAGCTTATTGCAGGGCTGCATCGTGTTGTGGAGGAGAAAAACCCTCTTGACCAGATTGATCTGTTTTCAACAAATGAATTGTTTGGTAATGCGCTTGAAAAGGATGAGCTACAGAAGGTATCGGAATACTACAGCCACCATGATGGCTGGACAAACCGACTGATACAGGGCGACAGCCACCTCGTGATGGCGAGCCTGCTGGAGCGAGAGGGGATGGCTGGGCAGGTGCAGATGATCTACATCGACCCGCCCTACGGCATCAAGTACAACAGCAACTGGCAGATGAAACTCAACGACCGCAATGTCAAGGACGGTAGCGACGAGCATCTGACAGGGGAGCCGGAGATGATCAAGGCTTTCCGCGATACCTGGGAACTCGGCATTCACAGCTACCTCAGCTACCTGCGTGACCGGCTGCTGATAGCCCGTGAACTGCTGACAGAGAGCGGATCATGCTTTGTGCAGATTTCCGATGAAAATGTGCATTTGGTGAGGTGCCTGATGGATGAGGTGTTTGGGAGTGAGAATTTCGTAAATCAAATCAATTATCAAAAAACAAGTGCACAAACGACGGCAAAAGGGTTGCCACCAGTATCCGACTATATTTTATGGTATTGTAAACAAAAAAACGCTTTAAAATTCAGGCAACTCTTTGTCGATAAAGAGGTTGATGGTGATGTGAATTACAAATTCATCGAATATCCTGATGGTACAAGAGAAGGATTAAACAATCAACAAGTTGTTTCGAAACAAAAATCAGGCCAGGGAAAGATATTTCGTTTAAGTGAGCTGACAAGTCAAACAGGAAGCAATTCCACTCAATTTCAGTTTGAATTTGAAGGGAAATTGTTTAGTCCAAAAGGTTCAAGAGGCTGGTCCACTTCTAAAACAGGTTTAGATCGGCTTAAGCAACTTGGCAGATTAGCTGCTCCGGCTTCTATTCTATGCTATGTTAGATATTTCCAGGATTTTCCTGTCAGGCCTTTAACTGACTATTGGCAAGACACAGGTACTGGTGGTTTCGCTGATGAAAAATTATATGTTGTTCAGTCGGGGAGTAAGGCAATTCAGCGTTGCATCCTCATGACCACGGATCCCGGTGATCTTGTGCTTGACCCGACCTGTGGAAGCGGAACAACGGCCTATGTTGCTGAGCAGTGGGGAAGGCGGTGGATAACTATCGATACCAGCCGTATCGCGCTCAATATTGCCAAAACCCGTTTCATGACAGCTACCTTTTCCTACTACCACCTTTACAGTGATGTTGACGTGCAATTAGCAGAGAAGGATGGCAAGATAAAAAAAAGTGTTACCGATAAGCCGGAGAGCGAAAAATCCAACGACATTCGTCAGGGGTTTGTTTCTGAAGAGGTCCCGCATATTACCCTGAAATCTCTTGCCAATGACGAACCGCCCTCAACAGAAACTCTCTACGACAAACCGCTCGAAGATAAAAAGAAGCTTCGTGTCTGTGGGCCCTTCGCGGTTGAGACTTTGCAGAACTACGAACCGGTCAGCCCCGATGCAGTGACGGAAACAGCTGCTGAAACCGAAGTGATGGCCGGGTTTGAAGAGCGGGTTTTCGACCATCTGAAATCTGCTGGGGTGAAAAACGGCATCAAGAACGAGCAGGCTGTCTTTATCCGCATTGAGCGTCTTGTCAGCGCTACGCTTCACGCGGAAGGATTCTACCTGACATCAGAAGGCGAAAAGAAAGCCTATTTCCATATAGGTCCGAAATTCGGCACCGTAAGTAAACAGTCTGTCAACGAAGCTGTCAAGGAGTGCCGTCAGCGAGGTGACGCAAACTGGCTTATCATACTCGGATTCAGCTTTGAAAGCGATATTGTCAATAGTACCCAGACCACTAGTATGGGTACCTTTGAGGTTACCAAAGCCCGTATGCACGATGACCTCATGCAGGACGGCCTAATGAAAAAAGACAAAAAAGCCGGTTCATTCATCACCATCGGCGAGCCGGACATCAAGCTCCATAAAACTGGCAACGAAGCCACCGTTGAAATCTGTGGTCTTGACATCTACGACCCAATAAAGGATGAAGTAAAAGCCCGTAGCGTTGCAGACATTGCCTACTGGATGGTTGACGACGACTATGACGGCAGCAACTTCGTTGTCAAACAGCTCTTTTTCTGCGGAGGCAACCACGACGAATTCACCCAGTGGAAAAAAGGCCTCAGCGACCTCGCCCGCACCAAAACCAAACGCAACGCCGAAAAAACCCTAAAAATTGAAATAGACGACGAAGCCTTCGACCGCCTCTACGGCTTCATTTCACACCCAATATCGATAAAGCAAGGTCAGAAAATCGCCGTTCGAGTCATCAGTCAATTTGGCGAGGAGAGTATGAAGGTGATGGGAATTTGATATATATTATGCTGTTTGTAGGAATTTGCTTTAGTAATTTTATTTGTTCTTTTTTGACTCCAAAATACACTATTAACCATATTGATATTTTATTACTATGGCAAATGAAAAACTGATTGAAAATACAAATATTATTTCTTCAGCTATTTTTGAAGAGTATAAATCTTTAAAAGCAGAAATATTTGAGCGATTAAAAAGTGGACAAAATATAATAAATGTTACGATGACATTTACTTTATCTATTATTGGGTTTCTTGGCATTTTACAGAAAACATTATTTGATGGTGCTTCGCGTGGTTTGCCATTTACATTTGAATCAATTGTGACGATTACTTATTTGATCGGTGCAGTTGTGACTGTTTGTTTTAGTCTTATGTATGTTGGTGATGATATTATGATTGGGCAATTAGCTTTTTATATAAACAATCAACTTAGGCCAAAAATAGAAAGATTGATATCTTCAAATTTAAATATAGAAATGCCATTATGGGAATGGGAAGAATTTAAGATTAAACGGCAGTTGACAAATAAGAAAGTCAGTAATATTGTTTCTTCAGCAAGATATATCTCTTCTCTCCTCCCTTCTATTTTATTTATTTTTGCATATATAATTTATAGGTTTAAAAATTATGCTCTAACATATGAGTATAAACTTATTTTAGAAACGTATAAAGGTTTATCTTTTGCTGAGTTACTTTTTTTAATTTTATACATTGTATTGATGGTGGGTTTAGTGATTCAGATAGAATATCTTATTCGTTTATATCGTTCAATTTCCGTTAATGAGTATGATTATAACAGAGAAAAAATTTAAAAATATAGAAATATTTTATGCTGATTCTGGGGGCGGGCATAAAAGTGTTGCTGATGCAATTCGGCAAGAGATGATTTCGCGAGTGCCTGCTTATAAGGTTAGTGTTGTAAATGGTGCTATACATGGTAATGAATGGTATGCAAAGATTACTGATCTTTACAAGTATTCAGTTTTACATGCGAGACATCTTTATACTTCTTTTTACAATATGACTAATGGTGTTTTGCAAACGCGAGTTCTTGAACGTCTTATTAAAATTGTTTTTGTATCCGAGGTCGAGCGGTATTTTCAAAAAAAAGAAATTGATTTGCTTATATCATGCCATCCGTTTTTTAATTTATTGATGCCTCATTTTATTCATGAAAATACTTCTGCAAAGTTTGTAAGTGTCATTACCGACCCAATAACACCTCATGCGCATAATTTTTCTCCAAACGTTGACTTGTGCATTGTCTCTTCTGATTATGCAAAAGATATCGCTCTGCAACAAGGTGTTGATCCTATGAGAATAAAAGTAATTGGTCATCCAGTGTTAAAGGCATTTGCTAAAAAAAACATTAATAAAAAAACTATACTTCACAATATTGGTTTACGTGAAGATATATGTACAATTCTTATTTCTGGCGGTGCAGATGGTTTAGGTCGAATATATGATACCGTTAAAAAGCTTGCCGAGATCAAATTACCTATTCAGTTAATAGTTATTTGTGGTCGAAATAAATGCTTATATAATCGAATTGAAAAAAATATTAAAAATGAAAATATTCGAATATTCGGATTTACCAATATTATTGCTGATTTAATGAGATCGGCTGATATTCTTGTCGCTAAACCTGGTGCAAGCACTATGTGTGAAGCTTTTTCTATTGGTCTTCCAATAGTTATTTTTGATGCAATAATTGGTCAAGAACTTGGGAATATGAGCCATATAATAGATAACCATGCTGGCGTTTATTGTAAAAATCTAGAGTCTCTTGTTGAGGAGGTTGAAAAACTTGTGAATAATCCTGATCGGCGTAAATCAATGTCTATTGCATCTAAAAAATTGTCAAATAATGATGCTGTCATAAAAATTGTTGATGAATGTCTTTTATTAATTGATGATCATCAAAAATCTCAATTTGACAGCTTAGGTATAGTTCCTACTGAGGATGTAGTGAGTGAAATCAACATAAGCTATGAATATGAAAAAAGGAATTCTAAAGAATGTTCAGTTGCTTGACTTGCGATGAATTGTTGAAGTATGAGTGCGCTTGACAGCGCAATAACTTGCGGACATCCTATATTGAAATCACCAAACACAAAGTTTTACCGTTTACACAATAATCCTACCAGTGCATTGTAAAGCACGAAAAAAAAAGGCGGGTTGCTCACTTTCGCGGAATCTCGCACCTCATCGTTATCTGGTATCCGAAATGCTGCTAAACAGTCAATAACTCAACAATTCTATGGGACGTTCATGACTAAGTGTACTTGAGTCACCGAGATAGTGTTTTAAAGGAACGTCTGTTCATTTGCTAACCTTAAATCTTACAGTGCCTTACCCTTCGTGCAAGAACTTGGGGACGGTGTTTTTATCGTGCAGTTACGGGAGGGAAGGGATGTAAAGCGTCTCAGTGCTGAGATCGCAGAATAGAGAAAATTTGTTTGAGAATAGGGAGCTTAGGGGACGTTGGTGACTATGTGTATTTAATATTTGAAAACAGTACATTAAAGGGTGAACTGTTGCTGTAAGCTTAAGAATAACAACCAACGCATATAATGCCGAGAGGAGCAAGACTGGATACACCGGGAACCCTGCATCATGTGATGGTTAGGGGAATCGAAGGGAACCATATTGTTATGGATGATGATGATCGTCATCTGTTTGTGTCCCGTTTGGGTATTGCGGCTGCTGCAACAGGGACAAGAATTTATGCATGGGCGCTGATGACCAATCATGCTCATCTGTTGTTGAAAAGTGGAGAAGCCGGCCTCTCCATATTTATGCGAAAGTTTTTAACCAGCTATGCAATCTTGTACAATCGCCGTCATTTTAGGCATGGGCATTTGTTTCAGAATCGATATAAATCAATTATCTGCGAAGAGGAGCCGTATTTTCTGAAACTGGTCAGCTATATCCATCTCAATCCACTGAGGGCCGGACTTGTCGGCTCATTTGATGAACTGGCCGACTACCCTTGGAGCGGTCATGCTACGGTAATAAACAGGATAAAGCGTGATTGGCAGGATCGGGAATATGTACTCCATTATTTTGGTAAAAGAGAGAGAGCTGCGCGAAGTGCATATCTTCAATTTGTGTTAGAGCAGAGTAGTCTGGGAAAGCAGTCTGAGCTGACCGGAGGCGGTTTGGTGCGCTCAGTAGGCGGATGGTCGGAAGTGTTATCGTTGCGTCAGCGAGGTCAGAAGCAATTTAGCGATGAGCGGATACTCGGTAGCGGGGAGTTTGTAAAAGAAATACTCGATGAAGTTGAAGAAACGGTGAAAACCCTTGTCCCAGATACTTCGAGCAAAGTAAATGCCATGGAAGCTTTGGCAGAGAGGTGTGAAGTTGCAGGTATTACATCGCAGGCATTGCAATCAGGGAGTAAGCGCCGTGAGTGCACGCAGGTGCGTAAAGAGCTTGCTCGTCATTTTGTGATGGAGTTAGGGTTATCGTTTGCTGATACTGCTCGAATGCTTGGTATATCAGCTTCCGCTGTGAATCAAATTTTTCGCCGAAATCCTTTGGGTTGAAGTATGGATAGTCATGAGCGTATCCTTAATTTTTCATACTCAAAGAGTACAGATCTCCGAACGATAAAATTGTCCGTTCGATTGACAACCCAAGGTTTTTGCCCATACAAACCGCTATCCATCCAATGAATTAATTGAATATAGTAACGAATTATGTTGCTTTATTCGATTGATTCATGTAATTACCTGTATGTTTATTTCGGACTACATTGATGCTTTACTGGTTAACGGCGTCTTCTGTTTCAGTGGCGCTGAAGCTTCTGATGCGCTTGGATCAGGCGTTATCGCTGCCCGTGCGGCTTTGCGTCGTCTGCGGCATAAGGGTGAGATTGCCATGCCGTATCGGGGATTTTATGTTATCGTTCCTCCAGAGTACCGCAAGATGGGATGCTTGCCTGCAAACCAGTTTATTCCATTACTGATGGATCACCTTAAAGAGGCCTATTATGCAGGTATGCTTACCGCAGCCGAACACTACGGTGCAGCTCATCAACGCCCTCAGGCTTTTCAGGTTCTCCTGCAACATGCTCGACCGGATATCATTTGTGGGGATGTGAGGATTGATTTTATCATACGTAAGAACGCAGCGCTCATGCCCACTCAGGATTTCAAGACGCCTCGCGGTTATGTAAAGGTCTCGACCCCTGAGGTTACAGCCTTTGATTTAACGGGGTATCCGCATCATGCAGGGGGTCTGGACAATTCGGCAACTGTTTTATCTGAACTGTCAGAATCTCTTGACGGTGGGAAGTTGGTAGAAATAGCAGAACTCTCTCCCATAGCTTGGTCTCAGCGATTGGGTTACTTGCTGGATTTGATTGGCGAAGCCGGGATGGCCGAAGGATTGGCAGAATATGTTGCAAGTCGTAATCCTGTACCGACTCCACTCTCTCCGTCACAACCTTACTGTGGTGTTCGACAGGTGGCTCGCTGGAGGCTAATGCCAAATGAAAAGGTAGAACCCGAAATATGATACCTCTTGACTATATAACCGCTTGGCGAATCAATGCTCCTTGGCCGCAGTTATCTCAGATTGAACAAGATCTGATTATCTGCCGTGCCTTGGTTGAACTTTACACCCATCCGGTTATAGCAAAAAATCTTGCTTTTCGAGGTGGAACTGCATTGTTCAAGCTCCATCTTCAGCCAGCGAGATATTCTGAGGACATTGATTTAGTGCAAATGCAAGCGGGGCCAATCGGTCCGATCATGGATGCCGTACAAGAAAAGATCAATCCCTGGCTTGGTATTCCTAAGCGGAAACAGTCAGATGGAAGGGTAACGCTGATCTGGCGTGTGGAATCAGAAGAAGGATTGCCGTTACGTCTCAAAGTGGAAATAAACTCAAGGGAACACTTTACGGTACTCGGATATCAGCAGTTTGAATTCAGAATGGCATCCCGCTGGCATACGGGCTCAGCATTAATCTCAAGCTATCGCATCGATGAATTGCTCGGCACCAAGCTGAGGGCGCTCTATCAGCGAAAAAAAGGGAGGGATTTGTTCGACTTGTGGCAAACAGCCAAAACCCTTCCGG
>Ga0118677_10010979_pt1 | contig 13696 bp, 12 predicted proteins | sample AliMusrvi5mmetaG_FD_86154 | JGI IMG/M metagenome (GOLD analysis project Ga0118677, IMG submission 86154)
GCATGACAACAGTAGTTAGCGCGGGCCGAAGAGGCTGGTGATGCGGCGTTGGGCGTGCTCAGTGGGCGGGGTCCACCTGATGTCGGTCTTGGGCAGCGTTTTCCGCAGGGTGGCAATGTCGTTTTCGGGGATGTCGATGCTGTCGAGTGTGAGGCGCTTGAGGTTCGGGAGCTGGTTGAGCCGGCTGAGGGCGGTCAGGCTGAGCCGGGCTTCCTGCAAGGTGAGCGCTTCGAGCGCGGTGAACTCGGCCAGCACTGCAACCGTGTCGTCGTTCAGCGTGACGGGCGGCGTGGCAGCCAGTCGTTGGCCGATGGTTAGCGATTTCAATTCCTTGAGCGCGCGCAGCGCTTTCACGCCCGTGATGGTCACCCCGGTATGCCAGACGCGGACCCCTTGTAGATGAGTCAGCCCAGCCACGGCGGTCAGGCCGGGATCGGCAAAGGCCAGGGAGCCGCCCACGGAGAAGCTTTCGAGATTGGGCAGTGCGGCCAAGGCTGCCAAGCCGGTGCCTTGGAAGTTTTTGCCGGGATGAAAAAAGGTCAGGGTCCGCAAGTTCGGCAGCATCGCCAGCGCGCGAATCCCGTCATCGGTCACGTTCGCCCCGTTGCTGGTGAATGTTTCGAGGGACGGCAGGCCGGCCAGTAGTTTGAGCGCGGCATCATCCAGCCCACTGCCGAAGGAGAGCGACTTCAACGACGTGAACTGCCGGATCTGCCGGTAATCCGCTTCGGTGAGGGTCTGGCAATCCTTGACGGTCAGGCCAGTGGGCGCAGTTGCGGGGCCGGTGAGTTCCGCGCCATTGATTGTCACCGCGGCAGTGACCCGCTGCGGGAGGCAGAGTATGGCGGCCAGCGCTAATCCGAGGAGCGATAATGGTTGAATGGTTCGCATGGCTGAGATTGGCCCAACCGTATCATCTCCGACACGGGCATCAAGCCGGTTATTCAGCTTGTCCACTTTGACCCCCGTGAATTGCTTTGACAGGAACCGGCGCGTCTGTTTCCGTGTCAATTCAATATGAAAGAGATGAGCCCCCGCGAACGGTTTTTACGGACAATGAACTTCGAGCCGACCGACCGCTTGCCGATCATGTACAATTGGCTGACGGCCCGCTATGTCCAAAGCCGGTTAGGAATGAGCGAGGAGGAATACTGGGCCGACCAATTGACCGCGTACGCCAAGGTGTTCAAAGTTAACGGCGTGGATTTCTTTGAGCAATGGGCTTTTCCTGCGCGCAAGCAAGCCGGCTCGTGGTCGGTCGGGGAGAAGGATTGTTGGTCGGAACCCGAGTCCGTAGTCGCCGATTTGGAGAAGCGCATTGCCGGTTTCCAACGCGATCTTGCCACCGCGCCCGCCCGGCGCGAAGCGTTCGTGCAGAAGATTTGCGATTACCAGATCGCGACGCAGCGGCATTTGGGTGAGGACTGCGTTTGGATCTTTGGCGCGGGCGATTACGGCCCGTATCAGCCGACTTTTCCATATGGGACCTACGGGTACGAAGGTTTCTTTATGGTCGTGGCCACATATCCGGATGTAATGGAACGGTTTTGGCAGGCTGGTGCCGAGTTGGATCGTTGGCATAATGAGTGTGTCGTCGAAGCGGCGCGGCGGCTGGATTGGCCGCGCATCGGGTATCTGGGGTGCGACGTGACCACGCAGACTGGCAATATGATTTCGCCGCAAGCCATGGCCCGGCACTATTTCCCATCCGTCGACCGCGCCCTTGAACCGTTGGTCAAGGCCGGTTTCAAATTGGTCTGGCACAGCGACGGCAACATGAACGACATGCTCGGTCCGCTGATTGACATCGGCATTGCCGGCTTCCAAGGGTTTCAGGAGGAATGCGGCACGCGGATCACCGATGTTGCCAAACTCCGGGCGCGGAACGGTGATCCGTTGATCCTCTGGGGCTCGGTTTCCGCGGTGGATATCATTCGCAATGGCAGTTTCGCTGACATCCGCCGTGAGGTGCAGCGCGTGCTGGATGAATGGCCTCATCCCGGCCTGTGTCTGGCGACCTCCAGTGCGATGATGGATGACATCCCGCACGCCAACATCACCGAAATGTATCGGCTCTTCCGCACGCTCGGTGCCGTGCAACGCGGCCGAACCGCGTGAGGCTTGGCTTTGCGTCTTCGCCGACAGTTACCCAGCACGGTGTAGACCACCGCGTTACGCTATTACCGGCGCGCCACTTCCCGGAGAAAGGCTTCGGCTTCGCCAACCGAATCAAGCGGCTGGTAAATGTTTATCCATAAGCCCGCTGGACCAAGCTCGCGCAACATCGTCAATGCCTCCTCGGCGGTACTGACCGCAACTTCCAGACTTTTACCGGCAGCGCGAGCGCGCCGGTACACGTCCAGCCAGCGCGGGGCCGGACCATAACCGGCACCGTAGACCCACTGCAAGGCATTCAAGCCCGGCAATGACAACGTCAAATCCAGATGCGGCAATGCCTGGATGCCATCGAGGTGAAACATACTGCGTTCGAGGGGAGCCATTTCGGTTAGGAGTGTTGGATAAACCAAGTCGCGCGCGATGGCCGGCGAGACCATGCACCAGAAATCGCAGCTTGGGAAATACGCCGGGCCGTCATGATAACACCAGTACACAGAAGGCATCCCGGCGGCGCGGACCAGCGCCCAATTGCGCGCGAAGGCCGCAGCAAAACCGTGCGCCACATTCCGCGCCGCACGATCCACCAAGTCCGGGCAGTCGAGCAAATCAGTGCACAACCCCATTGGACCGCGCAACGCGGCGAGGATGTCGTACGCGCCGTGTAAATCGGTGACACCGACGAGATATCGGCCCGCGCAGCGTTCGATGGCGAGCTTGGTCATCGCTTCGAGCGTCTGCCAGTACCGGTTGGAAAAGTCCGGTTGCGCGCTGGCAATGCGCTGCCAATCACCGGGCTCCTTGATGACCGGTTTCGACCACACGGTCGTTTCGCCAAATTCCAGTTCGCAGCCGTACAACGTTGCCGTAATTTCGGGACCGATGTTCGGCCAGAACACCGGGAAAGCGTCGCCCAGATAAGTTGTGGCTTCCATCGCCGCAATGCTGGAGTTCACAACGAACTCAACATCGAGCCAGCGTTCCCGTTGCGTGGCGTGATGCGAGACCGGGCCACAATACGGTCGCTGTGATTTGACCGACAGCGTTACTGGTGGGCGATCAATGATCTCGCCGTACCACCACGCCTCGAACCGGCGCGCGGTCAAGTCGAAATCCGGCTTAAACCCGAGTGGATTCATGCACGCTTGCGCTCGTACATAATTAACTCGCTGGTTAATGCGCTATCCAAGGCAATGGGCAGGCCGGTTAGCGCCAAGTCGCGGCCGGACATGCGGAAAACTTGCGCCGCGTTGTCGAGCGTCACCTCATACTCGGCGGCGGCATCGACGCCCCGCAGGCGGAGCCGGTATTCGCCGGCACCGGTGCCAAGTCGAAACACGCCGGCATAACCGCGGCTGCGATCCGGCGCGGCGTATTCCAACACGCACCAATCCGCCGGTTTGAAGAGGCCGATATCGGGAGTGTGATGGTAGACGACCGGTTGCCCGGTCAGGACCGGCCGGCAAAAACCTTTGTGCAGGCCGATGTAGCGGCGAACTTTCTCAAAATACTGGGTGGACCGCGTGGCGCTTTGCGAGCCGAAGCCAACAAACACGAGCATCCCAAACAGACCGACCCGCAGCGGAGTGTCCACGTCGGCCGTCAGGTGCGCATTTTGCATGGCATTGCAGTAGTACAGAATCGACTCCGGCGGGATGAAGAGACTCATCGTGTTGATCGCGCGGATGCTGTAGGGCATCACGGTATAGTCCGACTCGGAAGCATAGTGGAAGCGGGACAGCATTCCCAAATCGTTCCGGTTGCCACCGCCGCAACAGTTCTCCAGACAGACCTCCGGGAACTCCTTTCGGATGCGATCATAGGTGGCATAGACCAATTCGTAATGCCGCCAGTATTCGTTTTCGGCGAACCCGTGGATCAGGTTCTGGCCGCCTTCATAAAAGAACCCGGCCCCGTCGATCTTATAGAAGTCGAGCTTGAAGTCCTTGATGGTTTTCCGGATCCAATCCGTAAAATATTTGGCGGCTTCCGGCTTGACCAGGTTGAGCACTTTCCATTCCGGCGTTATTTCCCGGTCCCCGTCCGTTTTTAGTTCCCAATCCGGATGGTCGCGAAAAAGCTTGGTATCCTTGTAGATCCCCTCGGGCGCGTGCCAGAGTCCAAAGAGCATGCCTTTCTTGTGGGTGTATTCGCGTAAGCCAGCCATGCCACCCGGCAGCCAATCGCCTGCATTCCAATCCCCCATGTTCGCGGGATAGATGCCAAATTTCTCGCCGTGCCAGCCGGCGTCGATCATGAAGGCTTCCAGCCCCATTTCCGCGGCAATATCGATTTCTCTTTTGATCCATTCGCCGGGTTCGTCAACATTGCGATTGCCCGAGGTAAACATCGCCTTGCCTTTCGGGCGGGGCGGAATGACACTGGCCCGCATGTGCTGGTGCCAGCGGCTGACAGCTTCATCGAACGAGCCGTGCATCGGACCGAGATGAACCTCGGGACTGGTCACGGTTTCGCCGGGGGCGATGACTCGCAAGGGCGCATGAGCCAGCGGCCCGATGCGGAACGAAAGGAGTGAGCCGTATCGGTAAGCGAATTCGGCAAAGAAGTTGCCGCTCCAAGCCAACCCTAAAAAGAAGAGTTCGCCGGTGGCTTCGTTGCGCAGAATGTAGTACGGCGACCCCCAGACGCAGGCGTCCGCACGTTCGATGCGGAAGTGTTCCTGCGGCAAAGGTTGCCACACAAGATCGCCCTCGCAACCCCAGGCGGAAGTGGCCAGATAGCCGAGTGTGAACTTCGACTGGCGCCGCTCATCAAAACTTGGGTTGGCGTTCGTTTGGTGACCGGCCGGTGTCGTGTTCGTATTCCAGAGCACCCCGGACCAAGGCGAGACACTGCCCAGCGCCGCCGGTGCCTTGCCGGTATTGGTGATTTCCAGATAGCGAACCAACACCGGTGAACCGTCCAGACGTGTGACAACCTTGACGGTGACCGGGCGGACTTGGTGCTTCAACTCAACCACGGCCTCGGTGGTTCCCGGGCGCTGGCCGGGTCGCTGCGTGGAGTTGACCAACTCCCAGCGGTTGTGCAGGGACTGCCCGTCAATCTCCAGTTCGAAAGTGTGGAGCGGGTGAATGCGCGAATCTAAACCCGGTTTCACACCCATCACGGCGGTCGATGGGACAGTGGCTCCCGGCAGTTCGGCCACGACACTTTCGCGGTGAACATAGCCGGTTGCGGACCAATAGAGGCCGATCCAGCGCCCATGTTCGAGCGCTTCCTCGCACACGGCGGTGGCGGAAACATACCGTGCCGCCGGCCGCTTGCCAGCTTGATGAAAGGCAATGTCAATGGTGGAAGTGGACGACTTCTTGTGAACGATAGCTTTTCGACTCATAGGAGATTTCATTCGGTATAGCCCATGGACTTCCAAGTTTTGCGGGCCCGGGCCAAAGCCACAGCGTTTGGTGCCTGCCACCCGCGGATGCTCGGTGGTGCCTGGCCGTCACCTACGCCGTCGGGCCACGGCGACCAGTGATCGTTTTCGTAAGCTTGCCGGGCGGATTCCTTTTTGAAATCCGGCATCGCGAACGGCTGGCCGTCCGCCAACGCACTCTTCCAAGCCAGAATGCCAACACTGCTCATCGCCACGCCCCGGTAGACGTCAAGGTACGGTTGTCGGCCGGTCCGGATTGCTTCGGCAAAATAAAAGTTCGTCCAGAAGTCGCCGCCGCCATGACCGGCTTTGCGCGCGAGGTCGGCATGTTCCGGCCAAGCGGGCGCGTACGTGCGCTCGACGGGCTGGCGCTTGGCGTCCCACTCGTCATGCCAGATGCGGAGTTGATGGGTGGTGCGGGTCTGTTCCATCGCCCCGTGCACGCCGTGGAGCCGGTATCGGAAGCTGTGCCCCGGCAACCACAACCCGAACAGCCGAAAGACGGAGCCGTTATTCATCCGGCAGAGAATCACGGAACCGGGATCGTTGCGTCGCGACAACTGGCGCGTGAGTTCCGGCACGGCAATCGCGAGGCTATTGATGCTGACCGGCATGGTGTCGGTGATGTACATCAGCGGCGCGAGTGCGTGGGTGCAGTAATACGTGGACGGAATCCAGTTGCGCCAATGCCGAATTCCCGGCGCGAGGCTGTTCATGAAACGAATATCGCCGGGATGGTTGTATTCGCCCTCGGCGTAAGTCACGCGCCCGATCTCGCCGGTCCGGTAGACGCGGCGCATTTCCATATTCACCGTCGTGAACGGGTAATTCTCGGCGAACATGTAAATTTTCTTGGACTTCTCGACTTCCCGGCACAACGCGACGCCTTCGGCCATTGTTGCATTGCTGGCCGTCTCGCTCATGACGTGCTTGCCGGCGCGCAAGGCTTTGATCGCAAATGGGGCATGCTCGTGAAAATAGTTCGCCAACACCACGGCGTCCATGTCGTGTTCGAGGAACTTGTCGTAGTCGGTATAGGTGGCCACGCCAAACTGTTTCCCGACCTGTTTGAGCCGCTCTTTCCATTGATCACACAACGCGACCAGCTTCATCCCGACAAACTCGCTCACACCCTGCGCGAAGCTCTGGCCGCGCCCGACGCCAATTACGCCAACGCGAATCAATTTCTTGCTCATATTTCTCCTTTCGACTGACATTTCCCATCTGACCGACGCCCGCCATTGTGGTGGCGGTTGGTTGCATGAGCATTACTTTATCTTCTCCGAAGATGTCTACAAGTTAATTTCCCCGTTCCCAGACCGGATTATTACCGCTGGGAACATCGTTCTGACCCGCGAAATTAGGATCTAAGTAAACCGCTTGATGGCAATGTCGGCGATGATACGCTTTGGCAAATCTATCTGTATGGCGCGCAATGGTCGTCGAGCAGTATCCCTCTGATTGAATAGATGTACTCTTCAGATGGATACGTTCTATGGTCAATGGGGTCGTCCACTTTGACCCCATGAATTGCTTTGACAGGAACCGGCGCGTCTGTTTCCGTGTTAATTCAATATGAAAGAGATGAGCCCTCGCGAACGGTTTTTGCGAACAATGAACTTCGAGCCGGCTGACCGCTTGCCGATCATGTACAATTGGCTGACGGCCAGCTATGTCCAAAGCCGGTTAGGAATGAGCGCGGAGGAATACTGGGCCGACCAACTCGTTGCGTACGCCAAGGTGTTCAAGGTCATCGGCGTGGATTTCTTTGAGCAATGGGCTTTTCCTGCGCGCGAAGATAGTGAACAAGGTTGGGCAGCCGGGGAATTGGAGCGGTGGTCGGAAGCCGAGGCCGTGGCCGCCGATTTGGAGAAGCAGATTGCCGCCCTCCAACGCGATCTCGCCAGCGCGCCCACCCGGCGCGAAGCGCACGTGCAGGAAATTTGCGACTACCAGATCGCGACCCAGCGACATTTGGGCGAGGACTGCGTCTGGATTTTTGGCCCCGACTCCGCGCACGGCCCGGATGCGCCATATTTTCCCTACGGCACCTACGGGTACGAAGGCTTTTTTCTGACCGTGGCCATGTACCCGGATGTCATGGAACGGTTTTGGCAGGCGACGGCTGAGTTGAATCGCTGGCACAACGAGTGTGTTGTCGAGGTGGCACGCCGGCTGGACTGGCCGCGCATTGGGTATACGGGTTCCGATATGACCACCCAGACTGGCAATATGATCTCGCCGCAGACCATGGCGCGGCACTATTTCCCGCATCTCGACTACGCCATCGCTCCGCTAGTCGAAGCCGGTTTCAAACTGATCTGGCACAGCGACGGCAACATGAACGACATGCTCGGCCCGCTGATCGACATTGGCATTGCCGGCTTCCAAGGGTTTCAGGAGGAATGCGGCACGCGCATCGCCGACGTTGCCAATCTCCGCGCGCGGAACGGTGATCCGTTGATCCTCTGGGGCTCGGTCTCCGCGGTGGATGTCATCCGCAACGGCAACTTCGCTGACATCCGCCGTGAAGTGCAGCGCGTGCTGAATGAGTGGCCGCATCCCGGCCTGTGTCTGGCGACCTCCAGTGCGATGATGGATGACATCCCGCACGCCAACATCACCGAAATGTACCGGCTCTTCCGCACGCTCGGTGCCGTGCAGCGCGGCCGCACCGCATAGGCGTGGCAGACGGTCGACCGGCGGTTTGCAAACTGGGGCGGCATTTGTTAGCGTGCCGTCATGACTTGGGTTGATTGGATTTGGGTGGTCGCGATTCTCGCCGGGATTCTGGGCGGGTTGCGCGGCGGTGTGTTGAGCGAATTGCTCCGGTCGGTCAGCTGGGGGTTGATTGTTTTGGTGATCGTGAAATTCACGACGGCGATGCAACTGCCGACGGTGGTCGGGTTGGTGGCGGGATCGTTGGTGGTGGCATGGCTGATGCGGAAGTTGGTGTGCAAGATCGCCGGGGCGCCGGGGTTGGCGTCGCGGTTGGCGGGGATGGTGCTGGGACTGGCGCGGATGGTGGCGTTGATGATTCTCTTGACGCTGGGCGTGGCGCGGTCGCACAATCCGGAGTGGAACAAGCTGGTGTGCGAGCAGTCGCAGTGCGGTGCGACGGTGATGCTGTGGTTTTACAGCTTGCCGGCGACGAATCAAATTCAACGAGCGATTTAGACAACTGTGCCGGGACGCATTTCTGATCAAGTCATCGAGCAGGTCCGCCACGCGAACGACGTGGTGGACGTGATCGGGGCCTACTTCCCTCTCAAGAAAGCCGGCGCGAACTTCCGGGCGCTCTGCCCGTTCCACAAGGAGAAGACGCCAAGCTTTAACGTGACACCGAGCAAGCAGATCTGGCATTGCTTCGGCTGCGGCGTCGGCGGGGATGTGTTCAAGTTCGTGATGATGTACGAGAGTCTGGATTTCCTCGCGGCGGTGCGGCGGTTGGCGGAGCGCGCGGGGATCAAGGTTGAGGAAGAGACTTCGGCCGGCATGGCGGACCGGGGCGAGAAGGAGATGTTGTTCAAGCTGCACGACGAGGCGGCGGCGTTCTTTCAGGAGAACTTGCGGACGGCTGACGTGGCGAAGCGGTATTTGGAGAAGCGGCAGATTTCGTTGGAGGTGGCGCGGAAGTGGCGGATCGGGTATGCGGTGGACGCGTGGGACGGGCTGATCCAATGGGCGCACGGGAAGAAGTACAAGCCGGCGTTGCTGGCGACGGCGGGGCTGGCGTTGGCGCGCGATGGCGGCGGGTTGTATGACCGGTTCCGCGGGCGGTTGATGTTTTCGATTTGTGATGAGTCAGGGCGGGTGGTCGGGTTCAGCGGGCGGATTCTGACGGATGCGAAGGATCAGCCCAAGTATGTGAACTCGCCCGAGACGCCAATCTTTCAGAAAGGCCGGGTCCTGTTCGCGCTGGACAAGGCGAAGCGGTCAATCATTGAAGATAAGTACGCGGTGCTGTGCGAGGGGCAGATCGATACGATTGCGTGCCACGAGGCCGGCATCACGAATGTGGTCGCGCCGCAAGGGACGGCGTTGACGGAGCAGCACGCGCGGATTCTGAAGCGGTATGCCGAGGAAGTGGTCTTGATGTACGATGCGGACGAGGCTGGGCAGAATGCCATCGTGCGCAGTGCGGAGCCATTGTGGGAAGCCGGCATGGCGATGCGGGCGGCGGTGATCCCGGCGGGGCATGACCCGGACAGTTTCATCAAGGCCGAGGGCGGCGAGAAATTGCGGGCATTGATTACCGGCGGCGAAAGCTTTTTTGCGTATCTGCTGAAGCGGTTGTCCAAGCAGCACAATCCCGCAACGGAGCGCGGCAAGCTGCAGATCGTCCGGCAGATGGCGGAGTGGCTGGCGCGGATTCCCAGCCCGGTCTTGTTGGCGACCTATGCGCAGCAGACCGCGCAACGGCTGGATGTGCCGGAGGATGCGATCCGTCAGGAGTTGCGGAAATTGCAACAGAGCCGGCAGAGCGCCGCCGCGCATCGTCACGCCATGGAAATGGAAGACGAGATTGTAGAGATGACGCCGAACATGCCGGAGGAGACGCTGTTGCTCCAATTGATGCTGACGGACATGCGGCTGGTGGATTTGGCATTGGAAAAACTGGACCCGGTCTGGCTGACGACGAGTGTGGCCGGCGCGGTGATCGGACGGGTGTTGAAGTTGCACGCGGTTGGCAAGTGGGACGGGCCGCACACGTTGATGAATGCGCCAGCCGATGAAGCGGAAGGCCGATTGGTGTCGGAATTGGCGGTAACGCCGGTGCCGGGGGCGGCATTGCAGGCAATGACCGGGGATTGTTTGGTGAAGTTGGAGCGGGTTTACGTCAAAGGGCAACTGCACGGGTTGCGAAAGCAATTGGGGCAAGCGGACTTACCGGCAGCGGAGCGCGCACAATTACAACGCCAAATACTTGACTTAGAGCTAAAGTTGCGGCATAGTGTATAACTTTCGTGGAAACTCCGTAACACTGCAGTAGCACAAACTATCTCTATGTCCAAAACGACTGTCAAAGCCAAGCGTACCGCGCCAACCAAACCAATGTTGGGGGCTGCGGAAAAGACCTTCAAGATCAAGGAATTGATCAAACTCGCCAAGGAGCAAGGCTACCTGACGTATGGCGATTTGAACGAAGTCTTGCCGGATAATATCGTCAGCGCCGAGGAGTTGGACGAGATCATGATCACGCTCCGCGGGATGGACATCGAGATCATTGATGCGTCCGAAGTAGACCGGTTCAAGCGCGAGAGTGCCGCCGCCGTCGAGGAGGAAAAGGAGCCGGCCAAGGTGGATTCCCGGCTGGATATTCTCGACGACCCGGTGCGGATGTACCTGAAACAAATGGGGCAAGTGCCGCTCCTGACCCGCGAACAAGAAGTCGAAATTTCCAAACGCATTGAGACGGCGGAACTGCAGGTCAAGTCCATCATCAACAGCTTCGGGTTTGCCGCCAAGGAACATTTGGCTTTGGCGCAACGGTTGATCAATGGCAAGGAACGGTTTGACCGCGTCATTATTGACAAGAAGATTGACAGCCGGGAACAGTACATGCGCGCCTTGCCGAAGCTTTGCGCCAAGGTCAAGAAGATGGATGGCATGGTGGATCTCCGGTATGCACGATCCGCCAAGCCCAGTTTGCGCAAGGCCGAAATGGCGCGCGCGCAGCGCGACTTCAAGAAGGCCGATGTCGCACTGCAAAAGATGTTCGATAGGTTTTTCTTCAAACAAAAAGTGCTGGAAGAGTTTGTCGAACGCGCCAACGAAATCCGCGAGGACTTCGACACGGCGGGGTATGAATTGGCGCGGATGGAACGGCTCCACAAGACAACCGGCACGAACACTGAAAGTCGCGAGCTTGAGCGCAAGGTCCGGGGTTACGAATTAACCGTGCGCCAACCGACGGCTGATTTCTTCAAGACGCACGATGAGTTAAAGGCGTGGATGAAAAAGGGCGTGCAGGCCAAAGGTGAAATGGTCGAGGCCAACCTGCGCCTGGTCATTTCCATTGCCAAGAAGTACACCAACCGCGGCCTCTCATTCCTGGACCTCATTCAGGAAGGCAACATGGGCTTGATGAAAGCCGTTGAGAAATTTGAATATCGGCGCGGCTATAAGTTTTCGACATACGCTACATGGTGGATCCGTCAGGCAATTACTCGTTCGATCGCTGACCAAGCGCGCACCATCCGCATCCCGGTGCACATGATCGAAACGATTAACAAACTTATGCGGATTCAGAAGCAACTTGTTCAGGAATTTGGCCGGGAACCAAATCCAGAAGAGGTTGCTGAAGAAATGCAGATGCCGGTTGATCGTGTCCGCGCCGTCCTAAAAATGGCGCAACAACCAATTTCTCTACAATCACCCATCGGCGACAGCGAAGATACAAATTTTGGCGACTTGATCGAAGACAAAGGTGCCGAAAACCCGTCCGAAATGGCATCCTACTCGCTGTTGAAGGAAAAACTTGGAGATGTTCTGGAAACCTTAACGGACCGGGAACGTCGAGTTTTGCAATTACGGTTTGGATTAGGCGATGGTTATTGCCGGACACTCGAAGAAGTCGGCCGGCAATTCCGTGTCACGCGCGAACGCATCCGCCAAATTGAAGCCAAAGCCTTACGGAAGATGCGCCATCCAACTCGGCAACGCCAGATTGAAGGCTTCCTCCAAGTCCAGCAGACGTAATTTAGCTTTTCAAGCAGCGGGACCCGTGAGTAATCTGCTTCTCATGCTACCGGGCCCGTAGCTCAGCGGTTAGAGCGGAGGACTCATAATCCTTTGGTCGTAGGTTCGAATCCTACCGGGCCCACCAACTTAAACAGTTAAACCATAGTCAGTTGCGACTTATATCCCATGCCCTGTTTTCTCAGTGAAAAGCAGTTCCGTGGCACCGGCGTGGCACGCAGACTGGAAATCGAGAGAAAAGCAGAACCGGAAATTACGAGGATTTGCGATATTAAAACGGCTTGAGGATGGAATTATTTTGAGTTGGCTGGTTTGGATCCAATGCCCAACAGGCAACCGAACGACTAAGATTTTTCAGCAACCGCTCAGGCAGTCCGCTTCTTTTTCCGCCACGCATATCCGCCCAAGCCTAATGCCCCGATGCCATACAATCCGAGCATCGAGGGTTCGGGGACGGCGGAGACGACTTCCCCGACTACATAACCATCTACGGCATCTGTTGGTACAGTCCCTTGGCCTAACAACACGGTTCCACCGTCCAATCCCCAAGCGGCATTGGAGTCAAAGATTGAGACTAAATAATCATTCTGGAGTGTTAAGCTTATGTCGTTGGCCAATGTTTCGTTCCCCCACCACGGCTGACCTTCCAATACAGTCTGAGCGGCGTTGAACGTTCCAATTAATTCGAAAGTGTCATAAGTGACATTGTCAATGGTAACGATGTAGTCGCCTTTGGCGGTCATCGCAAACAGGCTCAAGGTCAAGGTGGCGATGATGACGGAATATTTCATAGTTTTCATCAGTCTTCGTTTCTGGGTGACGGCAATCACTCGTTGACTTGCTGTATGACTAAAATTGCTTCTCAAGCTTTACTTCGCAGTTTCATGCCTACCAAAATCCACGCAATCGTGTCAAATAAAAAATCGCCCCCGCAAATCCCCCGCCCAGTTCCGCCTGTCTCGTTGCCCAGATTACGACTTCCCCTGCTCTGCTACGGCTGAATTATTGCAATTGAAGATGTCGTCGAACTGAACCTGGCTCATCCGTTTGGTTCGATGCCCAGGTCGCAGCTGGGCGTAGACTCGTTCAATCATTTGCGTCGAGGCGTGTCCAACCCATTTGCTAATCGTGAAAGTATCAACGTCTGTGGACATCATTGCCATACTGATAAAGTAATGACGCAAATCGGATGGGCGAAACTTAGGGATGCCTGCTTTTTCCCGAGCGTTCTCAAATGCCGTCTAACCTTTGGCTCGTTGTTCGGGGTAGCGAGGGTGGTAAAACAGCCATTGATGCGGGGTTTCAATCGACGCCATAGTTGCATTCCACTGCTTCTACCAATCAAGCAATACCGCAATAGAAGTTGCAGGCCGCGGTAACCGGCTTGGGCATGATGCGATAGATAGCTATCGGAGTGATGGTTGACATTTTAGTTTGGCTTGTCGGACGACTTTCGCATATTTTCGCCCGCATGCAAGACGACAG
>Ga0118677_10010980_pt1 | contig 13695 bp, 22 predicted proteins | sample AliMusrvi5mmetaG_FD_86154 | JGI IMG/M metagenome (GOLD analysis project Ga0118677, IMG submission 86154)
CTTATATATAAAGTAGTGGTGATATCGCTCCGAGAGCAAATCAAAAGTGAATTAAACTACTGACCCACGCTGACATGCTCTTGCAGCAAGGGTTATACTGCCCATGAAATGATATCACCGTTTCATGGGCATTTTTCATTTATGATAAGAACTAAACACTACGCACAATTCAACAAGCTAATCGACAAGTTCGATTACGCCCAGCTTCGTGAGAACGGATCGTTCTCAAGACCGAACCACGACCGTTGGTTAAAAGCAATGGCAGCACCCTTTGGCGAACGCTGGAGGCACTGTACCGCCATCACTAATTCCCTGCTCCAAGCCCACGAACAAAACAAGGCGACAGTCTACACCGTTCCCGCACAACCTAACCACCACGGCAAAGGTATGTGGGGGATCGATGTCGATTGCCACAAATCAGGAACTATCGAGGGAGCAAAGAAAGCAGCAGAGATGCTAGGCTACTATCTCCCTGGCGTTTACACGGAAACAAGCACCAACGGCAAGGGCGTACATGGCTACGTCATTATCGATTACCAAGATCACGCTCAGGATGATACGACCTGGATTAAAGAAAGCTATGTAAAATTTATTAAAACGCTCAATAAAAAGGCGAAACAGATCGGCATCGACATCGAACTTATTGAAGCCAAAGGGTTGTCCGTGAACGTCGTCAGGTCAGACAACGGGTCATTGAATATGACTGACAGCAAGCAGGGCGTTCTCATTAAAACCCCTCGTGATATAAAATCTGCTGTCGAGACTTGCGTTTATACAATCGAGCAGTTGGAGCAACTCACAGATGAGATTGAGGCGAGCATACCTGAAGAACAGGAAATTATTAAAACGGGTGGGAGTGATGCTGGCGGTAGCAACGCCATGTTCACCGAGGAGGATTTTGATCGTCTGCAACCACTTGCTCAGAAAATCTACGACGACAATGATCTCGATACAGTTGTACTTTCCAACCGAGTAAAAGTCAGCGTGGAGGATATTACGGCAATGCTGCTTACTCTCTTGTTCTGCAAAAAGCACCCTAGAAAAGAACACGCAAACGGTGCATTGCCTTGCACTCGATTGCGGAAGCTTTGGGCTATCATGCGGAAAGCAGGAATAATCACCAGAGCGTATGACCCCAAGCGAATAAAGTGCATACGTGACCTTTTAGCAGATTATGAGTTCCTTGATTTCAAAAGTGCTACTTATTCGTCGGGAAAGGCAATGTGCTGGGGAATCAGTGATGAGTTTGAAGATGTATTAGATGAATTTCAAATAAAGATTCTTACACAGGAGGAGCAACTCTTTGAATTACCCATTAAAATCAAAGGAATTAGACCAATATCTCTTTGGAAATACCAACCAAGTCCAATTGATTTTACTTATTTGGAGGAATTAGGACTATTATCAAGCTTTCAACTGCTAAACGCAGTATAAACTTGACGTTGAAAGACGTTGAAAACAACCTGTATTTTGGAAAATATATACGGATTTTTATTCAATTGGTGAGATTGGTTTTATAATTTACGTAAAGGAACTATTTTAAGATTGGAATTTATGAAAGATGCCCAATAAATCAAAAACTAAATTCCAGATTTTATTTCAGACTGGGATTTTATGAAATAACTTCTAACTCAATTTATAAAAATGTTGAATCGACTTAAAAATAACGCTATATTGAAAACAACAATAAGAATGATTTTATTCTAAAAAGGGAAAACGCAAAATGAAGAGAATTTGTGATACGGTATTTGAAACGCTGGAAGAATTAAAGGAAACAATCGACACGAGGCTTGGTTTAACGAGTACGGTCGAAAGATGTATATCATCGGGTCAATTATTGGCGTACTACTCACCCACAGGTGTGCCGCTGATTGATTGTAACGTGAAAGAATATCCTGAAGGTTGGATGACGCTTGGTACTTTTTCCATGAGGTCAAGTAAGCTTTTTACCCTTGAAGAGGTCTAGGCTCACGGTGTACGAGTAGAACTTGTTCCCTACGGCTTCCAACGGATTCTTAACGGGGTTTGTCTAAATTCCCCTTATGAAATCCGTCAAGAAGCCGTAGGCCGCAAACTCCAATCGTTTCTTACAACGAAATAGACGCTAGTTAAAATGAGCGGGATGTCCGAAAAATAAACGAAGAGGAATTTTTATGAACGATCAATTCAGCCCTAGCGATTATACAGAAGTCTTTCTTGAAAATAGAAAACGCATCAAGAATAAACCTAAACTTACGCCGACCGATCCCAGCAAAATCCGATTCACCTTCGGGAAATACGTTGGGCAACGAGTAGAAGATATTCTGGACAACGATCCGCAGTATGTCCATTGGGTTCGGGATAAAGCATATTCAGAGCCATTATCGAGCTACATCAAGAACCTAATTGATTACGATATGGACGAATATGATCGTTTGCGGTCAATGGCTGCACCGAGCATCACTTCGGAAGAAATCTTGTTCCAAAGGGCATTGCAACATAAAATAAAATATAAGACTTTTGATTTAGATCGTTACTTCGGCTGGCTCAAGGTGGCAAGCAATCGTGTGAAGGGTTGGCTGGCTATCAAAGAGTTCTCGGAAAGCACGAAGAGAATGCGGTACGAGGCGTGGGCGAAGCATCCAGATAATCCAAAAAATGTTGCCCAATCTGCACGAACCACGATCATGGACTGCACCTCGTCCGCAATACCCCTCAAGACGCTTACAGATAGCCCCAGAATCAACGCAAGACGATAATTCGACCCAGAAGTGGCTGGTCTTAGTCGCAGCGTGAGAGCGTCATCAGAAAACGATGCAGTGCGGTAGCCGAACTCGGTAGGGTCACTGGAAACTCAGCTTTTTACGGCTTCCCTACGGATTTTTAACGGGGTTGTCTAAATCCCCCATCTTAAATCCATCAAGAAGCCGTAGGGAACGGTGGAGAAAACTCCAATCGCCTCCTACGAAGAAATAGACGCTGGGACGAGAATTCAACGGGCTGCGAGCCCCGTTTATTACCAGAATGGTAATTTTCCACGGCTTCATATCATGCCTGATTCCCCCTTTATAATCCGTCAAGAAGCCTTTCCAAACCGTTCCGCAAAGTTTCATTGTGAAAGAATTCGGCTCATCCCACCTGTCGTCTTGCGGCCATAGCCTGTTGACGCTTCTCCACGGTCTTCGCCTCGCCCGAAATCCCTCGTTTTACGGCGTTTAAGAATCCAGGGTCGTCGTGCTGAATTGCAAAATCGTGAAAGAGCCGTTTCAATTCGTTAATTTCACGTTTTAAGGCAAAAGAAGATAAAGAATTTCCCATAAAAGGAATTCCCACTAAATCCTTCACCTGGTTTCCCTCTAATCTCCAATCGAGAATATAACTGGCTAACTTTCCCAACTGGTTCGCAACCAGTTTGCGAAATTGATCCACCAAAGCAGAAGAATGGCTCTGCCGACCTGCTACCGTGCCAGCCAGCACGACGGGATCGGTGACGGTTGTTCGTTTTCGACGACGATTATTTTGGGATGCTTTTGTGCGGATGAAATTCCACACCGAACGGCGGAATCTTTTTTCCAGTGGGCCATGACGCTCTGGGTTCCAGCCTTTGAAAAGTCGTCCAGGTCGCAACAATAGTTTCACGACGAGATCATGGAAAGTATCCTGCAATTCGTGACCACGGAATCCCGATCTCGCCAATGATCGGGAAATATAGCTGCCAAAATCGAAATCTTTTAGGGCCATGATTTGCTCTCTGGCAGCAGGGTCGTTGATGCGACCCATTTCCTCTTCCATGCCCGCAACAAACGCAGAATTGTACTTCTGCGGGTCAAAATAATCAGTCCCCTCCAATAATTGCAGGAGTGTTTCGATATTCCTATGAGCCAGCCAATCAAAAAAGAGCATGTAATATCTATCCTGCTGCCGTGGATATTTTATCCACTGCTAAACCATTTTTTAATTTTTCCGCCCTCGCTCGCAACATGACGGTCTGTTCTACCATAGCCAGTCAGATTTTCATCAGTTGAATCAACTTTTTAATATAGGTGCAAAAAAAGTGAGCGATGCCCTTGAAATGGTCGAGAAACTCCGTCGTCGCTTGAAACGATTCTCGGCTATGGATGAATGTCCGCTGTGCAGGCATGATAAATCTTGATGATGGTGATCCTATTTATTACTTTTTCCGCCCTTGGTGTAGGCGTTGCTGGTTCTGATTGATGAAGAACAAACCCAGGAGAAATAATGAAGATTGGTGGCTTGATTCTAGGGCAAGGCATAAACCGCATCGTGAGAGACGGTCGAACCTTGCGGGGGATGGAAAAGTCTGGTCATTTTATCGAACCTATTGTCGGCTCGTTCCCCCAAGTCGATAATACGGGGCTGCCTCGTAGTTTCATCTGGCATGGGGAGAATTATGACATAGGATACTTCGATGGCAGCATGTTCCCTTTCGTTTTGAGCCAGTAACTCTCAACTCCAAATTGGTCAAGAACAAGAGAAAGGCTCTTGGGCAAAAATAATTTAGAATTGGAAGAAAACTGTTCCGAACCGAGGTTCCTCGTGATGAAAACGTCGGAATTTATTGATGCAACATTTTCAAGGAGAAGAAATGGACGAGAAAGACAAATTGGTCAAAGCAGCAAAAACTGCGGAAATCTTGGTCAGCGACCTGCGTGAAATCATCAAGCACACGGACAACCTGCCGCTGGAAGAACTTATGATCGATGCTCTTGAACAGGCCGAGAGGCTCCGTCGCCGCTTGAAGCGATTCTCGGCAGAGGACTAGGCCGCCCTATCTGCCCCGAACCGAAGCCCGTTGATTTGAACGGGCTTTTTCTATTTCTTGGCAGAAACAATTCCAAGATTATCTCGCCCTCGCTAGCACTCGACTCGGTTCAGTATTGCAGAAAGGTTGAAAAGCAAAATGTTGAAAACTAAGAAGCAAGAGAAGAATGGACAGTGGTTTCGTGACCAAGTTCGGGAATTTTTACTCCGCAGTGGGGCTACCGTTCAACTAAATCGATGCCACGAATTCGCCATTATGACCAAGATGGGAACGCTCCAAATCAACGTCTATCCAGATTGGGTTGCTTGTCGTTTTGACGACGTTCCCCGTGCTGTGGCAGTCATAGGGCGAACCGAAATGAACCCGTATTCAGGAAAGTGGAACCACCTTTTCGACGTGTCCTATTTCCAGAGCAAAGAATCGGCAAGCCAGGCAGTGGCGACAGTCGAAGTCGAAATTGGTCGTTATCTTCTTACAACCGAAAGAGCCGTACCGTGATTGAAATTAAACGCCACGATGATGAAAAGTTCAAAATGAAATTCACGGCACCAGGGCGACCGTTCTCGGTAGTGGCTGAAAATCTGGTCGAGTGCCATGCAGCCATTGACCATTATTACGCCAAGCCCCACGACAAAAGCGGCTGTCCTCTATGCAGGTGCGATAAGTCTTGATGGCAAACCACGAATTATACAGCCCTCCATCTCAATTCAGTGGTTTGATTGATAGAAGGAATGAATAATCATGCAAAATGTAATTTATGCTGCCACTCGATTCGGCTACTGCGTCCAGATTTTGGACGGCACTGAAATTTCCTACGAATACTCCGCTGGCAACCACTCGATGGAATCAACAGCCGTCACAGCACCTAGTTCTCCAAATGCCGTAAGGCTACCCCAACTCAGACGATGGGCAAGACAAACAGCGGGCGAAATTGCCCAGGAACAAGGGATTCCCATGCAACGAATCGAATACGATCCCGATCTTGAATCCACGCTCAAGGGATTGAACGGTTAATTTTTACGCCCTCCAAACGCATCCAGATTGTATTGTCTCTTTTTGGAAAGGGAAAAACAAATTGAACGCAATCGAACCAACTGAATTCATGCACACGACCCTAACCGCCTACCCCGATAAGGTAGTCGGAATTACCATCTTGGACGAATCCCCTGGCTTCTCTGGCATCTATTTGCGAGACAAGCAAGGGGGGCTATGGCCAGCACGAACCGTTGCTCACACGCCTATTGAACACCATGTCAACGTATGCGATTCGTGGTTGGCTCGGTGCGGTGAGAATGAAGATCGGAGAACAACGTGAATAAGCAAATCAACGACGCTGCCCCCTCAAGCCTGTCCCACTTAGTAGGTCAGGGTGCAATCATTGCCCAAGTCCGCACGGCAATCGATGCTGCTTTTGAAGACAATGGACGGTTTGACGATGCTCTTTTAGTAGGTCCAGCGGGGCTGGGAAAATCGCAACTTGCCGCTGTAATCGCCCAAGAAATGGCTACCGATTTTCACGAGGTTCTTGGGCAGAGTATCACAAATATCGGTGATTTGAACGCCCTTTTACTTTCTGCCAACGATAAGGACATCATCCATATCGATGAATGCCACGAACTGGATAAGCAGTTTCAAACTGCCCTCTATCTTGCTATCGACAAACGAACAATTTTTGTCAATTCATCAAAGCGAAGTCCCGAAGCAATACCGATTTCCAGCTTTTCTTTACTTCTATCAACAACGGATGAATACGATCTGCTGGCTCCGCTGCGGGACAGAATGAAGCTCACGCTTAGGTTTGAATACTATTCCAACGATGAACTCACGCTCATGCTTCGCCACCGTTCTAATGCGTTGGATTGGTCGATTGATGACAAGGTTCTTCCTCTCATTGCCGAACGAAGTAGGGGAGTGCCACGCCTAGCTCTCAGGTTGCTTCAAAGTTGCCGTCGTGTGAGCCGTAGTCAGGGAGAGATGGCGATTGTCCCTTTTCATTTTGAGCAAGCTGTTGCGTTGGAGCAACTTGACCAAATGGGTCTTGGACCGCTGGAACGGAAGTATCTTGCAATCTTAAAAGATGGTCCAAGTCGTTTGAACGTCATCGCATCTGTTTTAGGATTGCCAACGAGAACGGTCAGTGGAGTGACCGAGCAATACCTGATTCGTGCAAATCTAATTTCAAAATCCAAGGATGGACAACGGGAACTTACATCCAAGGGTCGAGAACACGTTTTTATAGAAAGTGAAAATGGAAGAAACTAAATCAGCAATCAGCATTGCCGACATGGCACGGCTCGTTGGATTGTCCAGAGCCAGATTTTATCAACTTATGGGGACAACCTTCCCGCTTCCACGCTACTACGTGTCTACAAGGCGTCCATTTTACGACGACATCTTGCAGAATTCGTGTCTGGAAGTTCGTCGTCGGAATTGTGGAATCGATGGCAAACCCATTTTATTTTATGCCAAGCGGGTCAGCACGATGAATCCAATTCAGAAGCCGACGAAGAAGAAGGTCAAAGATGAATCGTTTTCGGAAGTCTTTGACGGGTTGAAGTCGCTTGGTTTGACGACGGCTACGGTTCAACAAGTAGCCTCGGCAGTTAAAGAATTGTTCCCCAGTGGAGTGGAGAATGAGAGCCGTGGGCAGGTGCTTCGTGCAGTCTTCCTCCACCTCAAGCGTCGGGATAAGTCTGATATTGTCGGGAAATAATAAACAATACCAGCCTAGATAGCGGGTTTTAACGTCTAAATCGTGTCCAATTTATAGGAATAAACCATGAAGAATACTGGTGATAATGTTTTCCGACTCTGTTCGGTTGGCTCGGAAGAAGCATCCCTACTTTGGGGCTACCTTGATGGCAACGATTTTGCTGTCAATTCACGAAGGGCATTTATTCAAGACCTGAAGAAATTCGCCGCATGGTTCTCTGGTGTCAACAATGAACCGTTCACCATCGGCAGGGTCACGACCAGGGACATCACCGATTTCAGAGATTGCCTACGTCGGGAAAAGAATCAAGCCGTGACCACAATCAATAGGGCATTGGTGACGATTCGTGGGTTTTTTGGGTGGCTGGTTGAAAATGGTCATGCCCAAAGCAACCCCGCAAAAAAGGTCAAGGAGCTACGTCGTCAGCAACTCGCTCCCAAAGGCATGGATCGAAGTCAGGTCAGAAAACTACTCAGGGAAATAGAACTGCGAAACGACATTCGTGCTGGGGCAATTTTTTCGATATTTTTATACACGGGTTGCCGAGTGAGTGACTTGGTAGCCCTAGACCTCCACGATTTGATGCTAACCGAACGAAGCGGCTCCGTGGTATTCAGGTTGGGCAAAGGGAATAAACAGAGGTCTGTCCCGCTTCCTCTTCCTGCCCGTCGTGCATTGGCAGTTTATCTGGAATCCCGACCACCTACTAAATCCAGCCGCTTGTTCATCGGTGAACGTGGCCCATTGGGGGATCGAGGAATTCGTGCCTTATGCGATAAGTACGCTGCCTTGATCGGAGTCAAGATGCATCCCCACCTACTCAGGCACACGATGGCTCACCAGTATCTTGACGACAACAATAACGATCTTGTCGGCTTGGCTCAAATCTTGGGTCACGAGAATCTGAACACGACCGCCAGATATACGAAACGAACCGAAGGGCAACTGGCAGAAGCATCCGAGCGGTTGAATTATTAAACAATTTCCCCGTCCTCCAAAGATTAGATTCGGTCTTGTCTATTGATGAACAACAACACGGAGAACCACCATGCCGAACGAAAAACTGAAGCTTGAAGACCGCCGCTACGTCCTGCGTAATCGTACAGGAGAGGATGTTTTGGGAGGATCGGTCGGGTTTCATAATGCCTACATTAGCCAGTATCCAGCCAAGCTGTCGGGGCCAGTGTCGAGCATCCGTGAGCTTGCCATCGATCAGACCGTGACCGTTGAAATCTGCTTGTGCGGGCCAAGGAAGTCTGGTGATCGTGATTCAAGATATTCGATTACCAGAGTTTTATGACTTCTATTTCTTCGTCCTTCGTTTCATAGATTCGGTCTAGTATCAATAGAGAGGACAAGACTTATGGAAACAGTAAATGTAATCTTTCGGTGGGAGCGTGAGGGCGGGGTTTATGCACTTTTCCCCGAATTGCCCAGCGACAACTACGGATTTTATTGCACTTGCTACCAGCATGTAGGTCAGCATTGTCCCGCTGATTATCACGGCTGCGTTGCAAAAAGCCGCCCTGCCAAGCCCGAAGAATACGCTGACCTATTCGTTGAACTTGTACGAATTGGCTACAACCTTCAAGTTCGGCAAAGGGCAACTTCAGAAATGCACGAACGACGGCGATTCCAATCAATTTAACCAAAAATCTAATCTTTAATCATGTCCATCCGAGAAGAAATCACTGCCAAGATTGTTGCCGCCCTTGAGAAGGATTTGTTGCCCTGGCGAAGAACATGGTCAACGAACGGTCCTTGTCGCCATAGCAACATCGTCACCAAAAAGCCCTATTCAGGCGTAAATCCGATCCTTTTAGAGATGCACTCTCAACAATTCGGCTTCGCATCGCAATGGTGGGCAACATTTAGTCAGTGGAAAGATCGGGATTGCATCATAAAAAAACGACCGCCAAACGTGGAACCAGGGCAATGGGGCTGTGGAATCGTCGTCTACTTGCCCGTTGAAAAGGAGGTAAAAAACCCGATTACGGGCGATAAGGAGGATGAAAAATACTGGATACTCAGGAAATTTACCCTGTTCAATGCCGAGCAAGTTGAAGGCGTTTGTGCTGAAAAGTATCAGCCTCGTGAAAAACAGGTTGCCACCATGCCAGACTATGCCCCTGCCGAGGAATTGATCGCCAAAACTGAAGCCGATATTCGGCATGGCGGGGATCGTGCTTTTTATCGGTTGCCCACCCCAGAAGGCTCTTGGCCCAATCATGCTGTTGGCGATTTTATCCAACTGCCGCACAAAGGCAACTTCTTCGGCAGCGGCTACTATCCCACGGTTTTGCACGAACTTTCGCATTGGTCGGAAATCCGTCTCGGCTGGGATCGAGAAAAACATGGCTATCCAATGGGAGAATTGATAGCCGAAATCGCATCTTGCTATCTTGCTGCCGAACTCGGTGTCCCAAATGAAGATCATTTAGAAAACCATGCCTCTTACATCAAGAATTGGCTGGAATCCATGAAAAACGATCCAAACTATGTATTCCAAGCCGCAAAACAAGCCAGCAAAGTTTCTGATTTTTTAATGTCCTTCGTAGTCGAGACCGAACCGCAGCCCGTCGAATTGGTCGGGGCAATTTAATTTTTTATGGAAAAGAGAAACATGATAATGACTGACTTTTTAATCGCAAATCTTGGTGGCATGATCGCCCTTTCCCCCATTTCCCACGAAGCAAAAGATGTCTGCATCGGTTTTGAATCTTGGCAAATGATGGGGGGTAGCATCATGGTCGATCATCGCATGGCACCTGACCTCATCGAAAACCTCCAAGAAGAGGGCTACAGCGTGGTAGAGGAGGAATAAGCATGGAAACTACGTTTGATGTAAGGGTCACTCTGGAAGGACCAGACAGCATGACCCAGCACGAGTTGCAACAGCACTTTCTAAATTGGCTGCCAGCAACCCCTGGAAAAGTTAGCTTGAACGATGCTCGGATTGTGAAGGGCTTCGTGGATGAAGACGACGTTCCAAGAAAAACACCAGAAGAATCTCGGTAGGGATCGGTAGGGAACAGAAAATTAAAATCTATCGCCCTCCAATCGTCATAAAACGGTAAAGGTAGTCATACGATTTATACTACCTTTTTAGGAGCGAATGTTCAGAAGAAGCAACTGACCCCAGCTAACCTATGAATCCCGATCCATTTCTGTGCGGAATCTGCTTGGGGTTCGTAGGAACTGCGGATTACCCACGGTTCATCATCAAGGATGAGCGATATGGACGGGCTACCCTATACTGGGACGGTATTCGATTCACGACGGATCGCAACAAGGCAACAATCTACGCTGATTTTGAGACGGTACGAGACGAAGCATGGCAACTGCGTGGCGATTTTATTTGGATTTGGCTCGATGAGTTTTTCGATTTCTAAGCCAGTCACTTTGACAAACTCGATAGCTAACTGAAATTATACCGTCCTTCGATTGCCAACATCTGGTTCTGTATCTTGAGGACAATGCAATGAATAAGTTCGATCTCGGTCAGATCGTCGCAACCCCAGCCGCATTGGAAGCAATCCAAGATGCTGGTCAATCCCCTGATTTCTTCCTCGACAAGCATGTTCAAGGCGATTGGGGTGAAGTGGATGATGAGGACAAAGCTGCGAACGATCAGGCAATTATTGATGGCTCTCGCTTGCTGTCGGCTTATCGAACCCTCCGCAATGTCCGCATCTGGATCATCACCGAGGCTGAAAATGAAGGCGGTAAGCGGTCTTCAACGACAATCCTTATGCCATCTGAGTATTGATTCAACCGTTTTTTTAATTTTGTTAGGAGAAGAGAAATGCAACTCTACGAAGTTCGGATTCGTTTTCAAGGCAGCATCACGACCGTGCAAGTCCAAGCCCGTGACAATGCCCACGCCAAAGCCTTGGTCAAAGCTCAATATGGCGACAAGGTGGCGGTGCAGGAAGCTAGATCTGTGCAGCAGTAGCCCTAAAACCCCGCCAGACGCCCCTAGATTGCACCAGGATCGACGCAAAGCGGGGTATCGACAAGGAATCGGTAGGAACCGAGTAGGCTCAAATACGCTACGTGGCAAGCTCGTGAAATACGGAAACGAATTGCGACCTCGTTTTGATTAAAGCAATTGACTACTCTGCCGAAAGACAAATTACTAGATAGCACTTACTCTTTTCGTCACGGCCAGCACCATCAATCGGAACGTCGATATGAAACAATCCGCCATCTCCGTCTATCTCAATCGGCGTATCGCCGCAGTATTCAACCAGAAACTCAGCATGATTGGACGGTAAGCCTGTCAATTCCTGCTCTAGGTTTGCAACCGAAAGAGGCACGCAGTCATCATTGCCGATAAGAAGCACGTCATCCCCCGCCACAAACACCGACCCAATGGGCTGACGGGTTCCATCAAGTTCTTGCCATTCGCCCATCGCATTTTCCTTGAAGGTCGAAACCAGGACGGGCCATTCCTCAGCACCGCTATGGTCTTGGCGAATAATCTCTACGAGGCGTTGGAGTTTCATTGCAGTTTAGTTTTTAGGCGTAGCGAATTGTGAGTTTGCAGAAATGGGTGGGAGCGGCGGTTAAATTGGCTCAAACACAAGCTCATTATAACGATAAGGTTACGGTCTTGGAAGCTAGACCCGTGAAGCTAGACCCTAAAATCCCGCCAGATGCCCCTAGATTGCCCCAGGATCGACGCAAAGTGGAAACTTGGTTCGGAGGTAGGAACTGTCGAAGGTTAAAAATGAAGAGGCGGAACATTATCTGGAAACAGAAACCGCACGGAGACATGAGGAGCGGAAATTATGCAGCGACGGATTGCTGATTGTCTGCTGCCGTGATTGATGCTATCCTGGGGTAATGAGAGTTCGGCATCCTCTACTATTTGGCCTTCTCCCCCTGTTCGTCCTTATCGTCGGTGGTCTCATTTGGATCGTACCGAGATGGGTTTCGCTGAGTAGGTATGGCCACTGTTCCCAAAGAATAAATAAGAAAATCTGCTCCCTGGAAAAGCGACGACCGACCACCATCAGCCCAAGGCTATGGGAGGAGTGCATTGCTTGGGCTGTCACCGCCCACTGCAACGTCTGCTTTTCAGAAGAACACGCCAGCTATGAAGCGATGTGCCAGTTTGAGGAACAATTGGACGAGAAGCTGAAAGGAGATGTTGACCTTAGCACAATTGAATGGATTGGTGATCGACTGGCCGAAACCAGCCCTCACGGTCAGCAATACATGAAAAATTGGAGGGAACAATGGAAAGCCCTTCAAGAATGGGGGAAGCAAGAGGAAAACATTAAACAGCCTGCTGTGCAACCAACTCCCCAGCCAGCATCGCCACCCGCACGGCCAGCTTGAAAGCCAGTCTTGCAAGTCACGAGTGCATCCTCAACTGCCTGGATGGGGCGGTTTTCAGGCATTCAGATTCGGTGTACGGCACATCAATTGCGACTTACAGCGTGCAGTAGTGACCCTAAAATCCCGCCAGATGCCCCTAGATTGCCCCAGGATCGACGCAAAGTGGAAACTCGACAAGGAATCGGTGGGAACTAAGTAGGCTCAACTACGCAGCGTGGCAAGCTCGTAAAATACGGAAACGAATTGCGACCTCGTTTCGTTCTATGCGGTTCTGTTTATCAGCACGAACCTATAACTTGGAGCAAAAAAATGGGACGAGGTAATTGGATTCCTGACACGCCGATTTATCAAGGTGACTACGATCTGGTCTATGTCGAAGTCGAAGATGTCTGCGAATCATCCCCCGATGAGGATGAAGTCGAATGGCTCTACGAAAACTTCATGGACAACATCCAGAGTATTTTGCCCAAGTCATTTCGTTCGATTGAGCGGGGTGAATCTTGCAAATATCTTGGTCGAGACACGGTAGTCCTGTTTGCCAACGAGTTGCACTTGGTCGTGATGGATTGCGACGGCGATTACTGGCATCAAGGGCTTGCGATTGTGTCCAGTGAGGATGCCCCAGCCTTTGCCGAATCTCGGATTGACCAGCTTGCAGCGAGGCTGTGGAAGGGTCTGATTGAGTGCGGCTACTCGCTCTATCGTCGGGATACTGCCTGGACTTGCCGACCGTTTGCTGTGACGTGAATTGAAATCGGCTATCTCATAATTTAATACTTTTTAATTATTTTGAAAAACCTTGGAGGCTAGGGGGTAGGAGGGGGTGCTATCGGGGACTAGACCCAGGTTCTTCTTCGTGGGGACACCTGAAAAA
>Ga0118677_10010981_pt1 | contig 13694 bp, 8 predicted proteins | sample AliMusrvi5mmetaG_FD_86154 | JGI IMG/M metagenome (GOLD analysis project Ga0118677, IMG submission 86154)
CCCTGAAACGACTTCCGAGTAGTGTTTATTGGCAAGGGCTCAGTGTTTGGGGAGTTCGGTCCTTTCGTGGAGCGCAACTCCAGTATCACCGTAGCCTCGATCGATATTATGCACAGCTCAAGCGGCATGGTGGACGCGCATCGGAGCGTGACGCAGAGCATGATGATTTGATTTCACCCAACTGGCATGCGGGGATGATTCTTCCGCCAACTGACTTCCCAGCAGAGTGTTCTTTGAGCCTCACGCGACGGGAAGCAGAATACCTAGCCGAGCGCATCCGTTTGAGTCCGGCCTGTTCCGGCTCGCTACTTGCGGAACTGGTCGCAAGGCAGCAACGCAGCGACAATGTTTCGTTTGCGTGGGAGAACCCGAATTGCGCCGAACTTCCACCGAGATTGCTTGAAAAGCTGGATCATGCAGAGAACTTCTCGGAGGTTATGCACGGCGCTCCATTGCTCTATAACTTGATTCTGGCTGAACAGGCCCATATGCCAGATAGCGTTACGAAGTACCGTAGAGAATTCGAAGAGTGGGCTGAATTGCTCGCCGCACACTCTCAAGGGCTATCGCAATGGAACAGAGTACGTTTTTGGGAACTGGTTCGCTCAGTTAATCCGAGAATTTCATCGTCAACCTTTGAGTTCATCAATGCATGGTGGACGCTCGCGTTGACGGGAAATGCGGCGGGATTGTGCGATGGTCTCGCAGCACGCGTCATGGTTCGGGACCGTGAACGCAAACTCAAGAAGAACCTCGCCCGAATAGACAATCCACGTGCGCAGGAACTGTGGACGGGTGATTCCGGCTCTGCCCAACTGGATTTCCGGTGGCGCATTACCCAACGGCTACTTGGGGACATTTTCGACGGTCTGGAGGCACGTGATGCTTAGACCGGACGAAAGACAACATTTGATGGAACTGCTTCGGCCTCCGGGCGGCTGCCAGCTCGACGTCGCCGTTGGTACTACGTTCTCACTCGATCTGATCAGCGCCCTAATGCTGCCACTTTCGTTCGCCTTTTTCGATTGGGAGCACGCGGATGGCGAATTGGTTGCGGATCCGCTAGCGTTATTGGAAGCGCTAAGGCGCTATGGAGATCGATTCACGATCTTCTGTCAAAGCGGGCAAATCCGCTTGCCTCCCAAGTATCCGCCGCTCCTCACGTTTCTGGAACCATGCATCTATAACGTAGAGGCGCCAGATGCGGAAGGCGTATTTCACCCGAAGGTATGGGCTCTGCGCTTTGTCGCAGACGACGGGGCAATTCGGTACCGCGTCCTCTGCCTAAGCCGCAACTTGACGTTTGATCGCTGTTGGGACACCGCTGTCGCGATCGAAGGCGAACTCACTGATCGGTTGAATGCCATCGCGTCGAATCACCCTCTCGCCAATTTCGTCGCGGCGTTGCCCGGTCTGGCGCGAAGGCCGCTCCCGCGTGCGCGTCGCGAGGGGATAGCGAAGATCGCAGACGAACTTCGGCGCGTTCGCTTTAGCTGGCCTGACGGTTTCGATGAAAACAATTGTCGCTTCTGGGCCGGCGGGCTGAACGGACGAACCGTGACACCCTTCGGCTCGCGATGTGACAAGGCTTTGATCGTCTCACCGTTTCTTTCAAATCCCGTAATCAAAAACTTCCTGGATAGCACAGACGAAGCCCATCTGGTGTCCCGCCCCGAAAGTCTGCAGCAATTGCCACAAGATACTCTAGGTCGTTGCGCGAGCGTCAGATTTCTGGTACCGACACTTGTGGAGGAATTAGATGATGACGTTCTTCCAGGAGGGGGTGAAGTATTGGATGGATTGCACGCGAAACTTTTCGTTATCGATCATGGCTGGGATTCGAGTATTTTCAGTGGCTCGTTCAATGCAACCTTTCACGCATTTCAGCATAATGTCGAGTTTATGGTCGAACTCGTGGGCAAGAGAAGCCGCTTCGGCGTGGACGAGTTCCTCCGACAGGTGAAGGGTGAGACAAATTTCGCTGACCTTCTCCAGACATTTGACGTGAATGCGGATGTTACGCCAGTGGACGCCACGTTGGAGCAGCTCGATGATCTTATCCAGACAGTGAAGCGGGGTCTCGCAAAATCAGATCCACGGCTGGTCGTGACGGCGCACAGCGAGAAAGATCTCTTCGATATGAAGATGGAATCGGATAGTATCCCGGAGTGGCCCGATGCGACGGTGGACGTTCGCGCATGGCCGATCACGCAGCAAGAGGAGAGGGGCCAGCCACTTGGCAAATCGATCATTTTCTCCCGGCTATCATATGGTGGTCTAACGCCGCTTATTGCCTTTTCAGTCAAGGTAAGAATGAATGAGAAGGAGCGCCGATCGGTGTTCGTGATGAATCTCGACCTTCAAGGCGCTCCGGAAGATCGACAGGATCGTGTTGTTCGTTCGCTGATCGAAAACCGGGATCAATTCCTCCGTTACATTCTCTTCCTGCTTGCCTGTGGTGATGAGGCCACGGCTTCTTCGGGCGATCTGCGGAAGCTACTCCAGTCTCCGGAGGATTGTCAGAACCGAGGCCCACTGAATCCCCATCTACTGGAAACATTGCTTCGTGCCCTTCATCGGGGCCCAGAGCAACTCGAGCGTGTGGCGTCCTTACTGGATGTGCTTCGAAAGCAGACTGGCAGCTCTGAGCTACTCAGCGATGACTTCCAAAACATCTGGGAACCCATTTGGGCTGCTGCCCAGCAGGCCACTGCGAAATGAGCACACGTCCCGACACCGCATCCGCTCTTGCAGGCTTGAAGGATTTTCAACGCGCCACGGTAGACTATGTCTTCGACCGGTTCTACGGCCCTAACCCGACTAGACGGTTCCTCGTCGCGGATGAAGTTGGATTGGGCAAGACCCTCGTCGCACGAGGCGTGATTGCGCGAACGATCGACCATCTGTGGGATAAAGTTCCCCGCATCGATGTGATCTACATTTGCTCAAACGCGGATATCGCTCGCCAGAACATAGACCGGCTACGGATTCCGGGATGCGCGAAGGCTGCGCAGGCAACGCGACTCACCTTGCTTCCCCTCCAAATGCACGACCTCGAGCGCAACCGTGTAAACTTCGTTGCGTTGACGCCTGCCACTTCTTTCGAGCAGACCGGCGGCGGCGGTCGCATGGATGAACGGGTTTTGCTTTATTGGCTCTTGGACCGCGCCTGGGGAATTCGCCATTCGCGTGCTTCGCTTTATGTGATGCGAGACTATGCGGGGATCGCTTCGTTCGAGCGGAGCGTGGATGCGTTCGACTTCCGTAAGCTAAATGAGCAGATCGCAGACGAGTTTGTCGTCAGCTTGACAAAACATGTACAGGACGATGTCGACGCCGGTAGGGCGGATTTGCGGTCGCGCTTCGATCAGCTGCAAGGCATTTTTTGTAGGAGCAACTCTGTAGTGCCGCAGGACGCTTCGAAACTCCGAACGCGCTGGATCGGCGAATTGAGGCGCCTCCTCGCTCGCGTTTGCCTCGCGACGTTGGAGCCAGATGTGATTATCCTCGATGAGTTTCAGCGATTCAAGCATCTCCTCGAAGAGGATTCAGAAGCCGGAGAACTTGCGCGTGACTTATTTGATTCCGAGGCCGGAGAGGGTTCGCGCGTACTGTTGCTTTCGGCTACTCCGTATCGCGGCTTGAGTCTCCACCATGAGACCGATGACGACCACTATGAGGACTTCCTTGGACTGCTCGCATTTCTGGAAGACGGCGATGCGGCCGGCTGCAAGGAGATATTGGCAGAGTATCGCGCTGCTCTGCCCGCGGTGACAACGCCTGATGGGATGACGCGGTTACGAAGAGCAAAGTCAGCTCTCCAGCAGCGCCTGGGCCGAGTGATGGCACGCACGGAACGTTTGGCGTCTTCGAAAAGTCGTGGCGGGATGTTGTTAGATGCGCCGCCAGCCGATGCCTCGCTGCATGCCGTCGATGTTCGCGGTTTTCTGGGTGCACAGAGCATCGCGGACATTTTGGAACAGGGAGATGTCGTCGAATATTGGAAGTCCGCACCATATCTGTTCAATTTCATGGAAAACTATGCATTGAAGCGCGCGTTCAAGTGCACGCCCGAAAAAGATAAGATGGTCGGCCTTGTACGGAAATTTCCCGAGACGTTTCTTGATCTGGAGCGCTCGCGTGCTTATGAGCCACTCGAGCCCGCGAATCCACGTCTGCGCGAGCTGCTCTCTGAAACGGTAGATCGTGGAATGTGGAGGCTGCTTTGGATGCCGCCTTCGCTCAGCTACTACGCCCCGGATGGGCCGTTCGCAGATCCAGAACTTGCCAATGTGACTAAGCGTTTAGTTTTCTCCGCATGGCACATGGTGCCGCGCGCCGTCGCATCGCTCGTTTCGTACGAAGCCGAACGACGAATGATGCGAGCGTCCCATCCGCGAGCGCAGTTGACGCAGGATGATTGGAAGAAGCAGCGCGGCTTGTTGAGATTTAGCACATCAGATGGTCGGCGTACAGGTCTGCCGGTGCTTTTGCTTGTCTACCCTTGTCTCGTATTCGCGCGCAACTGCGATCCTCGAGAGTTGGCTCGCGGTGCCTGCCTGACTGCTGAACAGGTACGCGACCTATTGGCAGCTCGAATAAGTGTGTTGATTGAGGAGCTTGGTTTCGATTGTGAGGCCGGTAGCCCCACTGATGAACGCTGGTATTGGCTTGCTCCGATGCTGCTGGACTTCAAGGCATTTCCGGACGACGCGCAAACCTGGTGGGGCCGTGCGGAACTGGCTCAGTTGTGGGCCGGTATTGAAACCGGCGACGAAGATGAAGGTTGGCCGAGCCACGTCGAGCAGGCGAAACGAACGCTCGACTCTGTCCTCTCTGGCGAAGAGAAGCCAGGAAGGCCTCCGGCCGATTTGGCCGATGTTCTGTCGCTCGCGGCTTCCGCCGGGCCTGCGACAGTCGCGATGCGGGCCTTTGCTCGCGCAAGCAAATGCGATCCAGCAAGTTGCGTTCCCTTGCGCGACATGGCTGCGCGCACAGGAAAAGCCTTCCTCTCCCTTTTCAACCATGCGGAAGTGATCGAAATGGTCCGCGCCGAATTCCGGGGCGTACCTTACTGGCAAGGCGTGTTGAAATATGCGCATGCCGGTGGACTGCAGGCTGTGCTCGATGAATACGCCCATCTGCTCCGAGAGTCTCTCAGCGCAGCAGCGCTGTTGCCGGCGGCGATCGCGGAAAAGATTGGAGCGGAGTTTATTTCGGCGCTTACAATCCGCGCCTCATCGCTGCGCCTTGATGACGTCACAGCTCCGCGGTATGCCAGAGAGGTAAAGCTCACCTCCGAGTCAATGCGCATTCGCTTTGCCATGCGTTTTGGGGGTGACCGTTCCGATGAAGAAACGCCGCTCGTTGTTGGTGGCGCTTCTGCGAGCACGCGCAAGGAGCGTGTGCGCGCGGCATTCAATTCGCCGTTTTGGCCGTTCGTGTTGGTTTCAACCTCGGTCGGGCAGGAGGGCCTTGATTTTCATCACTACTGCCACGCGATCACCCACTGGAACCTGCCTTCGAACCCTGTCGATTTGGAACAGCGCGAGGGGCGAATACATCGGTATAAGGGGCACGCAGTTCGTAAAAATATTGCGTCGGCATTTGCAGCCAGCGCCTTGCACAACACTGATGCGGATGCGTGGGAGACTGCTTTTGAGCTAGGTCGTACAGGCCGAGCTGCAGATGAAAATGATCTCGTCCCTTATTGGCTCTTTCCGGGCGCCGCGAAGATCGAGCGGCATGTTCCAGCACTGCCGTTCAGTAGAGAGGTTGAACGTCTATACGGATTGCGCCGTGCTTTGGCAATCTACCGTATGGTCTTCGGTCAAAGCCGACAGGAGGATTTGATCACCTATTTGTTAGCTCAAATTCCTGAGGATGAGCAGGCTGAGATTGTAGAAGAGCTCCAAATTGACTTGACTCCAAAGAATCTTATCCAAAATGGACAGTACCTCGGCGATGTGGAAGAAACCGTCCGTAATACCGCGGAATCGGAGGATAGGGAACTGGTAGTCGCGCTCTCAGTCGCAGATTAAGGGGTCCTCTCAGGAACACCACTTCTCAGGGCTTTCAGATTGCTGGCACACGACTCGTCATGGCTTTTCCTTAAACTCCCCAGTAAAGCCCGGTGCAATTTCTACGCTCTTGGTACCCATGATGGCTTTCAGATTCTTCAAGCACAGTCGATGAATCGTCGGATCAAGGCGCCGGTCCGGACTGCAATCCACGTTCCACAACTGCAGGACGTAACCGGCTATTGCGGCGCGAACAGTAACGTGCAGTTCCCCACGCCGCATTCCAAAATCTCGCTGGACAATCTCCGGGCGATCGACAGCAGGGTGAACCATTAATACAAGATCGACCTGCCTATTCCATTCCTTGTCCGCTTGCGCCATTTCGTTCAGACGTATTTCTTCCTCGGGCATCGGCGCGGCGGCCTCAATTCGCGAGATCACCAGGTCTCTGAACTCCCCGCTTTGCCGATCAAAGACCCGCGTATGCCAGCGCAAACCGCTGTCCACCAGGGCATGAGGTACTACTTCCCGGTCGGCAGCGCCACGCTTTAGCGAGTGATACCTCACCCGCAGCACCTGATGCTGATGAATAGCCCGGGTCACCACCGCAAGTTCCTGCAACGTGGGACGGTTCAGATGCAGCGGGAGTTCGCAGGGCAAATAGCTGCCGCCTTGACGATCATCCCCGTCTCCAAATCCCTTGGAGAGCGCCGATAGTACCCGCTCCGGTTCATGCTCGAAGACGGGCGTGAATCGCTCACTTGGCACGTACACTTTGCGGCTTCCATCAAATTCGATGTTCTGGGGCGCCAAATCTCGATATGCTGTGAAATCCCTAGTCGCCATTGCCGGCGCAATCCCGAACCGCTCCATCAAATCCCGTCGGCAGGCATCGCCCAGGAACCATAGACGGAACTCGATGTAGGCCAGCCGGTCCCGCTGTTTCTGGCTTCGTTTGTTGATGGTCTCGCGCGTCACTATGTTGTTCTCCCTCCAAGTTGAGTATAGCCCGAAATCGTCCTTGACATCATCATTATGATGAAGTATGATTAGATCATCATAACGATGACGTTGAAGGGCAATTCAAAGGAGGGGTGCGATGAGCAAACCAACCAACGGGTGCGCCGTTTCCGGCCGTTACGGCTCAACAAAGCCTGTATCTCGTGACTGGGACATTTTCGCAGAGAGACTTACCTCAGTGCTCTCGAAGCTGGAAGAGGATCAATACCTGATTGTCTCCGCCAAGAACAGCAATCGCTTTGTTCAGTTCGCCTGCCAGGGAGCGTGGGGCATGCGGGTTGAAGCCACGAGCAATCACTTCCTGGAAAACAAGGATCGGCTGAACCGCCGGCAGATGTCGTGGTTGCGATCGCATGGCTGGAATGCGCCGACAGGGAATGTGAAGAAAGCGACGCCGGCAAAGGACCCGAACGGGTCCCCCAACTACTACATCGACTTTCCCGACCCGGCTAAAGCCGGCGAACTCGCCCGCATCGCGATTGAAGCCCTGGTAAATGGACTGGAGATCTCGCACCCTTCTTCGCTGGAGTACAAGGCGTTCGACCGCGATGGTAAGGTGTTTTCGTTTAAACAACTGGGACTCAAGGCGGCCGATGTTGAAGACAAGCCTTTGATGGATAGAGTCCTGGAAGTGTTTCGCGAGGTAACAGGGATCGCTGATCTGGAGCGCGATGAAGACGGCGACGTCATGATTCGCTATAGATCGATCGCGGTGTGCGCCACACCGCTGGAGAACAAGGTGCGCCTCTCTACGGCCCTGATTACCGACACTGTTGAGTCGCCCATTCTGCTAAGCAAGCTCAATCAATTGAACTTTGGACCGCAGGGGATTCGGTGCGTTCACCGCGAGAAAACGGTCTTTGCCGCCTTCGATATGCCGGCCAATCCCTTTGTCCCGGAGCACCTCGCGGAGGAAATGCGGGAGTTTACCACGGTAGCGGAAGGATTCGCTCTCATGCTGCGAGCCGAGTTCTCCGGCAACAGTCCCGTCAGGACTGGCGGAACAGCAATTTACATCCAGTAATCACCAGGAGTTTGAATGAACTACGACATCATTGGAGACATTCACGGACACGCCGATGCTCTTGAAGCTCTGCTTGGCCACCTGGGATACAGACAGACAAGCGGCGCCTGGCGTCATCCGGACCGGCAAGCTCTGTTCGTCGGCGACTTCATCGACCGCGGCCCCAAGCAACTGGAGTCGGTCGACGTGGTCCGGCGCATGGTCGACGCCGGATCGGCACAGGCGGTCATGGGCAACCACGAATTCAACGCCATTGCATGGTTTACTAAAGACCCGGACGGTAGCGGCGAATACCTGCGCAGGCATCGCTCAACCAAATACGGCGACAGCAACCGGCGTCAGCACCAGCTATTTCTGAATGCCGTGGAGGGAACTCCTTCGCATGAAGAGTTGGTGACATGGTTCCGGACCCTTCCGTTGTTTCTCGACATGCCGGAGCTTCGCGTTGTTCACGCCTGCTGGCATCCGGCAGCTCTCGCGTATCTACGGCCGCACCTGACCCCCGACAACAGGCTGACCGACGAGACGATTGTTCTGGGGAACCAGGAGCCCGTCAACGAGGCCGAGAAGGACACAGCCGAGCTCACCGTGTTCAAGGCTGTCGAAGCGGTGCTCAAGGGAATCGAGGTTCCGCTTCCCGTGCCGCACAAGTTCTACGACAAAGATCGGCGTGAGCGTGACCGTGTTCGTGTCAGCTGGTGGGATAACGAGGCGACAGACTATCGGCGCGCCGCGATGTTGCCCGATGACGAGCGAGCTGGATTTCCCCAGACCCCGGTTCCGCCTTATGCATTGATCGGACACGATGGCGGCAAGCCGGTCTTCGTCGGCCACTACTGGCTGACCGGCACGCCGGAACTGCTCTCGAACAAAGTGGCTTGCGTTGACTACAGCGTGGCCAAGGGCGGCAAACTGGTCGCCTACCGTTGGGATGACGAGCCGGAACTGGACAACAGCAAACTGGAATGGGTGAGGCCATGAGTCGATTGACAACCTTGATGAATTGCGCTTCCTCGCCTTTGCGCATCGACGAGATTCTGCTTGGTAAAAACGAGGGCCTTCTGGGCCTGACCATTTGTCCTGGGAAAAAGGATTTGTCGCGCCAGTGGAACAGGGACCTGGATGAAGATCTGCGCGCTATCCGGAATTGGGGCGCCAGCACCGTAGTAACCCTGATTGAGACGCATGAATTTGAACTTCTTAAAGTCAATGGCTTAGGTGAACTGGTTCAGAAACTCGGCATGCGCTGGATTCACCTGCCCATCCGTGACGTAGATGTTCCCGATCAGCGCTTCGAAAATGCGTGGGCAGCGGCCGGGCCGGAGATTCATCAACGCATCCAGGGAGGGGAGAAGATCTTGATCCACTGCAGGGGCGGGCTGGGCCGAACTGGACTGGTGGCAGGCCTGATCCTTGTTGAACGAGGCTGCGCGCCGCGCGATGCAATTCAGCAGGTACGAGCAGCACGCCGCGGCGCAATCGAAACCGTCGCGCAGGAATGCTATGTCCTGAGAGCAAAAGGACGACAACCAGGAGAAAGTCATGAATAAACCCAAACTGGACCGTTTCAATGGTTTTCAACGCCGCATTCCGCCGGAGCCAACGCGAGACCGCTATCAGGGCTGCCTTCTGGGAGGAGCCGTGGGCGATGCCTTGGGAGCGCCGATTGAGTTTCTGAGCCGGGCCGAAATTCTCCGGAAGTTTGGACCACGCGGCCTGACGGAAATGGTGCCGGCCTACGGGAAGCTGGGAGCGATTACTGACGATACCCAGATGACGCTGTTCACGGCGGAAGGCGTGCTGCGGGCATACGTTCGCGGCACGATCCGCGGGATGTGTCATCCGCCAACCGTCCTTCATCACGCGTATCTGCGATGGCTTCATACCCAGGGAGAGCGTCTACCGAAGAGCGAAATTTCACTTCTTGACGGGTGGCTCATCGAACAGAAAGATCTATTTGCCCGGCGGGCTCCGGGCAATACCTGCATAGAGTCTCTGCGCAGCACTTCTGAGGTTGGCTCGCCGGCCCGGAACAACAGCAAGGGATGTGGCGGTGTAATGAGGATCGCACCGATTGGAATTCTTTTTCATGCATTGACCCAATCGAACCCCGATGCCGGATCCGAGAACTTCCAACGTGCCTTTGACCTTGGCTGTGAGGCTGCTGCGCTGACGCATGGCCATCCAACCGGCTCTCTGGCTGCTGGCGTAATGTCTGCCCTCATCTTCGATCTGCTCGACGGCGCCGACCTGATGTCTGCGATCGATCATGCGACTCCCTTGCTCAAGGCCCGGCCGTTTCACGAGGAGACCCTCGTGGCGTTGGACAAGGCTCGGAGTCTTTGTTTCTCCGGCGCCAAGCCATCGGTTGCCATCCTGGAACTTGGAGGGGGATGGATTGCCGAAGAGGCCCTGGCCATCGGAGTGTATTGCGCTCTCAAGTCGACGAACCTCGAAAGCGGTATCATAATGGCAGTCAATCATGATGGAGACAGCGATTCAACCGGACTGATCGCCGGACACCTGTTGGGGGCGATGCGCGGTCTGTCTGAAATCCCTGCGCGTTGGCTGGCGCCACTGGAGTTGCGCGATGTGATCGAAGAGATCGCCGACGACCTGGCGACAGCGGGTTCTTGGTGCCTGGGCGATTCGCATGATTCGGAGACCAATGCAGAAGAAGAGTACTACTTTCGACGGTATCCAGGTGCTTGAAATGCCATCCAGGTGACCCAGAGCCGACGGGAAGAACAGGAAAAACAAAGTGACAGAACGATGCATCACTTTCGGTTGGCACCTCGATGGCCAGCGGGCTTTGCAACCTCGAAACACACTCGGAGAATTGGTTGTTGGCCCGTTGGGACTGCTGAATTTTCTCGAAACTCAACTGGGTCTGTTGGCTCTTCATCCATCGCAAGCTGAGCGTATTGTCCAGTACCGAAATTGCCTGGAAACGCTCGATACCGATCACCGCTTTTACCATCGGAGCTTCTCGGTCGACCCACTGGGGACAGCTGCTTGCCTGCTTGACTGGCGAGATCAATGGGCGCTGTTTGGCTGGGATGGCGGCATGCCGAACAGTGCGCCGAAGCGACTCCGTGACTTGGCCGAAATTGAAGCGAATGCCAAGACCGAGGTGTCGCCGAGTGTCGGGCAGCGACTGAAAGCAGTCAAAGCAGCACTGCAGCGCCGCAAACTGGAGATCTATCAGGTTAAAGTGATCGATCCTGTTGCCAGTCTGCCTGCACGCTGGCAAGCTGTGCTTGCCGAATTTCCGGTAGTGGAGATTGCTGAACCTGAAGGCACAGGAGCTGGATTCCTTGGTGCCTTACAGGCCGGTCTGAAAAAGGCTCGTGCCGGTCAGTCGACAACGAAGCTTGCCTGGCAGGACGACGGATCTGTTGTCGTCGTACAAGCTGAAACCGTTGCCCTGGCAGCGCACTGGATGGCTTCACAACTTGAAGGCGAGCGCTCGACATTGGTTGTCTCCGGGGGTGACGGAACGCGTCTCGATGCGTATCTGGCCGCCGCCAACAAACCGCGCCAAGGGCTCAACGAAGCCAGTGCCTTTCGGCCAGCTCTGCAGATTTTGCCACTGACGATGGAACTTCTGTGGAATCCCCTCAACTACTATGCGTTGGTGCAGTTCCTCACGCATCCGGTGTGCCCGATCCCTGGCTATGCCCGCCGAAAGCTTGCCGAGAAGGTTGCGGACGCGCCAGGGATCGGAGGTGAGTATTGGCAGCGCACCCTCGAGGACATTGAAGCTCACTACGGGGCTGTGCGAGCGCCAAAGGTACGAGAACAGATTGCGACGTGGATCGAGCATGGCAGATTCAAGGCAGAAGGAGGGGCAAAGATCGATGCAGTCATCGAACGGGTCCGCTTGCTTGCCGAATTCTTTCGGCTGCGCCTTGGGGAAGCTGATGACGCTAAGCGTTTCGCCTTCCATGCCGGATACGGGCAGTGCAAGGCATGTCTCGACTCTCTGACAAGCCTCATGGCGCAGGGAATCGACAATATTCGCCCGCGCCAACTTCAGAAGCTGGTAGCGCAGGCGAGCGCCAAAGGTTCCGACAACCGGCTCTGGCCAGCAGAGGTCGGTGCCGGGCAGGCTGTAACTGAGCCCGGCGCAGTGATTGAGCCCACCCAGCGAATCATTTGGTGGCAATTGGCCATGCCTTCACTGCCAGGCATCAAACCTTGGTCATCCAGTGAGATTCGCGCCTTGAAAGAGGCTGGTGTGACGCTCCCAAAGGTTTCCGATCAGCTTGACCAGGTCGCGAAGGAGTGGCTGCGTCCTGTCATGACCGCCAGGGAGCAACTGGTGCTTGTGCTACCCCCGCCTGGCGAGGAGGTTCATCCGCTCTGGCAGATGATTGGTGCGGTCGTCGAGAAGCCGAAGGTGACGCGACTCGAAGAACTGCTCAAATCAGGTGGAGATGCGATGGCAGCCGTGACTCTGGTTCCGCTGCCCGCGGCCAAGCGCTGGTGGACGCTTCCGGAAGAGGTTTCCGTCCCGCTCCGCGAGAAAGAATCATTCTCGAGCCTGGAGTTGCTGCTCTTCAATCCCTATCAATGGCTTCTTCATTATCCGGCTGCCTTGCGCCCTTCACGCCTCGTCAGTGTTGGAGGCGACTTCCGAATCTTGGGCAATCTTGCGCACGGCCTGGTCGAACGGTATTTCATGTGTCCAGATGCGCTCACCATGCCGGATTCGGAGTTCGACGCCTGGTTTGCCACCTCGTTTGCAGAAATCGTCGATCAGGAAGGCGCGACACTGCGCATTGCGGGCCGGGGAGCCGACCTCGAGAACTTTCGCTTCCGCCTGCATCGGTCCATTTGCACCTTGCGCGAGCAGCTTCACCGGGCCGGCACGGTCAAGGTGGTTTCCGAACAGGCGGTTTTCGGCCATTTTGAAGGCGGAGAGTTGGCAGGCTCGGCTGACCTCGTCATGAAGAACGCCCTGGGTGACCAGGCGATCGTCGACATGAAGTGGTCAGGCATCAAGAAATATTCGGAGAAGCTTAAGAAAAACTGTCACCTGCAACTTGCCATCTATGGCGAATTGTTGCGGCAGGAAAAAGGAGAGCGGCCATCGATCGCCTACTACATCCTCGACCGCGCCCGTTTTTTCGCTCCTGATGAACGCTTTTTTCCGGACGCCGAGGTAGTTCAGTCTAAGAGCGGAGAGAACACCACCCAACTCTGGGAACGGTTCCTGAAAACCTGGCGTTGGCGTGTCGAGCAAATCCATGCCGGGCGCTTTGAAGTCGTACTTGAACGCACCCAGCCTACCGACGAGTCTTTGCCGCCGCCAGAGGCAATGGACGCCGAAACACTCAACGAATCGTACAACGACTACTGGGCTCTGGCCGGATTGGTGGGCTGAAGATGCATCTCACGGCGAACGCAAAAATCTCATTCATCAGCGCAGGCGCGGGGAGCGGTAAGACCCATCGGCTGACCGAACTTCTGCACCAGGAAATGACGGCTGGCGATGTGCGACCCTCGGGCGTAATAGCCACCACCTTTACGAAAAAAGCCGCCACCGAATTGCGGGAACGGGTGCGCGAGCATCTGCTGAACCAGGGCAGCTTCCAGCTTGCCAACGCCATGGGACAGGCTCGGAT
>Ga0118677_10010982_pt1 | contig 13694 bp, 12 predicted proteins | sample AliMusrvi5mmetaG_FD_86154 | JGI IMG/M metagenome (GOLD analysis project Ga0118677, IMG submission 86154)
GAACCACGTCTTCGTGGACCACTACCTCGACACCGAGTACGACCTGTCGAAAGTCATGTTCATCGCGACCGCCAACGTCGTCCACCCGATCCCGCCCGCGCTCAAGGACCGGATGGAGATCCTCCAGCTCTCGGGCTACACGCCGAACGAGAAGGTGGCGATCGCCCGCCAGTTCCTCGTCCCGAAGCAGGTGAAGGAGAACGGTCTGCAGCCAGACCAGGCGCTGTTCGAGGACGGCGCGGTCTACGGCCTGATCGAGAAGTACACGCGGGAGGCCGGGGTCCGCAACCTGGAACGCGAGATCGCCTCGGTCTGCCGGAAGGTGGTCCGGAAGGTCGTCGGCAAGGACGTGGAGGGGCCCGTCACGATCACGGCCGAGAATCTCCCCTCGTTTCTGGGCAAGCCGAGGTTCAGGCTGAACAAGAAGGGCGAGAAGGCCGAGATCGGGCTCGCGACCGGCCTCGCCTGGACCGAGTCGGGCGGGGACGTCCTCCACATCGAGACGACCCTCATGCGCGGCAAGGGGAACCTCGTCCTGACGGGACAGCTCGGGGAGGTCATGCAAGAGTCGGCCCGCGCGGCGCTCTCCTACGTCCGCACCCGGGCGGAGCTCTACGGCGCCGACCCGGACTTCTACGAGAAGAAGGACATCCACGTCCACATCCCCGAAGGAGCGATCCCGAAGGACGGCCCGTCCGCGGGAATCACGATGGCGACCTCGATCCTCTCCGCCGTCACCCGCATCGCCATCCGGAAGGACCTCGCGATGACGGGGGAGATCACTCTCCGGGGGAAAGTGTTCCCGGTCGGAGGGATCAAGGAGAAGCTCCTGGCCGCGTACCGGGCCGGGATCACGACGCTCATTCTCCCCAGGGAGAACGAGAAGGACCTCGACGACCTTCCGGAGGAGATCCGGAACGTCATGGAGTTCCACCTGGTGGACGACGTCGACGAGGTCCTTCGCCTCGCGCTGGAAGGCGCTCCCACCCCGATGGTGCCCGGCTCGATCGAGGCTGTGGCGGGAACCACCCCTTCCGGGAACATCGCGCACTGATCACGCCCCGCCGGGCCTCCGGCGGGGCGTCCTCTCCATCCAGATGACGACCAAGTACGCCTCCACCGCCGCGAGACGACCGCTTCGAGGAAAGGGCCGTGCCCTGTTCGGGGGAGAGGTGCAGCTAGTCATGGCGGCGCACTCCCCGGGCGAGCGCCCCAATCCCCCGCTCCCGGTGATGGCGGTGCTCGGCCGGTCGAACGTGGGGAAATCGAGTCTCCTGAACGCCCTCCTCGGCGTGAAGGTCGCGCGCGTCTCCCAGACTCCCGGGCGGACCCAGGCGCTCTACTGGTACCGCGTGGGGAACACCTTCGACCTCGTGGACTGCCCGGGGTACGGGTTCGCGAAGGCGAGCCGCGAGTCCAGGGACTCGTTCGCCCGGCTGATCGAGGCCCTTCTCGTGACCGATCCCCGCCCAGCGGTCGTCCTGCTCCTGGTGGATGGCCGCCTCGAGCCCCAGGAGGGAGACCGATCGATGGCCCTCTTCCTCCGGGAGGCCGGCGTGCCGGCCGTGATCGCCGCGACGAAGTGGGACGCCGTCAAGCCGTCCCAGCGCGTCCGGCAGCTCCGCCAGCTGGCGGCCGAGTACCAGGACCCGACCCGTCCCCTCCAGCCGGTGTCGTCCGAGACCGGCGAGAACCTCCCTCAGCTGGCCCTCCTCCTCGAGGAGCGGCTCACCACCCAGACCCGCGAGGCCCCGCGCCCACGGGCGTAACCAGGAGACACGATGCCCCGTCGCAAAGTCCCCGGCGCCGACTACGCCCACCCAGCCATCGACCCGCGAGACCTGCCTGCCGACCAGGAGGAGAGCTTCCCGGCGCACGCGTCCGAGCCGATGCTCGACATCCGGACGCTCCACAACCAGTCGATGCCGCAGCTCCTGAAGATCGCTCAGGAGCTGGATGTCGACGGGGCCGCCTCGCTCCGGAAGCAGGAGCTGATCTTCAAGGTCCTCCAGACCCAGACGGAGCGGCTGGGTCTGATCTTCTCGGAGGGGGTCCTCGAGGTCCTCCCCGACGGTTTCGGGTTCCTCCGGGCGCCCGAGTACAACTACCTCGCAGGGCCGGACGACATCTACGTCTCCCCTTCCCAGATCCGGAAGTTCGGCCTCAAGACCGGCGACACGATCTCCGGCCAGATCCGCCCGCCGAAGGAAGGGGAGCGCTACTTCGCCCTGATCAAGGTCGAGGCGGTCAACTTCGAGCACCCGGACGTGGCCCGCGAGAAGATCCTCTTCGACAACCTGACCCCCCTCTACCCGCAGGAGCGGATCCGGCTCGAGACGCCGAACCTCTCCTCCCGGGTCCTGGACCTGATCTCTCCGATCGGCAAGGGGCAGCGCGGCCTGATCGTGGCCCCGCCCCGGACCGGGAAGACCATGCTGCTCCAGGCGCTGGCGAACTCCATCACGACGAACCATCCGGAGATCACCCTGATCGTCCTCCTGATCGACGAACGGCCCGAGGAAGTGACCGACATGCAGCGCTCGGTGAAGGGCGAGGTCATCAGCTCGACCTTCGACGAGCCCGCCACCCGGCACGTCCAGGTGGCCGAGATGGTCATCGAGAAGGCCAAGCGGCTCGTCGAGCACCGCCGGGACGTCGTCATCCTCCTCGACTCGATCACCCGCCTGGCCCGCGCCTACAACACCACCTGCCCCCCCTCGGGGAAGGTCCTCTCGGGAGGCGTCGACGCGAACGCCCTGCAGAAGCCGAAGCGGTTCTTCGGCGCCGCCCGGAACATCGAGGAAGGCGGCTCCCTCACGATCATGGCGACCGCCCTCATCGACACCGGCTCGCGGATGGACGACGTGATCTTCGAGGAGTTCAAGGGGACCGGGAACATGGAGGTCCACCTCGACCGGAAGCTCGTCGACCGGCGCGTCTTCCCGGCCATCGACCTCAACAAGTCCGGCACCCGGAAGGAAGAGCTCCTCCTCGACAAGCAGGAGCTCAACCGTGTCTGGATCCTCCGGAAGGTCCTCAACCCCCTCTCGACGGTGGAGGCGATGGAGCTCCTCCTCGAGCGGCTCGACAAGACCAAGAACAACGCCGAGTTCCTCTCCTCGATGAACGCCGGATAAGGAGACCCCGTCATGACGATTCGCACGCTCGTGATCGCCGCCGCCGCGGTGTCGCTGGTCGCCTGCTCCTCCAACCGGGTGACCACGTGGCAGGACCCGGCGACGAAGGGCCAGACCTTCAAGAACCTCGCGGTCTTCGCGATCACGAAGGACCCCTCGGTCCGCCGGACGACCGAGAACGCCTTCCTCATGAGCCTCACGGGCTCGACCCGCGTGACGCCGTCCTACAAGCTCGCCACCGACGACGAGCTGAAGGACAAGGACCGGCTGTATGCCAGGATCAAGGAGGCCGGGTTCGACGGCGTCGTGGTCTTCCGCGTCATCGCCATCGACGAGCGCCAGGAGGAGTACAAGAGCGCCGAATTCACGGCGGCCTACTACAGCGCGGCGTACTACGGCGGGATGTACTACGGCGGCTTCGACTCCTACTGGGGAAATTACGGCGCCCCCATCTACTCGTCGACCTACACCGTCAAGACCCAGATCGTCCAGATCGAGTCGACGCTCTACGCGGTGGCCGACAGGAAGCTCGTGCTCGCGCAGCAATGGAAGCTGAACAACCCCGATTCGACGATGGACGTCATCGAGGCGGTCGTTCGCGGAGCGGCCGAAGAGCTGAAGAAGGCGAAGCTCGTCCAGTAGCGGTCCCCCGGGGCCGGCCACCCGGCCGGCCCGCCCAGGGCGGCTTGCACCTTCACTCCCGTCCTCGAGGCGTCACCTGCCGGTGCCGGCTGCGCCCGTGGGCCGCCTGTCTCGCGAGTTGGAAGGGAACGGCCGTCGAGCTCGAAAGCCACCCCGCGGGTGCGACGCCGCGGAGTCATGGGTAGGATGGCGCGGAAGGAAGCGGAGGTGTCCGAGATGAAGGCCCCCGGTTCTTGGGACGAGAGATTCCGCGTTCGCGCGGGGGAAACGGGCCCTGGCAGCCTCCTGCGCCTCCCGGCCCTCTGCGATTGGCTGCAGGAAACGGCGGGAAACCACGCGGCCGCTCTCGAGTGGGGGACCGACGCGCTCCGGGAGCGGGGGATCGCCTGGGTCCTCTCCCGGCTCACGCTCGAGGTGACGGCCCTCCCGAGGCAGGGCGAGGAAGCTCTCGTGAGGACCTGGCCTTCCGGGGTTTACCGCCTCTGGTCCCTCCGGGAATTCGAGGTGACGGACCCGCAAGGAGCCGGCTTGGCCCGCGCCACCACCGGGTGGCTCCTCTTCAGGCTCGCGGACAGAAAGCCCTCCCGGCCGCCCCGGGAGCTCGCGGCGCTCGAGGCATCCCTCCCACCCCGTCTGATCGACGATCGATTCGAAGAGGTCGCCGCTCCCTCTTCCTCGGCCGCCGGTCCCGTCTTCCGCGTGGGCCGCTACGACCTCGACGCGAACGGCCACGCCAACAACGTCGCGATCGTCCGGTGGCTCCTCGAGTCGCTCCCGTCCGGCCCCGGCCTGGCCCGGCCGTCCCTTCGCACGCGAATCGAGCTGCGGGGGGAGTGTTTCGAGGGGGACGTGCTGAACGCTCACGTCGAGAGAGCCGGAGCGGCCACGCTCCATTCTCTCGTCCGGGAGAGCGACGCCCGGGAGGTGGCCCGGGCCGAGACGACGCTCCCGGGGGACGACCGCTGAAGAACGGCATCGATTTGCGCGAATAGGTCGAATCTCTCGGCCGCCGAGGCGCACATCGGCAACCTGATCGCTGGGCTCGTGGAGGACGGGTCCACGCTCCAGATGGGGATCGGCGCCATCCCGGACGCCGCGCTCGCCCGGCTGAAGTCGAAGCACGATCTCGGGATCCACACCGAGATGTTCTCGGACCGGGTCGTGGACCTCGTGGAGTCCGGGGCGGTCACGAACCGGCTCATCACGAGCTTCGTCGCGGGAACGCGGCGGCTCTACGACTTCGTCAACGACAATCCACTGGTCGAGTTCCACCCGTGCGACCGGACGAACGACACGGCGGCGATCCGGAAGAACGACAAGGTCGTCGCCATCAACTCGGCGCTCCAGATCGACCTGACCGGACAGGTCTGCGCCGACTCGATCGGCCACCGGATCTACTCGGGCATCGGCGGGCAGATGGACTTCATGCGCGGCGCGGCCCTCTCGAAGGGGGGAAAGCCGATCCTGGCCCTGCCGTCGACGGCGCAGGGGAGAAAGGTCTCCCGGATCGTCCGGGAGCTGATCCCGGGCTCCGGGGTCGTCACGACGCGGGGCCACGTCCACTGGATCGTCACGGAGTACGGCGCCGTCAACCTCCGCGGGAAGACGCTCCGGGAACGGGGGGAAGCTCTCATCTCCATCTCGCACCCAGACTTCCGGGCCGACCTCCTCAAGGGCCTCGCGAGCATCCGGCACTACTCCTTCGCCTGACCTCCCCGGGTCCCGTCGGGACCAGCGTCATCGGCCCATCGACCCGCGGGAACGTGAAGCGGCTCCCCCGATCTCCCTCGGGGTTGACAATCCCGCGCCTCTCGCCGAGAACGGGGCCGTGAACAGAAGGCTCCTGGGAACCCTGATGCTCGGACACCTCATGACCGACCTGAACCAGGGGATCCTGCCGGCGCTCCTCCCCTTCTTCATCGCCGAACGGGGTCTCTCGTACGCGGCCGCCGGAGGTCTCGTCCTCGCCGCGAACGTGGCCTCCTCCGTCGTTCAGCCCGTCTTCGGCTACCTGGCGGACCGCCGCCCCTCGCCGTGGCTCATCCCGGCCGGCGTCGCCGCCGCCGGAGTCGGGATGGCCCTCTCGGGGCTCGCCCCGACCTATCCCCTGATCGCGGCGGCGGTGGCGTTCAGCGGCCTGGGGATCGCGGCCTTCCACCCGGAGGGGTCGCGTGCGGCGAACTACGTCTCCGGGGACAGGCGGGCGACGGGGATGAGCATCTTCTCGACCGGCGGCAACCTCGGCGTCGCCACCGGTCCGCTCCTCATCACGCCGCTCGTCCTCGCCTTCGGCCTCCGTTCGTCCCTGGTGATGGTGGTCCCGATGCTGGCCGTCGCCGCCTTCCTCTTCACCCAGATCCCCCGTCTCCGAGCCCTCAGGCCCGAGCCCGGAGACCGCGGAACGGGCGCGCGGGTGCCGGACCGGTGGAGGCCCTTCGCCCGCCTCGGAGTCGTGGTGGTCAGCCGGTCGGTGATCTACACCGGGCTCTCGGCCTTCGTCCCGCTCTTCTACGCCAAGGCCCTGGGGCGCTCCAAGGCGGACGGGGCGACGGCTCTCGCCCTTCTCCTGGGGACTGGCGTCCTGGCGACCATCGTCGGCGGCCGGCTGGCCGACCGGCACGGACGGCGAGTCGTCGTCCTCTGCTCCCTCGGCCTCCTCGCGCCGATGCTGCTCGCCCTCTCGCGTGCGCACGACGCCCGGCTGGCGACGGCGCTGCTCGTGCCGATCGGCTTCACGCTCTACCTGCCGTTCAGCGTCCTCGTCGTCATGGGGCAGGAGTACCTTCCGAACCGCGTCGGCACCGCGTCGGGCCTGACGCTCGGTCTGGGCGTGACGGCGGGAGGTGTCGCCGCGCCGCTGCTCGGCCGGCTGGCCGATCACCATGGCGTGGCGGCTCCCCTCCTCCTCGTCTCGGTGCTGCCGCTCCTGGCCGTGGCCGCGACCCTGACCCTGCCGGACGACCGGATCCGCGGAAGGCCGGCGTCCTGACCCTGGAGCGCCGGGGCTGCCCGGAGGGCGAAAGAGGACCGGGCGATCCCCGTGGCGAACGCCGGCGAGGTAAGGTCTCCCCCGTGCCGGAACGACGGGACCAGCTGGGCGCGGAGCCGCCTCCGGGCGAGGCCATCGCCCCCGGCCCCGCGGGAGGACGAGCCGGATGAGTCCCTGGGAGATCGCGGGGGTCCTGTTCGGCGTCGCGAGCGTCTGGCTGATCGTGAAGGAAAACGTCTGGGGGTGGCCGACGGGCCTCGTGAACGTGGGCCTCTTCATCGTCGTCTTCTGGAAGGCGCGGCTCTACGCCGACATGGGCCTCCAGGTGGTGTACGTGGTCCTGTGCCTCTACGGCTGGTGGGCGTGGGAGCACGGGGAGACGGAGGACGGCTCCCTTCGCGTGACGCGGGCGCCTCGCCTGGCGCCGCTGTTCCTCGGCGCGGGGGGCGCCGCCGGTGCGGCGGCCCTCGGCCTCGCCCTCAGCGGGCACACCGACGCCTCGATGCCGTTCTGGGACTCGACGACGACCAGCTTCAGCCTGGTGGCGCAGTGGATGCAGACGAGGAAGTGGCTGGAGAACTGGTGGGTCTGGATCGCGGTGGACGCCGTCTACGTCGGCATCTACGTCGCCAAGCACCTGTTCCTCACGGCGGGCCTCTACGCGGTCTTCCTGGGCCTCGCCATCCAGGGGGCGAGGAGCTGGCGGCGAAGCCTCGCTGCGGGCGCGGAGCCCTGAGGGCGCCGTGCGCCGCGTCGTCCTGACCGGATCGGAGTGCACCGGTAAGAGCACCGCCGCGGCGGCCGTCGCGGCCCGGATGGGCGTTCCGTGGGTCCCGGAGGCCTCGCGGACCTACGCCGAGGCGAAGGGCGCCCCGCTCACCCTGTCGGACGTCGCCCCGATCGCGCGGGCCCACGTCCGGGCCGTGGAAGAGGCGGAACGGTCGGCGCCGGATCTGTTGATCCTCGACACCGACCTGATCTCCACGGTCCTCTATTCCCGCCACTACTACGGGAGGTGCCCGCGGTGGGTGGAGAGGGAGGCCCGGGCGCGTCTCGCCGACCTCTATCTCCTCCACCTGCCCGACCTGCCCTGGCGGCCCGACCCGAGCCGGGACCGCGGGCACCTCCGGGCCGAGCTGCACGCCCTCTTCGTCGCCACCCTTCGCGAGTACGCGGCGACGGTCGTCGAGATCGTCGGGGCCGGGCCGGGCCGGGTCGAGCGGGCGCTCTCGGCGGTCCGGGCGCTGGACGCCCGGATCTAGCCTGGAGTTCGCCGCTCGAGCAGGGAGAGGAAGTGCAGTCCGCGGCCGAAAAGGGCGGAGAGAGGGAACGGGTAGAGCCCGGGAACGGACCCGCGGGACTTCTCGATCAGCCCGGCCCCGCCGTGGATTCGCTCCCACGCGGGCAGGTCGAGGTAGGTGAACGGCAGGACGACCCCGTGCGGCCTGTTCCCGATCCAGTCCATCAGCTCGAGGGTCCTCCGGTCGAGCCAGCTCTCCGAGAAATGGTCCTTCACCACGACCGTCCGGGCGACGCGGGCGCACTCGGACAGGAGCCGGAGGGGATCGACCGCGTGGTGGAGGACGTCGATCAGGATGGCGCTCTGGGCGCAGTCGTCGCGAAGGGGGATCGTCGTCCCGTCGAACGCCGAGGTCGGGATCGCGGCGTCGGGGCGGACCATCACGTCGAGCCCCTCGACGGTGACGTCGGAGCGTAGGCGGGCGACGGCGGTGGCGACGAGCCCGCTTCCGGAGCCGATGTCCAGCATCCGGCCGGGGGGAAGCACCGAGGCGATCTCGCGCGACAGGACCTCCACCCGCCTCGAGAAGACAGCGGCGCGGTGGAATCGCGCGATCAGGTCGAGGGCGGCACGGCGGGGAGGCATCGGGCCCGATTCTGCCCGAGTCCGCGGAGACGGCGCGGACGTATCATCCGGAAGGGAAGGACATGATCTCGCCGATCCGCGTCTCACTCGTCGACTTCGTCAATGCCTGGCCGCTCACCTGGGGCTTCCTGAAGGGGACGGTCGAAGGGGTCGAGTCGATCACCGACATCCCTTCGGCCTGTGCGGACCGCCTGAAGCGGGGGGAGGTGGACGCCGGCCTCATCCCCTCGATCGAGGCGGCGCGAATCCCTGGCCTCCGGATCGTCCGCGGCCTCGGGATCGCCTCCCGGGAGAAAGTGCGGAGCGTCCTGCTCGCCTCCAAGGTCCCGTTCGACCGCGTGCGCACCGTGGCCGTCGACTCCTCGTCCCGCTCGTCCGCCGCGATGGTCCGGATCCTGCTCGCCGACCGCTACGGGCGGGTCCCGGAGTTCCACGTCGCGGCGCCCGATCTCTCGGAGATGCTGGCCCACCACGACGCCACCCTCCTGATCGGCGACCCGGCCCTTCGCGCCGACCTGACGGGCCTCCTGGTCCTCGACCTCGCGGAGGAATGGAGGGCGCTGACCGGTCTGCCGTTCGTCTTCGCGGTCTGGGCGGTCCGCCCCGGGATCCCCCCCGACCCGTTCTTCTGGTCGCGGGATTTCGGCAGGCGGAAGATCGACCGCATCATCCGCGAGGCGGCGTTCAGGACGGGCCTCGGCGCACCCTTCCTGTCGACGTACCTGGTGGAGAACCTCCACCACGACCTCGAGGAGGAGGACGAGGCGGGTCTCTCCGAGTTCTACCGGAGGGCGGCCGCGCACGGCCTCATCCCGTCGTCGGACCTTCCGCCGTTCGCCGGCATTCCTCTCGTCCCGCGAAGGGAGGGCTAGTGCGTCCCGTCCGGGAGATCCTGTGCGAGGCGCGGTCGGGCTCGCGGCTGACCCCCGACGACGCGGTGCGCCTCCTGGGCGAGGCCTCTCTCCTCGACCTCGGGCAGGCGGCGCACGAGGTCCGGTGCCGCCTTCAGCAGGAGGCGACGGCCACCTACCAGGTCGACCGGAACATCAACTACACGAACGTCTGCATCTACCGCTGCGCGTTCTGCGCCTTCTACCGGAAGGTGGGCGATCCCGACAGCTACGTCCTTCCGGCGGAGGAGATCGGGAGAAAGGTGGACGAGACGCTCGCGCTGGGGGGGACGGGAGTCCTGCTGCAGGGAGGGGTCCACGCAGACCTCCCGTTCGGGTACTACGAGGAGGTCCTCTCCTACCTGAGGTCGAGCTACCCCTCCATCCACCGCCACGCGTTCTCGGCGCCGGAGATCTGGTTCCTGGTGAAGAAGGAGAGGTCGACCGTCCGGGACGTCCTGACGCGGCTCCAGAGAGCCGGCCTGATGTCGATCCCGGGCGGCGGGGCCGAGATCCTCGACGACCAGGTGCGCAAGCGGATCTGGGCGCTCACCAAGTCCCCGGTCCGGGAGTGGTCCCTCGTCCACCGGGAGGCCCACCGCCTCGGGATGACGACCACGGCCACGATGATGTTCGGCGTCGGAGAGAGCCTGGAGGAGCGCGTTCACCACCTCGAGGTCATCCGGGCCCTCCAGGACGAGTCGCTCGCACTGGGGGCCGCCTCGTTCACCGCCTTCATCCCGTGGACGTTCCAGGAGGAGAACACGGCCCTGGACGGCCAGGTCGAGGTCTCGGGCGGGGCGGACTACCTCCGGACCCTGGCGGTCTCCCGCCTCTATCTCGACAACGTCCCGCACCTCCAGGGCTCCTGGGTCACCCAGGGAAAGAAGGTCGGGCAGGTGTCCCTCCTGTTCGGAGCCGACGACCTGGGCTCGATCATGATCGAGGAGAACGTCGTCGCGGCGGCGGGCGCCCACAACCGGATGACGAGGGACGACATGGTCGCGCTGATCCACGAGGCGGGATTCGCCCCGCGGCAGCGAGGCTCGGTCTACGACCGCTGCTCCGAACCGTGCTGCCGCGGTCTGAACGCGGCCTGACCTACAACTTCTCCGAGATCGACTTCGCCTGCAGGAACAGGCCGAGGTAGTCGCGGCCGCCGGCCTTGCTGTCGGTCCCCGACATGTTGAAGCCGCCGAACGGGTGGACGCCGACGAGCGCCCCGGTGCACTTGCGGTTGATGTAGAGGTTCCCGCAGAAGAGCTCGCGCTTGGCCCTCTGGATCCTGTAGCGATCGCGTCCGAAGTAGGAGCCCGTCAGACCGTACTCCGTGTCGTTCGCCAGGGCGATCGCATGGTCGAAATCGCGGGCCTCGGTGATCGCGAGCACCGGGCCGAAAATCTCCTCCTTGAAGATCCGGTGCCTGGCCTGCACGTTGGCGAAGACGGTGGGCCTGATGAAGTTCCCCTTCTTTCCGTCCGAGGTCCCGCCGGCCACGAGCATGGCCTCTCGCCCTCCGACCCCGATGTAGTCGGTCACGGTCTTGAACTGCCGCTCGGAAGCGACGGGGCCCACGAAATTGCCCCGGTCCGTGGTGGGCCCGACGGTCAGCTTCTCGGTCCTGGCGGCCACGGCGTCCACGAAGCGCCTGTAGAGCCGTTTGTGGACGATCGCGCGGGAGCAGGCCGAGCACTTCTGCCCCTGGAACCCGAACGCCGAGGCGACGACCTGCTGGACGGCCTCGTCGAAGTCGGCGTCCTCGTCGACGACGATGAAGTCCTTGCCCCCCATCTCCAGGACCGTTCGCTTGACGAAGAGCTGGCCCTTGGCGGCGAGGCTCGCCTTCTGCTGGATTCCCAGGCCCACCGCCTTCGAGCCCGTGAACGAGATGAACCGCGTCAGGGGGTGCTCGACGATGTAGTCGCCCACGTCCGCGCCCGGGCCGGGAAGGTACTGGACGACGCCGTCGGGGAGGCCGGCCTCCTCGAGGATCTGGAAGAGCCGCCAGGCCACCAGGGGCGTGTCCGACGCCGGCTTGAGGAGGACGGCGTTTCCCGTGACGGTGGCGGCCGCCGCCATGCCGAGGCAGATGGCGGCCGGGAAGTTCCACGGCGGAATCACTGCTCCCACACCTAGGGGAATGTAGTGGAGTTCGTTGCGCTCGCCCGGCAATTGGATGGGTGTCGTCGCCCCCGCCAGCCGCAGCGCTTCGCGCGCATAAAACTCCAGAAAATCGATGGTTTCGCCCACATCGGCGTCAGCCTCGGCCCAGTTCTTGCCCACTTCGTAGGTGAGCCAGGCGCGAAACTCGAAACTGCGACCGCGGATAATCTGCGCAGCCCTCAGCAGCAGAGAAACCCTCGTCTCCACAGGGGTTCTGCTCCACGACTCGAAAGCCTTGAGCGCCGCCGTCATCGCCTGTTCCGCGTGCCCTGCGCCGGCCTTCTGGTGCACGCCGACCACCTGTGCCGGCTGCGCGGGATTGATGGAACGAATCTTGTCGTCAGTCTTCAGCCGCTCGCCGCCGATAATCAGGTCGTATTCCCGGCCCAACTGGGACGCGACCGAGTCCAGGGCGCTCTGCATCGCGCGCGCGTTGTCCGGCGCCTTGAAGTCGACAAAAGACTGGTTCACAAATTCGCCCCTGGGCGGGCACGGCTGAATCGAGGTTGAAACAGAGGTAATGGCCATAGCAGCTATAGTTTAATCTCGTTGGCGGCCTGCCGCGAAAACCATGCGCCTCACCGCGATTGGGCTGCCTGCCCGTCGCCGGACTTCTGCTCGTGATAATCCTGCTCCGTGTTGATGCTCCAGATATTGTCCTTGCCGGTTTTGCCCCGCAGAATGTTCTCGACCGCCTGCATGGCGGTAAGCATCGAGTGGTCCTGATTGTTGTATTTGTGCATGCCGTTGCGGCCAATCAGGAACAGGTTCTCAAAGCTGTCGGTAAACGCCCGCAGCTCTTCGAAGCGGTCGTATGTTCCAAAATAGGCGGGATAGGTTTTAGGTACGCGAACCACATGCGAATCGAGCACGTCGCAGGCTTTGAGAATGCCTATCTTCTCCAACTCCAGTGCGCCGAACTGCTTCAGTTCATCGTCGGGCTTCTTCCAAAGCGCATCCGTCTCATAGCAGAAATACTCAAGGCCAATCCAAACCTTGCCCTGCTCCGTCAGGTACGGACTCCAGTTATTGAAGATCTGCAGGCGGCCAATCTGCACGTCCGGCTCCTGGATATAAATCCAGGTATCCTTCAGCAACCCTCCGTCCGGCTCAGTAACTGAGAGCTTGTCGATCAGGATGCCGATAGTGAAAAAGTCCCTGTAAATCAGGCCGTCGGACACCTGCTTCACATTGACTGGTACCGGCGTGCCTGTAACCTCGATCGCATTCACAAGGTCGCGCACCGGCATAGTCGAAAGGAAATAGTCTGCCGCGAAGTTGCGCATCTCGCCCTCGTCGCTGATCGCATCCACCGACACAACGCGGTTCCCTTCGGTATGTACGCGTGTCGCCATCCAGCCCAGGTGGATCTCGCTGCCTGCCTCTGCGACTTTCTCCGCCACATGTTCCCACAACTGGCCGGGGCCGTACTTCGGATAAAGAAAACGCTCGATCAGCGAGGTGTCGGTCCCCTTCTGCGCGATGTTGTGATCGCGTTTGCCAAAAGTCTTCTTGAGGAAGTGTTTGACGGCGGTCGTGAGCGAAAGCCCCTTGATGCGTTGCGCGCCCCACTCCGCGGATATTTCGTCGCAAGCCGTGCCCCAAACCTTCTCTGTATAACTCTTGAAAAAAGTCAGATAGAGCTGCCGGCCAAAGCGGTTGATCAGAAAATCTTCAAGCGACTTCTCCGGCTTGATCTGCAGCGCCTGTGAAGCCATATAGCTGCAGCCCACCTTGACCGTTCGCACAATGCCCAGTTTGCTCAGCGTATCTTTGGTCAGCGTAATTGGGTAATCGAAAAAGCGGCGCAAAAAATAGATACGGCTCTTGCGAGGACGAATCAGCATCACCAGATCCTGCTCGCCGGCTGTCTTGCCGCCGGTAGCGCCCATGCCCGCAATCGTGCGCGATTGGTCCTGATAGCTAATGGCGGCGGAGTTGTCGGCACCGGCTTCAGTCGGCATTTGCTTCAGCCACCACTCCATCAC
>Ga0118677_10010983_pt1 | contig 13693 bp, 14 predicted proteins | sample AliMusrvi5mmetaG_FD_86154 | JGI IMG/M metagenome (GOLD analysis project Ga0118677, IMG submission 86154)
CGAGCATAAAGCGCCGCACGGATGCGTCGTCGTAAGTGATGGTGGTGGTCATGAGTGGCTGCGGGAGAGGGACCTGACGACAGCGTCAGAGGGGCTTGGGAAGGTCGGCGGCGCTAGCTGCCGGGCGGGGAGTAGTCGCTTCAAGGTCCAGTGGCAAGAGCGAATCGCGCTCCGGGCTGGAATGGCGGGAGCGGCGAACCTCTGCCGCAAAGCACACGATGAAAATGCCGGCCAGGCAGATGGAGATAAAAATGGTAAGTGCCAGCACGTTCACGGCGCGAACCATAAAAACGCCTTTCGGAAATGCAAGCCCCGCGGCAGGTTTTGAAAACAATTTCCTCAAACTCCGTGCAAGGGTTCAATTTTGCGGCCTTGCGAATTGAGCCACTCCAGAAACACATCCCCCACAATCTGCGGCAGGCAGGTGACTAAAAACAGCTCGGGATTGAGAATGATGTGGCATTGGGCCAGGCTATCAGGAGGCAACCCGATGCCGACGTGAAAGACATTCCTGAGCCCGCGGGTGGCCGCCGATGCCAGCGGCGAGTCGAGCACCACATGCCCGCGCGCAGCCAAAGCCGCTAGCGCCCGCTGAATGCCAAACGGATGGTTGAGCACATAGGGCTCCGCCTCATCCTCCAATCCGAGCAGCCGGCGGTGGCTCGGATCGTCCGCGATGAGCGGCACCAAGTCGGGCTGGAGCGCCAGCCAGCGGCCGTCGCCGTCGTCGTCGTATTCATTGAGATAGGCCACGATGCCGCTGGAAAGCCGCGAACTGAGCGTCGGCGGGCTGCCGTGCAAGACAATGGAACAGGCCACCGGCGACTCGGGCGCGGCGGCCAGCAGCCATTGGTGAAAAAGGGCGATAGAGGGGACGGCGGACATGGCGCAAGCAAGCAGTTGCGACCGATATTATGCACCAAACGGCCGGCATCGGCTGCGCGTCGACTCTGGAAGGGTGCGCGGATTTTCGGAAGATGGGCCCCTGGCGGCTGGCAGCTACATGCGGAAGTCCTCACCCAGATAGTGCTTGCGGGCGATCGGATCATCCACCAACTCCTGCGAGGCACCCTCGAGAATGACGCGGCCGTCATGAATCAGGAAAGCGCGGTCGGTGATGGCGAGGGTCTCACGCACCGAGTGGTCCGTGATCAGGATGGCCAGCCCATCGCGCTCGCGCAACTCGCGCACAATGCGTTGGATGTCTTCCACCGCAATCGGGTCGATGCCGGCAAACGGCTCGTCGAGCATCAGCAGCGTCGGCTCGGAGCACAGCGCACGGGCAATGGCCAGGCGGCGCTTTTCGCCGCCCGACAGCGTGATGGCCAGATGTTTGGCGAGTTTGCCGATGCCAAAGCGCTTGAGCAGGTCCTGCGCGCGGCTCTGCCGGTCGGCGCGGCTGAGATTGGGGCGGGTTTCCAAAATGGCGACCAGATTGTCCAGCACCGAGAGTTTGCGGAAAATCGATTCCTCTTGCGGCAGGTAGCCCATGCCGAGGCGCGCGCGGCGGTGCATCGGCAGCCGCGAAATATCGTGGCCGTTGAAGCAGACCGATCCGGCATCGGCGGGAATGAGTCCGGCGATCATGTAAAACGAGGTGGTCTTGCCGGCGCCGTTCGGGCCTAACAAACCGACGATCTCCCGCGGTTGCACGGTGATTGACACGCCATCGACCACGGCGCGTCCGCTGTAGGTCTTGCGCAGGTTGGAGGCAAACAGGACGGAGGATTCAGCGTGGCAACAGGTCGAACCGGGATCGTGCATGGAGGGGTGGATGAGGAAGTGGGGAAACGTTCGGCCGGGGCGGGCAGGCGGATATGCCGCGACGGCGGCAGGTCACTCAGGGCTTGAGGCGGTTTTTTTTGGGGGGCTCCGGCTTGTTATCGTTAGCCTTGGGGTTGAGTTGCGCCATCGGCAGGATGGTTTCGGTACCGCCTTCGGAGAAGGTGAATTTGCCTTCAAGCACGCGCAGCGTCTGATTGGACTGCTTGGCGCGATTGATCATGCCGCCTTTCTTGACCCACGGTTTGCCGCCGCTCAGAACAATTTCGCCAGTCTTGAAATTGTAGGTGAAAATCGCCCCTGCGGCCTCGATCGCCTCATTCTTGGCGTCGGGCTTTTGCAGCAGGTGCACCGCCCCGGTAGCCACGACGCGTTCCGCATCGCCGAGGTTGACCTTAATGCCCCCGGGCATGGGTTTGTCGCCGGGCTTGGGCTCGGGTTTCGCGTCGGCGGGCTTTTTCTCGAAAAATACCTGAATCTCATTGGCCCCATCGAGGGTAAAGCGAGGGTCGGCCACCGTCACGTTTTTCAGATAGACCAGCAGCCCGTTGTCAGAGTCGAAGTACATGCCGCCATCGCAGTTGATGACGGTGTCGTCGGGGCCGGGCTTGACGTCGAGGGGCCGCGCTTGCAGCACGGGTTGCGGTGCGACGGACGGGGCCGTGGCGAGCACTTCCTCTTGCTCCAGAAAGGCCGTGGCCGCCTGCGTGGCCTCGGCCGAAGTGCTGAGTGCCGCACGCAGATCGCTGCGGATTTGTGCGTTGGCCGCGTTGATGACCGGGTATGCGGATACCCCATCGGCGCGGGAATCCACCGCCGGTTCCGCCGCCGCGATGGCCAGCGGCAGGGCGACGAAGGATGCGCCAACGACGGCGGCGACGCGGCGAGGGGACGGCGAAGGATTCATGGTGGTATTGGGTGAGGCCTTGATGTGGGTGGTGGTGGGCCCTAGCAGAATGCCCTGGGCCTTGTCGATCTCGTAGATCAGACCGGTGCCCACGGCGCTGATGCTGTCGAAATTCATGGTGACGGTTTCCCTGGCTTGCAGCGTGCCCTTGGCTTGGTCGAACCGCGCCTTGGTTAGGTCCATCCGCGCGCGGGGGCTGCGGTCGGGGTTGAACAACTCGATGGAGACCGCCTCGCCATCGAGGATTTCGGACGTGACCAGAGTCATGCTCTTGGCGCGCAGCACGCCCACCAACCGCCGGTTTTCGTCATAGCGCGGCAGCAGCACGCCGGACATGAGACTGCCCGGGGGCAGCAACGAGGCGACCGAGATTTGCCGCTTGGGCGGGGCGGCCGGATTCTCCTCGCGCGCCAGTAGCAAGGCGGGTGCGAGCAGCATCAGGGCTGGAAGGTTGCGGATCAGAGCAGCAGGGGGTGGCTGGACTTCAGTGCGAGGCGTGATGAATGGCGATGAGTTTGACAAGCAGATCCTCGATGAATTCCAGCGGGATCTGATTCGGCCCGTCGGACAACGCGTTGGCCGGATCGGAGTGGACCTCCATGAACAGCCCGTCGATCCCGGTGGCCACCGCGGCGCGCGCCAGCACCGGGGCCAGTTCCCCGTCGCCGCCGGTGGTGCCGCCCAAGCCTCCGGGACGCTGCACCGAGTGGGTGGCATCAAACACCACCGGCAAGCCTTCCTTGCGCATCCAATAGAGCGAGCGCATGTCGGCGACCAGATTGTTGTAGCCAAACGTGGTGCCGCGTTCGGTGAGGAGAAACCGCTCGCAGCCGAAGGCACGGAGTTTGTCGGCAATGTTGACCGTATCCCAGGGCGCGAGGAATTGGCCTTTCTTGACATTGACCGCGCGGCCGGTCTTGGCGGCAGCTTCCAGCAAATCGGTCTGGCGGCACAGGAAAGCCGGGATTTGCAGCAAATCGACGTGTTCGGCGGCAATTTCCGCCTGTTCGGCGGTGTGAATGTCGGTGGTGACCGGCACGCCGAGCTCTTTGGCAATCTCGCCGAGGATGCGGCAACCCTCGACCGGACCGGGTCCGCGGAACGAGCCGATGGAGGTGCGGTTGGCCTTGTCGAACGAGGCTTTGAAGAGGAAATGAATGCCGGTGCGCTCGGCGATTTCCTTGAGCGAGCGCGCCATCTCCCAGGCAAACGTTTCACTTTCAAGCGCGCAGGGACCCAGGATGAAAAATGGGGCCGGCCCGCCCACGGGGACATGGCCGATATTGAAGGGTTCGAAGGACATGGGCGGATCGGGAATCAGTTGGCGCCGGTCACCGGGTTGCCGGCGGCTTGTTGGTAGAGCGGGCGGAGATTGGTGAGCGCGGCGGCGAGCAGCCGGGTTTCCGGCGCGGTGAGGTTGCCGCGGGTCTTGACCACCAACATCTCCAGCGAGTCGAGCACGGAGTGGGCCGCGCGCAGGTTGATTTGATTCTGGCCGGTGTGCGGATTGGGAATCTGGCCGAGAAAAAGTCCGGCGTTCTGCGCTTGGAGCAGGATGAATTCACTGAATCGCGGGTCCGCTTCGGCATCGGCAGGCATGCGGGAAGTTTGGCGGGAAAACGGTCGTGAGCAAAGCGCAAAAACACTTGAAGGCAACTTGCGACCATTTCGGACGGGGTCAAGTGCCGTCTTGCCCAATGTTGCGCTCCACCCCGTGTACCACAATCCCCGGCCTGGCCCCGCCGGCCGGCCGCACCACCCGCATCTGACGGGTTGCGCCGGCGCCGGGGCGGACTGCCGCCGCCTGCCGCGCCGTGCTCAACCGTTGCCTCACGGCGCCGCGCCTTAAATCAGCTCCCGATAGACGTCCGGGTGCGGCCGCGCGATGACCACCGCGTTGACCAGCAGGCCGGCTTGCGCGATGACCGCGCGGCCGGCATCCACCGCCGCTTGCACCGAGGATACATCGCCGGTGAAGGTGGCAAACGCCTTGCCGCCGAGGGCCATCGCCAGCCGAATTTCCAACAAGGTGACGTTGGCGGCCTTGACCGCGGTGTCGGCCGCCTCGATGAGATTGGCCACGTTGAACGATTCGAGGATGCCCAACGCGCCGGTGGGTTCGACCGGGCGCGACCGGGCGAGGGCCGCGAACACCTCCGGATGCACGTTGGCAATGACGAATTGGTCGATCAAACAACCTTTGGCGGCAGTGCAGCCGGCATGCACCGCCGAACCGACCGCCGCCACATCGCCCCCAATCAACACCATGTACTTGCCGGAACAAATCGAGCGCGACAACAGCATTTTCACGCTCGACGCCTTGAGCATGGTGTCGGCAACCAAAAACCCGGCGGCTATGCTGGTCAGTTCGATAAGTCCAATGGCGCGGTCGTTCATGTTAGATATGGAGGATGATGGCGTGGGCGGTGACCGCCTCGACGGTGGCGGCGAAGGGCGCGTGGAGGATGGCGCCCAAGGCATCGGGCGCCGGCTCGGCCAGCACTTGGCCGGCGGCGACGCGTTGGCCGGTGGCGACTTTGGCGAGAGCCGCCGGGCCGGCGTGTTGCTTGAGCGGCAGGACGGCCCGATCGGTGGTTAGAACACCCTCCCGCAACGGTGCCGGATGGTCGTAGCCCTCAATGCCCAGACGGCGCATCAGGCTCTTGATCGGGACGCGGCGGCCGTCGTGCATCGGGTGGGCCTCGACGCGGCTGGTGCCAGTCCATTGCCAGCCCTTGCTGCGCAGGACGGCTTTCGAGTCGTCACAGGCTTCCTTCGGATAGAGTTCCTCGGGGCAGGCATAAAGGGTGCACAAGCCGCACGAACAACACAGCCCGGCCCATTCGCTGAAGCGTTCCGCGCCGGTGCCGGTGAAGCCCAGCGAACGCATCACCTGATGCGGCTCAACCGCGTAACCCAACAAAAAGCGCGGGCAAAATTCGGTGCAATAGCGGCACTGGTCGCATGCCGACTTGCCGATGGCGGCCTGCACCTGCGGGGGCTTGAACTTGCGTTCCATCACGTGATGGTCGCGCGGCAGCACGATCACCCCGGCGGTGGTTTTGGTCACCGGTCGATCCAGATCCGCGGTGGTTTCGCCCATCATCATGCCGCCGATGTTGAGTACCGGATCCTCCACGGTGGCACCGCCGGCTGCGGCAATACACTCGCGCAGCGAAATGCCGAGGGGCACCTCGAAGGTCGCCGGCTCACGCACCGCACCGGCGATGGTCAGGGTCTTGCGGATGACCGGGCGGCCCTCGGCGGCGGCGGCAATGTTGGCCAGGGTTTCCACGTTCTGCACGACCACCCCCACGTGGATCGGCAAACCCGCGGGCGGAATCAGCCGGCCGGTGACCGAGTGGACCAGATCGTATTCGTCACCGGCGGGATAGTAATCATCTAGCAAATAAACCCGCACCCGGGTGCCGGCACAGGCCGCTTCCACCGCGGCCACCGCCTGCTTTTTCTTCGCCTTGATGGCGATGACCGCGTCGGCGGCGCCCACCGCCTCGGCACACAGCAGGATACCGCGCACCACTTCGGCGGCGCGATGGCGCAGCACCGCGGCATCCTTATGCAACAGCGGCTCGCATTCCGCACCGTTGGCAATCACCGAGTCGGCCTTGGCGGCCAGCTTGACGTGGGCGGGAAAGCCGCCGCCGCCTGCTCCGACGACGCCGGCATTGCGCACTTGGGTGACGAGTGACATGGGGTGGGATGGGTGGCACCGGGTGACTGCGGCGAAGCGCAAAATGGCGGATGCCCGGCAAGAATCAACCACAATTGCGTTGCCCGGCTGCCGGAACGCGCCAACTCAGCGCGAAAACTCCTCGGTTTTTCTTGCTAGTCTGGCCGCCGCATGCAAAGAAATGCGGAGTGACTCCCCTGATAGTCGGCCCTGTCAGCCGATTTGCCCGGGCTGCACCCCATCCCCCCCGTTCCACAGACCATGAGATTTAGCGCACCTGTGATATGTCCTCGACCGCTGGCGTTGGCCTTGCTCGGAAGTCTGCTGATTGGCGGCACCGACATCGCGGATGCCGTTTCCATCAAAGTGTGGAAGGACTTTGCGTTCTTCGGCTCCACCAAGAGCGCGATCCACAAAGCCCTGGGCAAACCGCAAGACCCCGGCGACATGGACACCTATGTGATTTCGGATTCCCCTGATTTCATGATGTTCGGATTGATCGGCTACGACAACGGCAAGGTTGCGGCGGTCTGCGCCGTGCTGCAGCCGAAGCTCACCTATGAGAAAGTCAGGGATATCCAACTCCAAGCCGAGGCCGTGAAATTTGTTGCCGAAGATAACCACGGGGTGCTGTTCAAATACAAGCAACCCCGCCCGAACGGCCCGAATTTCATCGCGATTGCGCCCCCGGATGACAAACAAACCGGTCCGATGTTTATCGAGTCCATCGCCAACCCTTTCGCCGGCGCGGTGGTGAAAAAAACGCCGCTCGCACCGGCCAGTCCGGCAGCGGCAAAAACCGCTCCAGCCCGGCCGCAGGTCGATTGGAGCGTGCTCGACAAAGACGTGTTTGACTGGCAATTGCTCGATGATAAGGCCAAACTGGCTCTGCTCACCAAAATCAAGATCCTGTGGCGCGCCGGCGGCGCCGAAACCGATAGAAATGCCATCGACGCGCGCATGCTGTTGAAAAAATCCACTTTCCCGAGCAATCGTTGGTATTTGACCAGGCGTGCGAAGCCGCTGGCATCAATCCGGCCCCCTTCCGTCAACTGCGCATCAATTCCAAGGCCGCAACTCGCAAGTGATCGAACTTGCTCGGATCCAATTGCCGACCTTCCCCATCGTGACGAAGTCGCATGTCCAACACCCCATCCCTATGCCTCGCTCCCTGATCCCACTCGCCCCTAGGTCCGCATCGCTCACCCTGCTGCTCGCGGCCTTGCTCGCCGCCTCAGTCCACGCCGCCGGCCTCGCGGATCTCACCCGCCGCTATGCCCGCGACGACCAGCGCCTTGCCGGCTGCCTCCGCTACGAGCGGGACAACGACGGTGCCCACCAGCAAGTGTGGGTGCTGGAAACCGGCGCTGTGGTGAAGGTTGCCGCGGCGACCCACGACCCGCACACCGACAGCCTCGACGAGTTTTCGCTCGACGACGATGGCGGCGTGTATTTCGCCTTCCGCAAGGTCAGCACGCCCAAGCCGGGTGGCGGCACCCGCGTCACCGAGGAGCGCAGCTATTTCGATGATTCCCAGACCCTGCAGAAAACCCGCCGCACGGCGGACTTTCCGGCAGGGGTCGCTGCGCAGATTGCCGCCAACACCCCGGCGGTAAAATTGGACCTCGCCAAGCTCACCGCCGCCGCGCGCAACAACGACGCTGCCAACCAAACTGCACAGGCCATCCTCAAGGCGGTCCGCGCCCCGCAATTCCTGATCCACGACCCGGCCAAGGGCGCGCCCGCGGAGTGGCAGCAGGTCAAGCTCGTGGCCGGGACCCTCTCGCCCGATGGCCGCTATGCGCTGGCCTGGGCACCCGCTAAAAAAGACTTCCTGTGGGCCAACTACAAGGCCGACGACACCGATGAGGACTTCTGGGTCGAGCCAGGCAGCGAGGCGGTCGTCAATTTCATCGTCGACCTATCAACCCACCGGCTGGCGGACAAGACTCCGGGTGTGCACTTCGGCGTGCGACAAAACTACAACCATTACGAGTGCATCATGGCATGGTCGGCCGACTCCCACACCTTCATCGAACTCAACACCGAGAAATGGTCCTATGCGGCCTGTGGTTGCGGGCGGCTGACCGACGGCAAGCTCGTCGCCGTGGCGGACCTTGGCCCCGCCGTCGAGGCGCGCGCCAAGGCGTTGCTCAAAACCACCAAACACCCCGGCTATCGCAACCACGCGAAGGACATGCTAACCGCCCTCGCCGAGCCCCGGATCAACAACGACGGCAATGGCTCGATCCAAGTGGTGCTGCAGGTGCCCAAGTCCGTGGCTGACGATGCCTACGCCAACGTCACCGTGCGCTTCCATCTGAGCGCGGACAACAACCATGTGGAAATGCTCGGCGCCGAGCTGTCGAAGGAGCAATGAACGAGTTGGGGGACTAGCCATGAACGAGGAAAGCGCCGACGTCAAAAAATTGCTAGAAGAAGCATTTCAAAAGCGCCTGGGCCTGACGATGGCCCTGATCGCGACGATATTTTCCATCACCGGTTGGATTGCCGGAAAATATTCCGCGGCCCAATCGGGGGCCGAACAAAAGGTTGCCTACATGCATGAATGGTACAATGCCAAAGGCATCAAGCAGAGCCTGGCGGAAGCCCAGGGCGAGTTGTTGAAGGCCCTGCTGGATTCCGGCACGATTTCCCAGGACAAGATAGATGTCCTCGGCCAGAACATTAAGGTCACCAATGCCAATATCGCCCGCTACAAGAAGGAGAAGGCGGAAATGACGCTCGGATCAAAGGTGGTTGGCAAGGAAAACTGGGTCCAGGACATCGACGGCAAACTCGGCCAGGTGCTCGGGACGAAGGAACTCGAACACAAGGTGGCACGTCTGGAGCCCGCCATCGGGCGCTTCCAAATGTCCTATCTGTTCTTCCAGTTGAGCTTGTTCGTAGGTTCGGTCAGCCTCATGCATAGCAACCTGAAAATGAAGCACGTGCTCTTCCGGGTGTTGGCGATTCTCGGCATGATCGGCCTCGGCCTGGCCGCCAACGGCTGGATCATCGCCGCCGCGGCGCTGTGACAAAATGCCGTCCCACTGCGGCGCGAGTCCAGGGTCCTCGAGAAACCAGCGATGCTGTCGTTAGGTCAAGTTCTTCGTCTTGCGTCTTGAAGGCTTGCGGCTTGGGTCTGAGGCGCAGCCTCGCTCGGTCTATCAGGAGGGATGGCCTCAGAACGGTGGGTTGGCTTATTGCTCGAAAAACGGCTTGGCCCAAGCCGGGCATTTGGCCGCGTCGTCAACGTCTGCAAAGGAGAATTGCGCCGTCTCCTTGCCGCCCTTGATGTCAAAGCGCCGCACCCAACCGGGTCCGTGTTTGGCACCCTCGTAGACCATGACGTGCAGGCCGTCCGGATCGAATGCCCAGCCTCTGGGATTGGTCAGATCCTTAAAGGTGACCACGATCTTGCCGCCCCGGCACACCACCAAAGCCACCGGCGTCGGCGTGTCGTCCCCTTCGAGGTCCAGCTTGCCCGCGGCGTCGGTGGCGCACACATACCATCCCACCGTGCCATCCGCGCCGACTTGCGGCTCCATGGCGATGCCCTTGGTGGTCCATGTGTCGGTGCTGCCATCCGCATACTTGACTCGGACGTTGCCGGCCGGCGGTGTCAGTTTGCGCCCCTTCGTCTCAACGATGCTGGCCGACACCGGTTTTTTGACGGCTTCCGCTCCGGTTTGGTCCGGCTTGCCCGCTTCCGATAGGACGGGTAAGCCGGCAAGTAACAACACGATGCTGGCAAGATGGAGGCGGTTTGACATGATGGGGATGGGTGGCGGTTTGATTGAATTGCGCTAAGCTCGCGCGCAGGCTGCTTGGTGGCTTTGGCACCCAAGCCAAGCGCCGCACACAACGCTCAATATCCGATGGGCTAGGCCGCCTCGACGACTGCGTATCCTAACATCCGGCACCGGCCCAGCTCTATCGTCAGGTGCTCCGCGGGTCAAGCCGAAATGTCTGCTGGAAAATGCGGGCGGTCCGATGCTTGGACGCGCACGCGCTCCGCCAGCCGCGGCACGCAGCTTGGAAGCAGCGGGAGTTGACAAAGCCACCGCTTCGCCGCAATCATGGCTACCGGCCGCTTTGCGCGGCTCGCGGCAGGGGCCCGGACATTGGCGCTGCGGTGACCGGCGGACGCGCACCCGTATCTATCAATCCTTCATGAATCGCAACCTCGTCCGCCTCGCCGCACTGGCCTTCATCGCCTTTTTCATCACCCTCATCTGGATTGCAGATCGGGGCGAGGGCAGCCATTGGTGGGCATTCATCGATCGCATACCTAATGGTGACAAAGTCGGCCACGTCGGCTTGGTCGGCACGCTCGCGTTGTTATGCAATCTCGCCGTCCGGCCGCGGCCGAGTACCCGCCTAACGTCCCTCATCACGCTGGCCACACTGAGCCTGCTGGTCTTGCTTTCGCTGGAGGAACTCTCCCAGGCTTTCATCCCCACCCGTACCTGCGATTTCTTCGATTGGCTCGCCGACCTCGCCGGCCTCGCCCTCGGACAATTTGCCGCCAGCAAGCTGCGCCCGCGTATCTGCGCGGTTTCAGAATCACCAGAGCCGACCTAACAACGGCACTGGAAAATCAGACATCGATGCGCGCGCCACCGCCGGCGTGGTCTGGGTCCTTTGATTTTTACATTTGGTTTGCTGGATTGAGTTGCTTGAGCTTGGAGCGTGATGCCAGGTGGGCACTGATTCCCACCGACTTTAATCCCCGAGACGCACCAATGCCGTGAAACCGCGCAACATCGCAGCATCAGACCGAGCCCCGCCCTCTCCGCCCGGTTTCGTTTGGCCCACCGCAACAATCGAAGACGGCAACTCATGCCGATCCAACAGCCATGTTCACCGCCGTTGATGAAGAATTGGGTCCCAAACACGCGGCGCGAATTTGTGATCTGCGCCCGGGTCGCGGGTTTGGGTGGACTTCAGACCCTCACCCGCAAATCCCTGGCACTCCACAGCAATCCTTTCGCGCCGCTGCCGCTGCCCCTCATCGCCCGAGCTCCAGCCTCACCGGCGGGCGGGTTTCGCATGCGCTCTACCGCTGATCGGAATGAGGTTGGAATGCCAAGGAAGAATCGGGTCGTTGGGCGCGTCAGCGGACAATCTTCTGTGAAAACTGATAGAGCGCATGTCCCCAGTGAGCCGGGTCGTGACCATTGCCGTCGACGTGCCAGATGTGTGGCACGTCGTTGTCCTTCAGGTATTGTCCCGCATCGTATTGAATCCCTTGGCCCAAAAAGCGACGGTCAGCTCGTTGCTGAGGCCGACGTCATACGTGTTCTGATAGCCGGTATCACCCATGGCACTGTTGGCGATCATCACCCCGGCATTGCCTGCGCGCAAATCCAACGAATCAGAAAATGAACACCCGAACGCCCCTCCAAAACCCGTTGGGGATCTCTTCCAGGGTGCCAGACAGGGGCAGTTAGCTCATTCGGACGGGATGTCATGTTAGGGCGAATCACCGCCTGTATGTCCAGAAATACCTTACGGCAAGCGGGAGATAGCCAGGTGGATATCGCCCGGGTGCTCGCTGCGTCCCCAACATTACGGAACCGCTCATACCCCGGGACGGTTCGGCTCAGCCGTCCCGGGTGGAGGAAGCGGCTCAGCCCTGATCGATGGCTTTCTCGGTTTTGGCGTCGATGATGGCGAAGCGTTCGCGATTGAGGGTGGGATCGGAACGGAAGATGAGGCGGCCGGAATGGGAGCGTTCGAGTTCGACGAGGAGTTTGGCATCCTCGCTCTTGAAGCGGTTGAGCACGTCGCTGTTGACGATGATGATGATGTCGCCGAGCGTGTCGCGATGTTTCTGGATGACGGTGTTGAGGCGGCGCTGGATTTCCACCGACATGGTCATCGGGGTCTTGACGCGGGCGCGGCCCTGACAATACGGGCAGGGTTCGTACATCGAATCGCGCAGCGATTCGTTGAGGCGCTGGCGGGTCATTTCCATCAGGCCCACCGGCGAGATTTGCAGCGCCTGGGTCTTGGCCTTGTCCTTTTTGAGCCGGTCGCGCATCGCTTTGTACACCGTCTGTTGGTCCTTGCGGTGGCGCATGTCGATGAAGTCGACCACCACCAGGCCGCCGATGTTGCGCAGCCGCAGTTGGCGGGCGACCTCCTGGGCAGCTTCGACGTTGGTCTCAAGAATCATCCGGTCCACATCCTTGGAACCGCGGTTGCGCCCGGTGTTGACGTCGATGGAGATGAGCGCCTCGGTTTCATCAATCACGATGTAGCCACCGCACGGCAGCCAGACCTGGCGTGAGAATGCCTCATCGATTTGTTTCTGGATATTGACCCGCTCGAAGATCGGCTGGGTGGCCGAGGGCAGGTAATGGATGCGGCGCTTGGCGCGGCGCGAAATCTTGCCGGCGATCTCGCGGATGATCTCGGTGGTGGCGGCGTCGTCACACAGCACCTGGTCGATTTCGTCGGTTAGAAAATCGCGCGCGGTGCGCTCGATCAAATTGGGTTCCTGGAAGATGCAGGCAGGGGTCTGCGAGTTGACGCGGCATTCCTCGATTTCGTCCCACTGTTCGAGGAGCATGGCGAGGTCCCTGACGAAGTGGCGGGCGCGGGTGCCTTGGGCCACGGTGCGCATGATGATGCCCATGCCCTCGGGCACGGAGAGTTTTTGGACGATTTTGCGCAAGCGTTGGCGCTCGGCGGGATCCTCGATTTTGCGGGAGATACCGAATTGCTCGGTGTAGGGCATGAGCACCAGATAGCGCCCCGCCAGCGAAATGTTGGTCGTCACCCGCGGGCCCTTGGTGCCGATCGGGCCCTTGGACACCTGGATGACAATCTCCGAACCCACCGGATAGATGTCCGGAATGTCCTTGGAAGTGACCTTTTTCTGCTGCCGCTTCGGATTGGTTTCGCGTTGGATTTCTTCCAAGCCGGCGTCCAGCGCGGCGGGAATGGCATCCCAGAAATGCAGGAACGCGTTTTTGTCCAAGCCGATATCCACGAACATGGCCTTGAGGCCTGGCTCGATGTTTTTGACGCGGCCTTTGAAGATGCCGCCGACGATGTTTTGATCGCCCTCGCGCTCGACGGTGTATTCCTCCAGCACGCCATCTTCGAGAAGGGCGACGCGACGTTCAAGTTTTTCGACGTTGACAATAATGCTGTTGCCCCTGGAGGGATCGGGCTTGCCGATGCCGAGGAGCCGTTTGATGCGTTGAATCATGGTTGGTAGTATGTTAGAGTGTTTGATGGTCGTAAGACGGTTAGGGTTCTGGGACGGGTTGGGCGCGAGGGATGACAGTGCCATCCTC
>Ga0118677_10010985_pt1 | contig 13688 bp, 15 predicted proteins | sample AliMusrvi5mmetaG_FD_86154 | JGI IMG/M metagenome (GOLD analysis project Ga0118677, IMG submission 86154)
CGGCGGAAGGCCGCGAGAAGACGAAAGCGGTGCTGCAGATGGCGGCGAAGAGCGGGGTTCGGCCTTCTCTCATCCTCTCGAGTCCTTACATCCGCGCCCGCCAGACCGCCGCCATCGCAGCCGCGGAACTGGAGTACAAGGGTCACGTCGAACTCATCGAATCGCTGGTGCCCCACGGGACTCCGGAACGCGTCTGGGCCGATGTGCGGGACTACGCGGAGCACGAAGCGATTCTGCTCGCCGGCCATGAGCCGCTGATGAGCGCGATGGCAGCCTTCTTTCTGAACGCACCGTCGCTTCGCGTGGAGATGAAAAAAGCGGCGCTCATCCGCATCGATCTCGAAGTGGTCCGCGCCATTCCTCACGGTACTCTCCGCTGGATGATCACCCCCGGATTAACCTGATTGAAATACACTGAACTACGTGACCTTTCGTGAAGCAACAACGGCCTACGAGACATGGCTGGCCAGCCACCTCAAAATCGTAGAGCAGGACCTGGAAAAGAAACATGACCTGATGTGTCAGGCTCTGTTCCCCTTTTTCCGGTCCACCTTTTACCGATGGGCGCAGTTGTGGCCCGATGTCTGCGAGGAACTGAACGGCGCGCCTGCCGTGCTCGCCGTCGGCGATCTGCACGTCGAAAACTTCGGCACGTGGCGTGACGCCGAAGGGCGCCTGGTCTGGGGCATCAACGATTTCGATGAAGCCGCGCCCATGCCGTACACCATCGACCTGGTCCGTCTGGCCGCCAGCGCTCATCTCGCGATCAACGCCGGCCATCTCAACATCGGACACCGCGAGGCATGCCTCTCGATTGCCTCGGGCTACCGGGACTGCCTGGAAGCGGGTGGCTGTCCCTGGGTGCTCGGCGAAAAACATGTCTGGCTGAGCGAACTCGTCGACCTTCGCGATCCCGTGCAGTTCTGGGCGAAATTCCATGCGCTGCCGGATTTAGCGGAAGACCTGCCCAAAGATGCGCGGCAGAGCCTGGAGAAAATGCTGCCCGACGAAAAACTGCCGTATCGGGTGGCGCACCGCGTTGCCGGACTGGGCAGCCTCGGGCGGCAACGCTATGTCGCGGTCGCGGAATACCAGGGCGCTTCGCTGTGCCGCGAGGCCAAGGCGCTGGCCCCCTCGGCGTGGTCGTGGGCGAGAGGTCTCACCACCTCGGACCTCATCCATTATCAGGAAGTGCTCGACACCTCGGTACGCTCCGCGGATCCTCTGGTGCGCCTGAAAAACGGCTGGATCGTCCGCCGCCTGGCTCCGGACTGTATCCGTATCGAACTCGCCTCCGTGCCCAATGAGAAAGAGAAGAGCAAGCTGCTGCACGCCATGGGCTGGGAGACGGCGAATATCCACCTGGGATCGAAACGCGCCGGCGCTATCGTGCCGGACCTGAAACAACGGGACGAGCACTGGCTGCACGAGGGCGCGGCGAAAATGGTGTCCGCAACCGAGGCGGACTGGAAAGAATGGGCCGGAGGGAAAACCGCCGCCAAAAAAGCATCCCCCAAAAAGGCGGACAATAAGAAAGGGAAGTAAACGCGCATGGCACGGGGCTGGGAAAGCAAGTCGGTCGAGATGCAGATGGAAGACCGGCGGAGCGCGACCATTCCCGAGGGCGGCAACACCCACGCCGGCGCGGCCCGGGAACGGGAAGTGGAGGTGCTGGAACTTTCCCGCAAGCATCTGCTGCAGGAACTGGCCACCAGCGTCAATCCGCGTGTCCGCGCCCTGAAACAACGCGCGCTCGACCACGTCGAAGCAAGACTGGCGGCTGCCCGCGCGTTAGCATAGGCCCTCGCGCTAGCATGGAAATGTGGAATCCGCTCTGACTTCGGGGCTTCATCGCCCGTGAAGCAATCCCCCCTGCTCCCCATTTTTCTCATCGTTCTGGTCGATATTCTCGGCCTGACCATCATGCTGCCCCTGTTGCCGTTCTACGCGGAGCATCTGGGCGCGTCGGCCACCGTGATCGGGTTGCTGACGGCGTCCTATGCGTTCTGCCAGCTGATCGCCGGGCCGATCCTGGGAAAACTCTCCGACAGCATGGGGCGAAAGCCGTTGCTGATCGTCAGCCAGATCGGCACGCTGATCGGTTTTCTGATTCTCGCGGCGTCGAACAACCTGTGGCTGGTATTCCTGTCGCGGATCATCGATGGCCTGACTGCCGGCAATCTCTCGCTCGCGCAGGCTTATATCGCGGACGTCACGGAACCCGAAAACCGCACCAAATCGTTCGCCGTGATCGGTATCGCGTTCGGCATCGGTTTTCTGGTCGGCCCGGGAATTTCCGGCTATCTGTCGCAGTTCGGCTACACCTGGCCGATCCTCGCGGCGGCGTGTCTCTCCGCCACCAGCATTCTGTGCACCGCGACACTGCTGCCGAAGGTGGAACCGCATCGTGACGACGTCGGCGGACCCGGCGGCCAGCGATTGGGCGTTCTCGACTGGAAGGGCTACACGAAGTATTTCGCCACGCCGGGACTGGGCCCGCTTTTGTGGCAGTTCTTCTTCTTCGCGTTTTCGTTCTCCCTGTTCATCGGCGGCTTCGCGCTGTTCTCGGAACGGCGCGTCGGGATGGGTCCGAAAGAGGTTGGCTATGTGTTCGCGTGGGTGGGCTTCCTCGGCATTATTCTGCAGGGTTTCCTGATCGGGCGCCTGGTGAAGGCGGTGGGCGAGCGCACGCTGGTCTGGAGCGGCTTCTTCGTCAGCGCGACCAGTTCCATCTGGCTGGCGGGCGTCCGCACGCTGCCGCAGATGCTGGCCAATGCGACCTATGGGTCGTGGGGCACGGGCGTCATCCGTCCGGCGCTTACGGCGCTGATCTCGCACAAGGCAGGCAAACGCGAGCAGGGTGTGGTGCTCGGTCTCACGCAATCGATCACCTCGATCTGCCAGATTGCCGCGCCGCTGTTGGCCGGAGCCTTCATTGATCGGGGCTGGCTGGCCGCATGGGCGCTGACCGGCAGCGCGGTGGCGTTTTGCGGGATGGTGGTGGCCCTGCGTAGCCGGGATGCTGCCGCGGCCTCGTAGCGGCGCGGCAGCGTGGCTTCCCGAAACAGGGTTTTCAGCAGATGTGCGCGCCGCGGGTCTCCACGTACAACGAGTACACGGACTGGCTCGCCGCCATGAACAACCGATTCCGGTGCAGACCGCCGAAACACAGGTTCGCGCAGGTCTCCGGCAACAGAATCATCGCGATCATGTCGCCGTTCGGAGCGAACACGTGCACGCCGTCATAACCCGGCCCGACCCAGCCGCAGCCAGCCCAGATATTGCCGTCCACATCCGCCCGGATGCCGTCCGCAAGTCCCGCGCCCTTGCCCTTGATTTCGGTATTGATGAACAGCTTGCTGTTACGCAGTTTCGCGCCGTCCACATCGTACTGCTGAATCGTCTTGGGCAGCAGCGGATCGTGCGTGGCGCCGGTGTCGCAGATGTAGAGCTTCTTGTAGTCCGGCGAAAAACAGAGACCATTCGGCTTATGCAGATCGTCGGCGACCATCGTCATCTGCCCGGTTTTGCCGTCGATACGGTACACCGCTTCTTTCACCTGCGGCTTGTCCAGATGGCCTTCATACGCCACCAGGATGCCGTAGCCGGGGTCCGTGAACCAGATGCTGCCATCAGGATGCACCACCACGTCATTCGGCGCGTTCAGCGGCTTCCCCTGCCATTTGTCGGCCAGCACGGTCACCGAACCATCGGGTTCATAACGAACCAGCCGCCGCGTGTCGTGTTCGCAGGATAACTGCCGGCCCTGATAGTCGAACGTGTTGCCGTTGCTGTAGTTCGCGGCGGGGCGCATTACGCTGACGTGCCCGTCTTCCTCATTGCGGCGCAGTTGCCGGTTATTCGGAATGTCGCTCCACACCACGCACTGCGCGTTGCCGTTCCAGGCGATGCCCTCGGCCCAGCGGCAACCGACGTAAAGCCGTTCGATCACGGAGTTGTTGACCTTGGCTTTGAAGCGGCCGGCATCGAGGACGACGACATCCGGATCGGGGTAGCCGATGGGATCCTTGCCGGTCCAGTCCCGCTTCGTCTGCGCGGCCAGAGGGGCGAGGGCGGCGGCTCCGGCGGCGGCGGTCAGCAGGCCGCGGCGTGTCAGTTTCGTGGACATCGGTTGCGTAAACTCCTTCATGGTTTGCATCCGGTCCGGTACTCAGGTCCGGCAGGCGGATTCCAGAAGTATATCGCCCGTCCCTCACTGCCGGCCGATGCTTGTAAGGATCGCCACAAAGTAAGTCCGGGCAGTTCGTTCTTCTGAAACCGCGCCGCCTTGTTACTCCGTCGTAAATAACAGAAGGCTTTTCGCCAGTTAGAGGACGAAAGGCGCGATATCTCGCACTTTTACAGGAGACTTTCAACTTATGAAACCAGGTTATGTAATCCGGGCTTTGCCCGCAGTTCTTGCTCTTTTATCCGGAATCCAGTCCGCCTCGGCGCAGCCGCCGGAGCTCAACGTTCACTTTGGGCTCGGCACGGCAACGGACAGTTCCGCCAACCGGGTGATCGACACCTTCAGCACCGGAAACCCGTACACATCGCCCAAACTCGCCGGATTGTTCGCCGATCTCGGCGCCAGCGTGATGCTCACGCGGCACTACGGCATTGGCGGCGATCTTTCCTGGCGGCCTTCCACGGCGGCCTACGCGGGCCTGAACTATCGCCCGCTGTTCTACAACATCGACGGCATCTATGAGCCGGTCCGGACCAAGCGGATCGAACCGGAACTCCGCGCCGGACTGGGCGGCGCCCGGCTGAGCTACTCCATCAGCCAGAAGGCGTGCGATCCCTTCGCGGGCTGCTCCACGTCCAACCAGTTCGTGGAAAGCTCCAGTCATTTTCAGGTTCATGCCGCCGCGGCCGCGCGTCTCTATTTCGTGAAAAATGCCTTCGTCCGCCCGGCATTCGACTTACGCTACGTGAATAACTTCTACCAGTTCGGACGGAACTGGGTGCCGGAATATTCGCTCGGCGTGGGCTGGAGTTTCGGGCGCGGCGAGTAACTGAAATAAAAAAGGACCGCCGGGCGCTGACTGCCGGCGGTCCGTTTTGTGAGTCGGAACGACTTATTGTTTAATGATCTGACCGTCGCGGCGGCGCAACTCGCCCCAACCGCCGTTCAGCGGACCGCGCGGACCCCGTCCGTCCGCCGTGAACGGGAACTTCGCGGCAGCCTTCTCATCCACTTCGATTCCCCAGCCCGGCTTCGTGCTCGGCCAGATGTAGCCGTCTTCCAGCACCGGCACGCCATGAAACACCTCGCGCGTGTTGGCGTTGAATGCCGAGTATTCCTGCACGCCGAAGTTATAACTCACCACATCCAGCGTCACGTTGGCCATGTGCCCGATCGGCGACACATCGCCGGGCCCGTGCCAAGCCGTCTTCACGCCGAAATGCTCGCCCAGGATCGCGATCTTGCGGCAGGGCGTGAAACCGCCGGCCTGCGATACGTGAACCCGGATGTAATCGATCAGGCGCTCCGACATCAGCGGCGTCCACTCATGCGGGCTGTTGAACAGTTCGCCCATGGCGATCGGCGTGGCGCACTGCTGTTTGATCTGCCGGAAATACGCGATATCTTCGGGCGAAAGAGCGTCTTCGAGGAAGAGCAGCTTGAACTTCTCGGCGTCTTTCGCGAACTGCACGGCCTGGTTGGGTGTCACGCGCTCGTGCACGTCGTGCAGCAGGTTCACTTCTTCGCCCAACTGCGTGCGGCAGGCTTCGAACAGTTTCAGGGCGCGCCGGATATACGGCAGCGGTTCGAATACAGAGCCGTCGTGCAGGCCCTTTACCATCGGTACGTTACTGGTGCCGCCGCGTCCGCCGCCGCCCGCGCCATAGCCCTCGAAGCCCGGCGTATTCACCTGCACGCGGACATTCCGGAAGCCCTGCTCCATGAACATCTTCGCCTGGTCGACGCACTGCTGAATCTCGCCGCCGGAGGCATGCGTGTAGGCATCCGCCGCTTCCCGGCACTTGCCGCCCACCAGATCGTAGACCGGCATCTTCGCCATGCGGCCCTTGATGTCCCACAGCGCCTGATCCACGCCGCTGATCGCGTTGTTCAGCACCGGACCGTTCTTCCAGTACGAACTGTCGTAGCACAGCTGCCACGTGTCTTCGATCTTATCCACCGGATGGTTCATCAGCAGCGGTTTCAGATAACGTTCCACGGCAGGTTTCACCAGATCCGCGCGCTGCGTGAACGTGCCGCAGCCGTAGCCGTACAGGCCGTCCTGATCGGTCAGGATCTTCACCACCGTAAGACGGGAACCCGCGGGCGCCGTCTCGATGACCTGAATATCTTTAATCTTCGGCGCGGGCAGCCCCCGCACGGCCTTTTCGACGGCCTGCTGAGCCCGTTCTTCACGCGGCGTGACGAGACCCGCGAGGCCGGCCGCGGCGATCGACCTGAAAATGCCGCGCCGGCTCGGATTGCTGGACTTCATATTCTAAGATCTCTCCTTATTCTCAACAAGCGCCCGGAGCCTTGCGAGTTCGCGGTCGATACGGCGGCCCCGGCTGACCAGCAGCAGCACAAAGGCGGTGATGATGATCCACGCTGCCGAGTATCCGTAGAACAGGAACTTAAGATTCGTAATGTCCATTTGGCTTGAAGACCCCCTGATTCTATAACGTGACGAAATTCGGCGCTTAGGCGGCGTGCAGTTCGCGGCGCAGCGAATCGATTTCGCGCTGGCTGGTTTCCTGATGCAGTCGCAGCAGCACCAGCGCGCTGCCGATCAGCAGCAGCGCCAGCATCCCCATCCCGAACGGCGCGTTGTAAACCGCGGCCATCTTGCCGTTGCCCATCACCGGGCTCGGGTGATTGGTGCGCACGTTCGGCAGACGAATCGCCATCCAGACCAGCGGCACGTCCGCGTACGCGAAGATGGCGATGATCGCGGACATGGTGGCCTTCTGCGTCGGTTCGGCGATAGCGGGCCGCACCACCAGATAACTCATGTACAGCACGAACTTCATCAGCTGCGTGGTGAGCCGCAGATCCCACGTCCACCAGACGCCCCACTGGTTGCGCCCCCAGATGCTGCCGGTCACCAGATTGACCAGGATCAGCATGGTGGCCACCTCGATACAGGCCACCGTGATGGAGTCGTAAATGAAGTTCTTGCGCGCGAGGAACAGAACGCTGGTCACCAGCGCGATGGTGAAGAAGAGGTCCGCCACCAGATCGGCCGGCACGTGGATGAAGATGATCCGGAAGATCATGCCCTGCAGCGCATCGTCCGGCAGCCCGACAAAGATGGTGTGCAGGTTGGAGATCATGACCAGCGCGCCCAGGGCGCCCAGAAGGTAAGTAGCTTTTTCACGCATGAGAGTTGTCCCCTAAACTACCAGTACATAATCGATCAGATACAGCGCCAGCGCCGTGTAAATCACGTCGAATACCACCAGCAACTGCAGTGAATACAGGTTATCGCCCGCCATCGCCTCGCCGCTCAGCAGCACTGTGGTGGCTTCCATCGCGCCGATCAGCAGCGGGATGATCATCGGATACAGCAGCACCGGCAGCATCAGTTCCCGCACGCGTACATTCACGGTCACCGCGCTGAACGCCGTGCCGACGACGGTGATGCCCCACGTAGCCAGCACAATTACAAGGACGAGCGAGCCGAACGAGTCCGTCCAGCGAATATTGTAGAAAAGCCCGAAGACCGGCAGGCAGATGAATTCCACAATGAGCAGCAGCAGAAACGCCGCGACGGCCTTGCCAAGGAAAATCGCCCAGCCCGGCGCGCGCGAGGCGATCAGCACATCGAGGCAGTCGTTCGGCAGTTCCCGCGCGAAGCCCCGATTCACGATCAGCGCCCCCGCGAACGAATACACCAGCCAGAGCAGCCCGCCCGAGATCGCGTAGAACTCATCGCGCTCCAGCGGGAACGCAAAGCTGAACAACACCAGAATCACCACCGCGAACGAGGCCGCCGCGTTCAGCGATTCCTTGGTGCGCAGTTCGGTGCGAAGATCCTTCCTCGCGATGGCGTAAGCGGTCCGAAAGCCGTGCGTCATTGCTTCTCGCCATAAGTCCGATAGAGCCAGGCCGGATCCGCCAGCATCTCCGGATTCTGCGGCCCCGTATGCACCACCAGACCCCGTTCCAGCATGGCGACGTGCGTGGCCAGTTCCATCGCTTCGCGGATCTGGTGCGTCGACATGATGATGGTGGAGCCACCCGCGAGCGCTGCTTCAAGAAGGGACTGCAGCACCGCAATGGCTTTATCGTCCAGCGACGTAAACGGCTCGTCGAGGAGCAGAATATCGGGGAGATGCAGAAACGCGCGCGCCACCGCCAGCCGTTGCCGCATGCCCCGGGAAAACTCCCGCGCCATGCCGTCCTTCACACGGGTCAGACCCACCCGTTCCAGCGCTTCATCGGCGGCTTTCGCCGGATCCGCCACGCCCTGCAACTGCCCAAACAAAGTCAGATTCTCAAAGGCCGAAAGATCGTCGTATACGCCGATACCGTGGCCCAGATACCCGACGGTGCCGGCGATCCTTACCTCGCCCTTCGTCGGATTCGACAGGCCTGCAAAAATGCGCAGCAGCGTGGTCTTCCCCGCCCCGTTGCGCCCCAGCAGCGCCATGCAGGAGCCGGCCTCCACTTCGAGATTGGCCCCGCGCAGCGCCGGATAGTCGCCGAAGTACTTCCAGACGCGCTCAGCCGCGACCGCGAGCATTCTTTTTAGGAGCCTGTACGTGAGTGAACGTCTCGGCGGACGGAAGAGGATTTCCCTTTCGGTAAAGGATCACGAAGCCCAGAATCAGCATGCCCAGCACGCTGCCGAGCACCCATTTCACGGCCATCACGGCGGTGAATAGACTCGCCGCGCCGCTCGCCATACCGTAGAGCTTCGGCAGATTCATCTGCAGGGAAGGCTGACCGCCGCCGCTGCTCTGGCCGCCCTGCCCGCCGGCGCTCGGGTCGCTCAGCGTGCCCGTGCCTTCGACGGCGAACTTCAGCACCGGACCCGTGATGCCCCAGATAGTGGCCTGCGTTCTCGGTTCCTGGCCGAGATTCTGCAGGCCATCGCCTTTGAACGTAACGCCCACCGGCGCGATGAGGCGCGTGTTGCCGCCCTTCGCCAGAATCTGGTTCTCGAAGATACCGGGACTCCGGAACGGCATGGACCACTGCAGGTCCACGCGCGATTCGCCCGGCTTAATCGGGAAATCGAGTTTGAACGTATTGGGCTTTGACCCCGGATCCGGCGCCTTGCGCAGCGGCAACCCGCCCGGCGCGAGGGCGTTGACTTCCACCTTGCCCTGCGCCAGCGCCGGCAGCGCGAACTGCAGCGTGCCGTTATCCGGATCGTTCCACGTGGTCTTCCCGTCGTTCTTGAAGACGTAACTTTCGCTCACCTGCACGTTGCCGTCGGACGACGGTTCCAGCAGAATCATGTGCTGATCGATCTTCGCGTCGCCCTGTTTCTTCGACGATTCGAATACCGGGATCTCGACACCGGTGGTCGGCGTGCCGGGCGGCAGCATCTTGTTGTACTGCACGCCTCCGTAAACCGCCTGGAGCAGCAGCGGACCGGGCGACGGCGGAGCTTCCTTCGTGATCTGGAACTTACCCTGCGCGTCGGTCTTGACGCTGTCGATAAACTGCGGACCCTGCGCCGTGGGCTGGAAGAGCGTGACGGTAGCGCCCGCCTGCGGCTTGCCGGAGGTGGCATTCGTAACAACGCCATCGACTGCGGCGTTCGCCAACACCGCAGCGGAGAATACCGCCAGCAATAGACGTCTCATTGCGCCACGTCTCATTGCGTCACTTCCATCGGCTTCCCACACTCGCCGCAAAACTTCAGAGACTTCTCGAAACTCGCTCCGCACGAAGGACAGGTGTTGGGTTTCACCGCGCTCACCGGCGCGGCTTTAGCCGGTGCGGCCGCGACCGTCGGCTGCATTCCCATCTCCGCCTTGATGCGATCCGTTTCCGCCAGCACGCGCGCGAGTTCCTTCTGTAACTCCAGCTTCGTCGTCTGGTAATCGTGATCGGAAAGCTTGTCCACGCGATACTCGAACTGCAGATCGCGGAGGTTCTCATAAATCGATGCCTTCCGCTCGTCCAGATGCCGGAACGGCGATACCGGAGTGGGTTGCGGCAGGTCTTTAAAACGGATGAGCAACAGGAAGCCGATCATACCGGCTCCCATTAGCGCTCCAACAATCAGGCTGGGGTCCATGGTTTAGGAACTATATCTGGGAACTATTTCAGTCAGAGTTACTCTAACCGATCGGTGTCTTTTTCAATCGCGGCGCGGTATTTCGCCAGCACCGGATCGTCGTCCGGAAGGGCTCCCGCGGCCGCCGGAATCATCGGTTTCGGGCCGCGCATCCGCTTCAGAACCAGCCAGAGCACGCCGCCTCCGGCCAGCAGCGAAAGATACGGAATCACCCAAAAGAATGAGTTCGGATCGGCCCGGAAAATCGCCTGCCCGTATTCCCGGATGAAGCTGGCGATCACCTGATCGTCATTCATCCCGGCGCGCTGCATCTTATAGATCTTCGTGCGGGCAGGCTTGCAGAAGTGGCACTGCCCGGAAGACATGTTGCAGTTCACGTTCTCCGAGCACGCACCGCACTGGCACGCGATATGCGTACCCACGCGCTTCACGTCGTCGCTCTCGATCTCCGATTCCGTTTGCGCCAGCGCGGCCACCACCAGAACCAGGAACAGAACCGCGCGCTTCACCACTCCGCGCTTCGACAAGTTAAGCTTCCACCGAGACATTCTTCTTCGCCATTCCCACGACTTCGGTGCGCGCATAAGAACGCGCCACTTTCGCCGGCACCAGCGCGACCAGCGTGCCGCCAATCAGCACCAGCACACCGATCCAGATCCAGTCCACCAGAGGGAACACGTACGCCTGAAGCGTCGCTTTGTCGCCGGTCCGCGCCGCGTAGTTGATGTAGAGATCTTCGTTCAGACGGCTGCGTAGTGCGACGATTGCGGTAGCCTGTTGGGCCGCCTTATAAAAGCGCCGGGTCGGTTCCAGCGTGTCGATATGCTTGCCGTTTTTCGACACGTCGAGGATCGCCGTTTCCCACTGATAATTCGGCGTATCGCCCTCGGTCAGATCCATCACCTTGAGCGTATAAGCGCCCACCTGCATCACCGAACCCTTGTCCACTTCACCAATGGAGGTCTGGTTAAACGGATGCCCGCTGTAGCCGATAAACATCAGCACGATGCCCATGTGAACCAGATACCCGCCGTAGCGCCGCGTATTGCGATGCGTCAGCTCCACCACGGCCGGCAGAAAGCCGATGTTCATCTTCTCGCTGATCGCACGCGAACCGCGGAAAAACTCCATCACGATGGTCGCGGCGACGAAGAAGCAAAGACTCAGCGAGATGATCGAATACGGATAGCGCATCCCGCCGATCAACAGCGCGCCGGCCACAATCAGCGTTCCGATGCCGGGCAACTGGAAATTCTTCCGCAGGCTGTCGATCGAGGTCCGGCGCCACGCGAAGAGGGGGCCGACACCGGTCAGAAACAGCAGGAAAAGTCCGATCGGCACCATCAGCCGGTTGAACCAGATGGCGTCCAGACTGATCTTCTCGTTCGAAAGCTTTTCCGTGATCACCGGGAACAGCGTGCCCCACAGGACCGCGAAACAGCTCGCCAGCAGAATCAGGTTATTAAACAGGAAGCTCGACTCGCGGGAGACCACGCTTTCCAGCTCCGCTTCGCTCTTCAGATAGTTGAGGCGGCTCAGAATCAGCCAGATGGTGGCCGCGATTCCGAGCGCGAGGAACGACACAAAATACTTCCCGATGGGCGATTCCGCGAACGCGTGCACCGAACTCACAATGCCGGAGCGCGTCAGGAACGTGCCAAAGATGCACAGGAAGAAGGTGGTGGAGACCAGCACCATATTCCACACCTTCATCATGCCCTTCTTTTCCTGCATCATCACCGAATGCAGGAAGGCCGTGCCGGCAAACCAGGGCAGAATCGACGCGTTTTCCACCGGATCCCACATCCAGTAACCGCCCCAGCCGAGAACGTGATAAGCCCACGCGGAACCCAGCGCGACACCCGTGCTCTGGAATAGCCAGGTCACCAGCGTCCAGCGGCGGGTGGTGTGGATCCAGCTATCGCCCGGCGCTTTCTCAATCAGCGACGCAATGGCGAACGCAAACGGCACCGCGAAACCCACGTAACCCAGATAGAGGAACGGCGGATGGATCACCATGGCCCAGTACTGCAGCAGCGGATTCAAGCCCATGCCGTCCGCCACCGAAGTGACGACACGATCCACCGCCAGCACCTGAAACGGGCTGACCACAAAGGCGTTCAGCGTCAGGAAGAACAATTGAATCGTGGACAGGATCGCGACCACCCAGGGCAGCAGATTGCGATGGCTGCGGCGCGTGGTGAAGATAACGACAGCGCCGTAAGTGGAAAGCAGAAAACTCCAGAACAGCAGCGAGCCTTCCTGACCGCCCCACCACGCCGCGAACTTATAGAATGGCGGCATGTCCCGATTCGTGTGGGAAGCCACGTAGGCCATCCGGTAGTCTCCGGTCAGCAGCGAATACACGAGAATCCCGGACGCCACCGTCACCAGGAACCACACGGCCAGCATGGCGCGTTCGCCGCTCAGCGTGAGAAAGGGTTTTCGTTTGAGCCGTCCCACCACGCTCGCCACGATGGCATAGAGCGAGATGCAGAAGGCCAGCAATAAAGCGAGAGCGCCTACGTTTTCCATATAGATTCGAGCCGGGGTCGTCGTTTACAAAACTACCGTTGTAACTCTACAGCGCGGAACGGGAGCCTTCAGCCGGCAACATCTTTTTCTGCAGCCCGTCCGGAGCCTCGCCCGGTTTCGGAGCGTATTTCGACGCGCATTTCGCCTGCACTTCCTGCGCATGGAAAACGCCCGCGCCGTCCAGCCGTCCGCCGGCCAGAGCCTGCGCGCCGTCTTTGAACGTATCGGGAAGCGGGTCGCGGCCTTCGTACACCACCGGCAGAATCATCGCCTCCTGCACCAGGTTGAAACGCACCGTGCCGGAACCGCGCACAATGGAATCCTTCTGGACATCGCCACCCACGCGCACACGCCGCGTGGCGGCGTTATTGCCGAGCTTGTGCAGCTCCGCGATGGTCACATAGTACGTCTTCGAACTCGCCACCGTGGAGGTGGCCAGCCATAAAAGCGAACCGACGATGATCGCCATCAGGACGGCGAACTTACCATATTTGCCCATAGTTCCTCTAAACCTTAAGTATAGCGCCGGAGAGTTTCGTTACAACCGCCCGTGCATTTCCGCATGACAAAGCAGGCAGCCCGCCTGCGGGTCGCCAAGTCCCGTGGAAACAATGGCATAGTTCTGGTCCCGCATGCCCCAGGAAACCAGATTCGAACCCGACGGAGTGGCGACGCTGGCGAAGAGGTGCCGGGAGTTATCACCGCCGCTCCGGAACAAAGAGCGCCTCTTCGCGACCAGTAATGTAGCGGAGTCGTTTCCCACGTGATACGCGACAGCGGCAATCAGCATGCCACGAAGTTCCACCAGCTTCGCGCCCAGCAAATGCACGGCGCCGGTCGGATTCGGAGGCAGTTCGATTTCGATATTTCCCCTGCTTTTCACCCATTTCCGGATGCTCGAACCATCCTCCGAACGGAACGAAACGCCGG
>Ga0118677_10010986_pt1 | contig 13688 bp, 7 predicted proteins | sample AliMusrvi5mmetaG_FD_86154 | JGI IMG/M metagenome (GOLD analysis project Ga0118677, IMG submission 86154)
GTCATCGGCACCCCAACGCTTCCCTCTCCCGCTGGGAGAGGGCCAGGGTGAGGGAGACGGCGCCAGACAAGCGCCGACATAAACTACCGGGACAGCACGAACCGGTAACTGCCGCGCGCCGCCAGGTCATTTTCGCGTCGCTCAGCGCTGCGCGCTCCCCAATCTGGCCCTCCCTGGCCAGTGCGGCGCTCCAGGCGCCTCCGTAAGGGCCAAGGGATCCAGGGCTCAAGGGCCAAGTGTCCGGGTAGAAGCAGCCCGTTGCCGGGCCGCTCCCCCCTAAGAACCGTACGACAGAGTTTCCCCTGATACGGCTCAGGCATCGTTAAGGGCGAACCTTGTTGGTGTTCGTCCCGGTTCTGCTACGACGATGGCCCTACCAGACGTTCTGCCGATTGGCACATCTCCTTGCGCAGATGCCGCCGTTGCTCTCGCCGTTTGGCGAAATATTCGGCGTCTTCCTTGGCATAGGGGTTGGCCTGGCTTTTGATCTTGGTATGCCGTATAATGGGCGTGTGCGCGGCGAGGACGAGTTGTGGTTGGGGACGGTGTTCCTGCGGAGCGGATTTCCGCTCGCCCCCATACAAGCCCTGCGTGAAATACCGACGCAGGATCTCGCGCTTCCCCATCGTGGGGTTCAGTCGTCGTTCTCGCCGCATCAAAGCGTGAAAGATCGCGTGATCGACGCGGGCGAAGGTCTGTTTGGCGCAGATGGAGCGATGATAATTCGCCCATCCACGGATCTTCTTATTCAAGGCTGCCACCAGCACGGTTCGCGTCAAATGATACGAAGCGCTGATGAAGGCTTGAACCCGTTCCAGGAACCGCGCCACATTCGGGCGGGACGGCGTGATAATCAGCTTGCGCTGAGGGCCGTTCCGATATTTCCGGAGGTGTTGTCCCAGGAACGTGAACCCATTGTCGATTTTCGTCATGAGCGTTTTCTCTGGAGAGAGGAGTAATCCTCGTGCCGCGAGAAAGCGCTCAATCTCCGGTTGCACTTGCTCGGTAAGGACCGTCTCGCTTCTTGCGATCACGAGAAAGTCGTCCGCATACCGAATGAAGTGGGCCGTCTGCGGAGATGCCGCACGGACGATGGCTTGCTCAAGCCCATCAAGGGCTAGGTTCGCCAGCGTCGGTGAGATAATCCCGCCTTGCGGAGTGCCAGCTACGGTGGGAAAGAGTTCCCCGTGCCAGATGTACCCCGCTTGAAGCCAGACGCGGAGAATCCGCTGATCCATCAGCACGTGCTTTATCAGCCATTCGTGGCTGATTTGATCGAAACAGGCTTTGATGTCCCCCTCTAACACCCAGGCGCCCGACGTTTTCTTGGCTAGGCAGTTGAATCCTTGCTCAATCGCGTCCGCGGTGCAGCGGTATTCGCGAAAGCCGTAGGAGTTTCCATCAGCCTGTGTTTCCGCCACGGGAGCCAGGGCCAGGAGATACAGCGCCTGCATCGCCCGGTCGTGCATCGTGGGAATGCCAAGTGGTCGTCGTTTCCCATGCGCTTTCGGGATATAGACGCGTCTGAGTGGTAGCGGGTGGTATCCACGCCGGCGTAAGTCGCGTGCGGCTTGGAGTTTCGCTTCCGGCGTTGTCCAGAGCACGCCATCGACCCCCGGCGTGCGCTTCCCCTTATTCGTCGTCACTCGTTTGATCGCCAACAACTTGGCGTACCACGAGTGAGTGAGCAGCCATTGGAGAGCGTTGACTCTCCTGGTCTGCCCCGCTCGCATCGCCTTGGCAATCCGCTCTTGCATCCGACGCACCTGCGCATGGACCTGCTGCCAGTCGATGGCGTGCCAGGACTGCCGGGAGGGTGGTTTGCGTTGGCGAGCAGTCGCATCAGCTTTCGCCGTCATGTGCGCACCTGCTTGCTGTCGTGATTTGCATGAGCCTTTCACCATTCGACACCAGTGTAGGACGTCAGCCCCCTTGCGGGGCCGGGCATGTCGCAGCCCGGTATCCCTACCGCTACAGTAGGGCCTTCGCTTCTTCCCCCTCCACCATCTCGCGCCCACAGTTGCTCAGACCTACCGGGAACGCATGGTGCTTCCCGGCCAGGGACACGAGGTTCCCACGCTTTACATCATTGACCATTTGAGAACCTTAGGTGACTTCTCTTCGCCGGCGGGCTAGTGATCCGTGGTTCGTCAGTAATTAGGACGAACGCTCCCCGCGTACCATTTTGGTGCAAGCGTTGGCCAGCATAGCCGAGTCTCTTCCGCTTGTTCAGGGTCACGACGATTCAGTCGAAGTTTCAGCTGTCTTCACCATCGTTCTCGATCCTAGCCCTCACCCGGAGTGAGACTTCCAGGAGGGTAGCCCCTTCACAGGTTTCACCCCCGTGCTGACGCACGTTCGGTACATTGTTGGAGCGCACTCACACCCATGCGTTGAGCGTTAGCATGCGCATGGCTCCATAGGATACCGGTGACGGAACACCGGGTGCGGTCGGGGCATCCTGTCCGCCGCACATTCAATGATGCAACATCGTGTTGCGATATTACGGTCCTGGCGAACGGAGCACGCACCGGAACCCGCCTTGGTAGCTCCTGGACATCGGAGTGCGGTCGAACCGGTAGGTAGCGCGGAAGGCGTCCGGAACATAGTCGCCCCAGCAACCACCGCGCAACACCCGCGTTTTCTTGTCGCTGTCATACCAACTGTCGCACCATTCCCACACGTTTCCCGCCAGATCCAGGCATCCGTAGGGACTCGCGCCAGCCGGGTAGCTCCCAACGGGGGCTGTCTGTTTGGCATCCCCCCTCTCCTTCCGTGAACGATGCATGTTCGCGACCCTCCAGGCATTCCCCCACGGATAGAGGCGTCCGTCCGTGCCGCGCGCGGCTTTTTCCCATTCCTCGTCGCTGGGCAACGCGAGTCCGGCATAGGCCGCAAAGGCCGCCGCGTCAAACCATATTACATAGACCATCGGGTGCGTGTCTTGCCAGCCCCACGGCGGTGCGCTGGGCATCTGCCGCCCGGTCTCCGTGCAGAATTGCCGGTATTGCGCGACGGTGACCGGGTATTTCATCATTTGGTAAGCAGGTAAGTATTTCCGTTCTTTATCTTCGCCGTAAAGAAAGTCGCCGGCGGGGATGGTGACCCAGTCGATACCCAGTTGCGCTGGGATGATACCTCCGGTTAGGTTCCCCGTGTCTGGTGAACGAAGAACGCACCGGAACCCATTGCTGAAGTACCTGCCCGACGGATTACGGCCGCCCCGGTAGGAAGCGCGAAAGCTGCCCGGAAAATCGTTGTACCAGCTCCCACCGCGCAACACCCGCATTTTCTTATCGCTGTCATACCAACTGTCGCACCATTCCCACACGTTGCCCGCCAGATCCCGACACCCGTAAGGGCTCGCGCCGGCCAGGGAGCGGCCCACGGGGGCGGTCTGTTTAGCATCGCCCGCCTCTTTCCGTGAACAGTGCGCGTTCCCGGCATACCAATTATTTCCCCACGGATACGCGCGTCCGTCCGTACCGCGCGCGGCTTTTTCCCATTCCTCCTCGGTGGGCAACGCTCCCCCGGCATAGGCCGCGAAGGCTGCCGCGTCATCCCACGTCACGTTGACCACCGGGTGCGTGTCCTGCCACCCCCACTCCGGCGCGTCGGGCATCTGCCGCCCGGTCGCCGTGCAGAATTGCCGGTATTGCGCGACGGTGACCGGATATTTCATGATCTGATAGGCGGGTAACCTCTTCCGCACGTTGTCGTCGCCGTAGAGGAAGTCGCCGGCGGGGATGGTGACCCATTCGAGACCCAGTTGCGCCGGAATTACGGTGGGTGCAGATGCGGAGGGTACCTTCTCCAGCGTCACACGACAGAGCTGCTCGCCAGTCCAGGTTGCGGTGATCTCCAAGGCGCTCGTATGCGCCTTGCCGGCAGCATTGGTATATGTACTACTGAAGTGGTATTTCCCCCCGCTCTCGAGTGTGAGAATAATCGGCATCTCCCAGGTGGTCTTGCCATCCGACACCTTCGCGCCGCTGACCGTGATGCCATTTACCATGGCCAGTAACTTGATGGTTGGTTTAACGGGGACCAATATGTCTGGTTCGCCCTCTTCCAGCGCTAATATTTGACGTTCGAGTTCCGCAACACGTAGTCCCAAAACATCACTGGTTCCCGCCGCTTCTTCCTTCTCGCGAACACGGATCGCCTGTAATTCCATCGTCCGGGTTTGTGCTGCCTCCTGGTGCGTGAGCAACGTGCTCTTTGCCAGATAGGCCGCGTAACTTTTTTCCGTATCCGCCTTTACCGTACGATCCCAGAGTTGCCCCTCGCTCTGGAGTTCTTGCTGGCGCGCGCGTTCCGCAGCGGCTTCTTTTTCACGTTGCGCTTTCGCTTCTTCCTCCGCGCGCACCCGCTTCGCCTGCAATGCTATCGCCCTGGCTTGCGCTTCCTCTTTATGTGTGAGCAGCGTGCTCGCGGCGAGATAGGTCGTGTAACTATCTTCGGTGTCCGCCTGGGCAGCATGAGTCCAGAGTTCCAGCTCCTGCTGCACTGCTCGTTGACGCGCGAGCTCCGCTGCCAATTTTTGTTCGCGACGAATTCTCGCTGCTTCTTCTTTCTCGCGAACACGGATCGCCTGTAATTCCGTCGTCCGGGTTTGCGCTGCCTCCTGGTGCGTGCGCAGCGTGCTCTTTGCCAGATAGGTCGCGTAACTTTTTTCCGTATCCGCCTTGACCGCACGGGTCCAGAGTTGCTCCTCGATCAGACGTTCTTGCTGGCGCGCGCGTTCCGCAGCGACTTCTATTTCGCGCTGTGCTTTCGCCTCTTCCTCCGCGCGCACCCGTATCGCCTGCCATGCCATCATCCTGGCTTGCGCGTCCTCTTTATGCGTGAGCAGCGTACTCTCGGCGAGATAGGTCGCATAACTCTCTTCGGTATCCGCTAGCGTAGCGTATTCCCAGCGTTCTTGTTCTTTCCGTGCCGCTTCGGCTTCGGCGACCAGACGCGCCTCTTCCTGTTGTTGCGCTTCCGCCGCCAACCGGTTAGCTTCGGCCTTTAGGCGTGCCTCTTCCGCGACACGTTGGTTCTCAGTCTCTTCAAGTTGCTGGCGTACGCGTTGTTGAATCTCAAATTCGCGCGTTAGCTCGGCGCGAATTCTTTTGACGAGTATCTTGATGCCCTCGTAGATCTCGAGTTTGACTTCCGCCCATTCAGCATCGCGATCAATATATTTAATCAGCGGCGTCGGCTGTCCGGGAAGCATATTTCGCTCACTGAGGTATTCATCGTCTTTCCACGTGCAAGGCTCGAGCAGAATGGGCAGCACTCTGAGTTTGCCTTGCTGCTCACGCTCTTTTATGCACGGCAACTCGTGTTCCTCGATGAAGTCGGAGTTGATGAAAAATTGGCTGACCATCAGGATGCAGATATGCGCCCGGTTGATTTCCTGCTGAATGAGCGGTTTGAACACCTCGCTGGGCAGAATCTCCTTGTCATACCAGAAAATGACTTTTTGTTTTTTAAAGCAATCGATAAGATGAGGAATAAGGCCGTGTTTATCATCTTCATCAAACCAACGCCGATCTTTACGCGCATAGCTGATAAAGATGCGGATAGGCTCATCAGTAAGATTGGTTTGCATGAGCGTAAATGGTTCAGACGGCATTTTTCTGTATGGCAATCATACCGCCTGTTCTCCAGAATCAAAATGTTCGCCTTCAGTGCCGCATCCCCTTCTTCCCCACCTTATGCAGCAAGCGCGGACAGGCACGCATGTTGCGAGATGACCTGGAACCGCGCAAGATGCTCCACGGGCAAAATGCGCGCCAGTCCCCGTTTTTAGTTGACCTTTCTCCCGGCGTCTGGTAGGATGCCGGTGCGGGGTGGCCCCCGTAGCCCGCGTATTCGCGCCGCGAATGCGGGGTAGCGGTTACGTCGTCGGAGGGATCGGATGCTGTGCCCCTTCTGCCTGGGCGTGGTGAAATTCGCGCAGACCCGGGTGAAGAATCAACCCGCCTACAGTTGTCCCGACTGCCAGGAGATTGCCCCGGCGCTCTATGTCCAGGATTATGCCCGCTATCCTCCGGTGGTCATGAGCGCGGTGGGATATCGCCAGCACGGGAAAACCGTCTACTTCTCCTCCCTCTTCTACACGCTCAAACGGTTGAAGGTGGCCAGCCACTGGCCGCGTTTCCTGGCCATGGGCTTGAGTGACAACTGCCTGGACACCGTCTATGGCAACGTCGCGCTGCTCGAAGGCGGTCGGTTGCCGAACTCCACCCCGAAAAATTTCCCGCGTCCCACTCTGTTGCGCCTGGCCGGCGTGCCCAAACAACGCGACTGCACGCTGATCTGCTACGACACGGGCGGGGAGAGTTTTGAACAGCCGCAATCGATGGTGCAATACGCGCGTTTTGTCCAGCGCGCACGCACCGCGCTCTTTCTGGTCAGTGTACCCGACCTGCCGGATACCGCGCGGGAGTTATACAAGCTGCTGAATACCTATGTTCTGGGCATGGATAAACTGGGCGCCGATACGAGTAATCAACATCTGGTGATCGTGTTGACGAAAGCCGACCGGCTGGCAGAGCGCCTGCGCCCGTACGGGGAGCTCGGGTTGTATCAGGAACACGGCTCCATCGCGCGCCTGGCGGAACCCGGGGAGTACCTGGCGCAAATGCACCGCATGTCCGGGCGCATTCGGGAGTTCATGTTACGCGAACTGCATGCCGAACATTTCATTGAAACCGCCACCACGAATTTTGCCAGTGTCTCCTTCACCATGATTTCCGCGTTGGGGGGCCTGCCCGGCGCGGAAGGATCGCTGCAACTGGTGCCGCGGCGCGTGCTGGATCCGTTGTTGTGGGTGCTGGAGCGCTCGCTGCCCACCTGGCAACAACAGGTGTTGAGCGTGCTGGGCCTGGGAGGGGCATAGTGGCGAACGGCGCATATCCCTGGAAACGGGTCTTCTGGCGTGAATGGCGCAAGGGGGAAGATGAAGAATGCGCCGAACGCCTGTTTCGCTTCATCGCCGACGACCCGGCCGGTGCGGAAGTCACGGCCGTCATGGTGCTCTTCGGCAGCTTCGCCGGCCTGGCCTGCGGGCTGATCCTCGGGTTAATGGCGCTCAATTGGGGCGCGCCGCTGGCGGAGTGGGCGCCGCACTGGAGTGCATTGCTGGGCTGGGTCGCCGGCGGCGTCCTGCTGCTGGCGCTGGCGGCGTTGCTCTTCCGCTGGCTCCTGGGCGACCTGCTCACCTGGCGCACCTGGCTCGAACACCTCTCCCCGGCGGAGATCATCGAATTGCAGCCCGGCGCGGTGGCGCTGGCGGGGCTGGCCGGCGCGGGGGGCTATGGGTTGCTGCTCTGGTTCCTGCGCACCGTGCTGGTCGGCGCCGCGCTCGCCACCCCGGGCGCCTGGATGGGCGAGCGGGTGCTGCTGCTGCTGGTGCTGGCGGTCAGTCTGGTCGGCGGCACGCTGCTGCAACGCGAAACCGGCCTGCTGCTGCCCGGTCTGGCGCTCGGGTTGGGCGGCGCCGGTGTGGCGGTCTTTCTCATCGGTCCGGGCCCGGCCGTCGTCTGTGGCCTGGCGCTGGTGCTGGGGTTGTGCATCGGCACGGTGTGGCGCGCGCTGGGGTTGCCCAGCGAGCACGTGTATGCCGCCCGCCACCTGTGGTGCTGGTGGACGCCGCGTCCATCGCCCGCGGAAATGGAGGCGGCCCTCACGCGCGCCTGTCAGAGCGCTCCCGAGATCAACAAGGTCTGGGAGCCTGCGCTGCGTTATGCGGCGCAGTTGGAAAAAACGCCGGAATCGCCCTTCAACATGATTCGCGACTTTCGCAACACTGACTGGATGGCGCGCTTCGGCGCGCGGCATGCCCTGGTCGCGCTGGGGGGAGAATCGGTCGAAGTGGTGCGCGGCTATGCCGCCAACCCGTTGATGGTCAACCATCACACCGCCATCTGGATCTTGCACCACATCTCCCGCGACACCAACGCGCGTTTTGCCCACCGGCATCCACCAGCCCGCTGCGCCCGGTGCGTGGTGACCTTCGCGCCGCGCACGGTGCGCATCTCCTGGCATGAGCACACCCGCTACATGGGTTGCCGCCAGTGCGGGCAAACCTGGGAAGTGCTGCCGGTCTATCAGGCGGTGGTGGCGACCCTCGACAGCCGCACGCCGGCGTCGCGCATCGAGCAGGGGGAGATCCTGCGCGTCAACTGGCTGGCGGAACGGAAACTCTTCGACTTCGATCGCGTGGAAATCATCGCCGCCAATGACGAAGAGGTTGAACGCTTCGCCGTGCAGGTGGGCAACGACACAGACCCCGTCCGCAAACAGCGCTACCGGAAGATGGCCTGTTTCGTCGCCCCGCAGGCCGACGTCTCGGAAAACTCCCGGCGCATCTTGCGCCAGATGTTCCGTCAGGTGAGTGTCCGGCATGAGGAGGCGCCATGAACGGTGACGGGACAGTGACCGCCGGGCAGGTGCTCTTTGCCAACGTGGAGGCGGAAGACTCGCCGCGCGGGGTCGGCGGGTTCCAGACACTGGCCTATTCACGCGCCCTGCTGCCGGAAGCGCTGCTCGGGGACATCGAGCCGCGCTTTCATCTGGCGACCGACAGCGCACAGTACAAGCGGTGCTTTTTCACCACGACGTCCGGGTGGGCGGTGGCGGTGCAATGTACGGCGATACCCGCGCCTGATCGTTTTGGACGCGCGGGGCGCTACCTGGCGCACGCGCTGGTTTGTCCCCCGGCCGCCTTTGCGACGCTCGATGCCGATCCGTTTATCCTCTTTGCCGCCAGGCACTGGCACAGCGAAATCACGCCGGTGATTGCCGCCGCGCGTAGTGGCGATTTGCCGACGGTACTGCTGACGAGCACTCCGCCGCCGGGTGCGCCCGTGTTGCCCGCGCCGCTGCTCACCGCGCTCGCGCTGGCCGCGTTGCGCGCGCCGGATGCGCAGAGGGAAATTTTAGCGCTCATTGGCGATCCGGCAGCGGTGGAGCAGGCGCTGGCCGCCGTCTGGCCGTTGCTGCCGCGGGCCTGCCGCGCGGCCTGTTCCTTTGATTCCGCTTTCTTCGGCGGCAACCCGGTGGCGACGCCGTATTGGGCCGTGGGTCTGCCCACGGCGCCGACCAATCCGCGTTACCACGTCCTGGAGCTGCGCACCGGCCGCGATGAACATCCGCGCTTGCCGGACACGCCCGCCGAGATGCTGGTCACTGACGCTATTGCCGCCGGGCTATCGCCGCTCCTCGCCGCTCACCGCGAGGAAGCCTACGCCGCGTGTGCCGGCGCCAGCGCCGCCACACTCCCCGCGCCGCTCCAGGCCCTTCTTCCCCCGCCCCCGCGTTCCGGCTGGGGGTCGCGATTGTTCGGGAAATCCTGAACGCCATGTACCGGTTTGTTGATCAACCTGCTCCGTACCCATGCAGACGGTATCACATTTACGGGGAGGGCGAGTGTCCTCACGAGCCGCGCGCGTGTGGTTCGGCCGTGAAGTAGGATAAAGGTATGTGCGGGATATTCGTGATTGGTTAATCAGCCGCAGGCACCATTCCCCATGAATAGTCAGGAGAACTACGCTCGTGGCTCGTGAGGACACTCGCCCTCCCGGTGGCGCCGACAACCGGGAGGCGAGTCTATGAAACGACTCTCTACGAACGCGGACGAACGTCGCGGGTCACGGCAATCGACTCACCCCCGCGAAGAGCGCTACGATTGCTTGCTGTTGGGCGCGAAGGGCTTCCGGGGCGCCGGAGGCGGAGAGGAGCAGCAGGTCGTTGCCGCCGCACTTGATGGCCAGGTACTGCTGCGCCAGGTTCGTCATGCCCGGGTGCGCCACCGGGGCCAGCGTGTATTGATACAGCAGTCCGTGCAGGCCACTGGAGAGCGCCAGGACCTGGCGGTCCATTCTATCGATCGGTGCGGTAAAGGGCAGGTATTCCGCGAGGGCCGCCGCCGCGCCGGGAAGGTAATGCACGCGCAGGTCGACGGCGTTCAGCGTGTATTGCCGGTCATCGGCCTCGCCGGCGCCGACAGCGCCGGCCGGCAGCAGATAGGCATATTTCCGCGCGACATTCGTCACCGTGGTGGTCGTCACGCCTTTGGCGGGAAGCGGACGGACCAGAGGAATCGCCGGCGCGGGCAGCCAGGCGCCGTCGCTGTCGATGCGCAAGTAGGCCACTATCGCGGCGATCCCGCGCTGGCCATAGGTGTCGCCGAAGGAGACCGCATTCGCCCCCGCGCCGACGGTCGGCACGTTGCTCTGGACCACTTTGCCGTCGAGATAGACGTCGAAAAGATTCTCACCGGCGTGTTTGATCAGGCGCACGACATGGAACGCGGCGCTGAAGTCCGCATCGATATAGTTGCCGCCGCGGATGCATAACTGCTTGTCGCCGATATCGACCTGCATGAGCTGTTGCGGGCCATACACCTGCAGGTGGAACCCGCTGTCTACATGCAGATCGCCGCCGAAATATTTGTTCACGCGCACCTTGATCTCGACGGTATAGCCTGTTTCCTCGCGGAAACGCCAGTTATAGGCCATGAATCCGCAGTTCGTGGCCACATCGGCACTGGTATCAAGAGCCAGACCGTCCGCGGTCAACCGCGCGAATGCCGCGGCGTCGCCGGTGCCGTTGTAACTCCACGCGGGGGTATCGGCCGTGGGCAGTGCGCTCGCTTCGTATTGTCCCAGACTATTGAGAAAATCCTCCGCGGCGCGCGGCTTCATCGCCGGACGCGGGGCGGGAGCCGCGGCGTCGTCGCCGGGCAGCACGACCTGTCCTTGCGGATCTTCGTCCCAGCGCGGCCACACGTCGGTCACGCCGTTGGCCGTCACCCGGATGCGCACCGCGTTGACGCCGGGAAAGCTCTGCAGCACCTGGGTGAATTCCGTCTTCGTCCCCGCCAGTTCGATGACATTGGCGGAACGGTTCTGCCAGTTGTGCCCATAGGTGACGGCGGCTTGCACCGGGATATTCGTGGTGAAATGCACCTGCAGGTTGCCGTTGGGCAGGATAGCGACTCGGGGGGTCAGGATCACCGGTCCCGGTTTGGCTTCCGTCACCTGCAACAGGCGTGGGTAATCCGTCGCGGAGAGGCGCACGGTCAGCGTGTTCGCGCCGGCAGCAACGATTTTCACCGGAATCGCGGTGTTGGACAGCGGGTCATAGGCGGACACCGTCGCCCCCGGCCCGATCACGTTGCCGATGGTCACGTCAAAGTCCTGCGGCGGCATGTCGTAGCGCGCGGGATCGAGCGGGGCCTTCGTCGCATCCCACACGTGGCTCATATCCACCGTCACCACGTAATACGGGATCAGGTATTTGCCGGCTGTCACCTGGAAGGGCAGGAAGGCGAACTGATCGCGATTCCAGCGGTGCGGGTGCGCGGGCGTGCCGTCGCCGGCGAAGAGCAGGCGTGGTTTATACTCCACCAGTTCCTTGACCTGCATCGGTCGCGGCGCAACCAGTTTGTCGCCGGCGCGCATTTGCCGGGTCACCCAGGCCAGTCCGGTGAATTCCGGGGGAATTTGCGCACGCACGGCGTCGGTCAGGCGCAGGTTGTCCTTGTCCAGCGCCGTATAGAAGGCCGGCGGGAGCAGGCCGATGCCGGTGGGGTCGGGCGCCGGGGAAAAGATGTAGATGCGATAGAGCCCTTTCGCCGCGTGGAACAGGTACTGCCGCAGCATCGTTTTGCCGGCCAGGCGCAAGGCGATGGCGGTGACCCGCGGATCGTCGCGCGGCACGTTGCCGGCGGCGGCGACCGCATCCACCACCCCATTGCGATCGTAATTGACTTCGGTTTGCCACACCAGCGCGGGGTGAAAATCCCCGTTATGCGTGTAGCGGCCATGCCCGGCCATGTTTGCCCAGCGGGAGTCCGGCGTCACGTCGCGGCTGAGCATCTCCGTTTTGAAGCCAGAGTGCATGAACTCCGGAAAGCCGCAGCGGAAGGTGGGCACAAAGTTGCTGCCCGGTACAATGGTGTGCCAGTCGCGGTTATCCTTCCGGCCGTCAAAATGCCCCAGCGCATCGACGGTGCCGGAGTTGATGTTGCCGAGTGGATGCTCCGGTGAGCAGTCCTGCCACCCGCCGGTATAGTAGTGCCGGCTGAACCCCGCCTGTCCGTCCCACAACTCCGTCCCGTTATCCCACGGCCACTGGTTGGAGAAGCCGCTGATCACGCGCACCCCGGGGAATTTCTGTGCCGGGTCGTTGATGTAGTCGATCGTCATGGGCAGAATGGCGTAACTATCGCGCGATTCGAAGCTCAAGCGCGCATCGGGGCGAAAGCCCGCTTGTTTTTCGCGCGTGTGGCGGTAGACGAACGGTTCGGCGAAGACCAGTTTCTGGTCGTAGTAGTTGTTGATATTGAGGAACATGGAGCCGAACGTTTGCTCGTTCCAGACTTCCAGGTCGAACCCGGCGTCCGGCGCCCCGGCCGTGCCCAGCGCTTCGCGCGCGGTGGTCGCCACCGTTTTTACATATTTCATCCACCCGTCGAAGGTCTCCTGGCAGGCGGGCACCGGCGTGCCGTCCTTCAGTTTTGGTCCCTGGAACGGCTGATATTTGGTCTGCACCAGGCGAAAGGGACCGGCCTTGATGTCAAAGGGCAGCCCGGCGGAGAGGGTTGCCGTGCCGTCGGGGTCGAGTTTGGTGATCGTGGGGTAGTTGGCCACGTAGTCCGGATGCTGAATGCCGGTGTAGCCGGGTGTGACGCCGTCCCAGGTCTGCAGCTTGAGCAGGTGGTCGCCCTTTTTCGCGTCGGCGGCGATCACGATGTTGACGTCGCGCACCGGGCAGGGCACTCCGTGGTGCGCGTTGAGCAGAATCAGCGGGCGGATGCCGTACTTCTTGAAGAGGGCAAAATCGCGCAGCATATTCGCCTTCACGTGGGGCATCAGTTCATCATTCCACCCCACGTTGGCCCAGCCGACTTCATAACGTATCGAACTAATGCCGGTCTCCTGGAACAACTGGCACAGCGGCTCCATATATTTGGCTTCGACATTCCACTGCGTGCCCAGGCTGTCCAGGTATTTGTCGACCGACCAGGTGTCCATATAGGCGCGCCACGGTTGATTGTAATAACTGATGATGCCAAACGGCACGACCGCTTGAAGGGGATTTTCATACGGGCCGTCCAGTGTCGCGGACGCCGTCTTCCCGTCCCAGGCGCCGATCGCCGGCAGTTGCGCGTGCGCGAGAGACATAACGAGACCCAGTACCAGCAGCAGACAACAGAGTCGCATGGCGACGTCCTCACTTTCATTTCACGCTCATCATACGCGAAATAGCGACCCGGTACAAGCCGAAATGCGTCCCGGATCTTCGTTGTGAGCGAGGGTGCGGACGCGCACTACGGGTGTCGGTGTCTACCTTCTCCCCTGCCTCTTGACAGCAAACGTTTGTTCTGTAATAATTAACAAGGGTTCGTTCAGAAATAACTGTCGCCGCTGACTTGTTCGCTTGCCCGTAGGCGTTGTTCGCGCGTCCTTGAGATATGACCTCATATGTCGGCGGACGCACGCCTAGCCTACGGGCAAGCGTCCGGCGTCAACACCAACAGTTATTTCTGGACAAACCCTAAGGTCGTGACGAATTACAGATGATGACGTCGTTTGGCGTGTTTTCCCATGAGGGAAGGCACGCCTTTTTTGTGTGCGGGGGTGGAGAACAATGGAGGGATGCGCGGCGCCCGCGGGGCTGTCTCTTAT
>Ga0118677_10010987_pt1 | contig 13688 bp, 12 predicted proteins | sample AliMusrvi5mmetaG_FD_86154 | JGI IMG/M metagenome (GOLD analysis project Ga0118677, IMG submission 86154)
TGCGGATGGTCGCGACGGACATAGGCTGATTTTGGAGATTGCCTGCCCGAAGCGGAAAAGTCCCCCCCCTCTGATTTACTCCGCATATCCTCCGATTCGCGGGCGCGGGGCAGCGCTGCCTCAGTCCGGCGTTTGGCGAACGATCCAGTATTCGGGTCGTCTGGCGTTGTGGGCAACGGCGAGAACCCAGATTGTGTCGGCCTGGATCGTATAGGCGAAATAGTATGGGAACACCTTCAGGTTCACGCGACGGTAGCCTCCGGGGCGCAGGCGCGGCAAATGGGCGTGTTCGGCGATCCATGCCGCCATCGTTCGCACTTCCTCTTTCAGCCGGACTCCCAAACCGGCTTCAATCGATTCGTAGCGGGCAATCGCGTCGTCCAGCTCGCACGCCGCTTCGTGAAGGATCCGCAGGGTCATGTCGGGTATCGCCGGTCCATGTCGGCTAACACTTCCGCCAGCGGCAAGGACCGGGCGCTGCCCTTGCTCACTGCTTCCGCCCGTGCGCGGATTTCCGCTTCCCAAGCGGCTTCCGCCTCGGGGGAATAATCGTGATCGGGTGCCGAGACGTCGAGCAGGATGCGGGCCAGCTTGAGCCGCTGGGAAGAGGGCAGATCAAGACAATCCTTGGTAAGCTCCGCGATGGCTTTCATCGCTGCAACCCTACATGAGGGCTGAGGACTTGGCAATTGGCTTTCCGAGGCGGCTTTTCCATGCCTCCGAGGGTCGGGGACACTGTGCGTTCTTCGGTCCCCTTGACTACCTTTTTGTTCGGCCTGCGTGGGCTGAATGGGATCTTGCAGGCAGATCCGGGCCGACGGCCATGCGTCTATGGCGTGGCGATGATGGATTCGTCAGGAGCGAGGGAACGAAAGTGGCGAAGATTGAGCGTGTCCGACGGAACCGCACTGGAGCAGACCAGAATGCCGCCTTCCTCGGTAAGGGGCGATGCCGGGGCTGCCGGGCGCAGGTGAATGCCGTCGGATTCAACCGTAATTTCCAGATCGTCTCCTGGCTTCATGGCAAAACGATCCCGGATCGCCTTGGGCACGACAATCCGGCCCATTCGGTCAAGGGTGATCCGCATGGCAGGATTATTGCGATTTATCATCGGAATTGTTATAGTCGATTGGCGGGAATGAGGCGGCGGCATCTGTGCTCAGGGCGAAAGTATTGCGGATCTCGAATCGACGGTCCGCGATGCGTTGGCAGGCTATTTTGCCGCCTGCGGAAAACTGCAACGCATCCAACATCACTTTGTCGATGATCCCTTGCTCGTCTTGGCATCAGACCCTACCAAGGGAATGGACGCCTTTGTCGCTTGGGCCAAAGTTCGTGGCGCGTCCAGATCTGCAGCAATGTTAAAATGCGAGGACTGACCCCGTTTCCGGGGGCGGATCCAGAAAACGGACTCGCCAGGGCGCTTTCTTGCTGTAGGCTGTCGCCATGCCAACGGTCCTGCGAATTTGGACCATTCCGGAATGGTGTAGCGCATCGCGATAATGGCGGGGGATTCGACCGAGATAATCTGCGGGGATTTGAGGTGGTTTTTCGCGGTGGGAACGGGGGTTTTCGATTTGGGAGCGGGAGGTGTTAGCCGAAAAGGGGCTCCGCGGGAGGCCCGGAGGGCCTCGGGCGGAGCCCGGCTTTTCAAGGGTTGGTGGTTTTCGCGTTGGCTGCGGGGACTTGGCAAAGTGCGCTGCGGACGTGATCCGGGTGGATGGTGGTGGCAGCGCCGCGGGCGGCGGCAAGCCAGGCGGCTTGGGCCAGGAGGTTGAGGAGGCGGGGGTTTCCTTGGCTGGCTTCGGCAAGCAGGTCGATGGCGGCGGGTTCAAAAATGTCGCGTTCCAGTCCGGCGCGGCTGACTTGCCAGTTGAGGTACGGGGCGATGTCCTGGCGGGCCAACGGGGCGAGCACGGCGGTGGCGCTGACGCGCGTGAAGAGGGCGCGCTGGACGGAGAGCCGGAGGCTGCCGAGAAGGTATTCGTCGCCCGCGAGGATGAGGGCGAAGGCACTGCGCAGGCGGCCGCCAAGGCCTAACAACATGCGGATTTCCTCAAGGGCCGGAGCGGGATAGTTCTGGGCGTCGTCGAGGACGATGACCAGGGTGAGCGGGTCGATGTCGGCGAGGTGTTTTTCCAACAGGATGAGGCTGGCACTGCGCTTGAAGCGGGGCCGCTCGCCGAGTTTGGCCAGCAGGATTTCCAACACGCCGCCGGCCGAAAGGGACGATTGGGTGACGAGCAGGGGCAGGTGGCGCTTGGGCTCAAGCCCGCGCATCCAGGTTTTGACGAGGATGGATTTGCCGCTGCCGGGCGCTCCCGTCAGGAGCATGACGCCGCGCAGGGCGGCGGTGGACTCCAGCAGGTCGCGCGCCTCGCGGTGGCTGTCGGCCGGGAAGAGGGCGGCGCTTTTCTCGTCGGGAGCGAAGGGTGCGTGGCGCAGGCCCCAGGCGCGGAGGTGTTCTTCGAGAGCCGGGGTCTTGGCTTGGCTGTCAGTCGTGGGCCGGGCGTTCATGGTTGTGGCTGCGGTTGTAGGTTTGGCTGTTGAGGTGGAGGTCGGCCTTGGTGGCGAGGCCGTGGAAGGAGCCCTTGTGCCAGACTTCGACGCGGTCCATCAGGAGCGGGTTGTAGCGCAATTCGATGGCCAGGGCGCGCAGCGAGAGGTGGACTTCGTAAAGGGTCTTGCCGAGGGTGACGGTGCCGTCCTTGCGCACGACGCGTTCGGAGCGGGTGTGGAAGAAGGGATCGATCTTGTCGGGATCCTCGACATGGCGCAAGGGACGGGCGCCGCCGGTGAAGCGTTGGTGGGGACTCATGCCGGTGGAGCCGTGGGTGCGGAGGTGATAGATGGTTTCGATCCAGCGGGAGAAGGAGGAGTTGAGTTCGAAGAGCGATTGGATTTGTTGGCCTTCGAGGCGCAGGGTGGCTTCGAAGTCCTGTTGGATGGTGCGGATGAGACGCTCGACCTTGCCCTTGCTCCAGGCGTGATAGGGCTTGGCGTGCAGCAGGCGGATGCCGAGGTTGGCGCACACGACGCGCGTGTGGTGGCTGACGAAAGGCTTGCCTTGGTCGGTGTAGAGTTTGTGGGGCAGTCCGCGGCGCAGGACGGCTTGCTTGAGGCTGTGGAGGAAGGTGGCGGTGTCGCCCGTCAGGTAATAGGCGGCATGGGTGATGAGGCGGCTGTGGTCGTCGAGGATGACGCAGAGCTGGGTGGGGAATGCCTTGCCTTCGGGGCTGCGGAAGGTGGGGCCGCAGGCGAAGTCCACCATCCAGAGGTCGTTGGGCGCGGGGGCTTCGAAGGCTTTTTGCGGACCGCTTTCAAGCCGTCCGGCACGCAGGGTGCGGCGGTCGTAACCATGGGCTTTGAGGAAGCGGCAAACGGAGCTGACGGATGGCAGGTGGTGGCCGTGTTGCTGCCAGTGGCGGTGCAGGACCTGCAGCGGGGTGCGGGGGTTTTCCCTGATCTTGTCGAGGATCCACAGGCCGGTTTCCTCATCGATGGAGCGGCTTTTGCCGGCGTCGTTGCGGGTGGTTTTGCCGGTCAGTCCGGCGTAGCCGCTCTTGGCGTGGTCGTACCACCAGGTTTCCAGGGTACGGCAGGAGTAGTATTTTCCATCGGGCTCGGGCCACGGGCGCGAGGAGGCGCTCCGCAGGCACTCGGCGAGCGGGATGCCCTCCTGGCGGAGGGTTTTGAGGTGGCAGATGACCTCGAAGCGCAGCAGCGCGAGGCGTTCCTTGGACGGGGTGGCTTGGTTTTGCATGGCGCGGCGGTCATACCCCCGCGATGCGGCCCTCTCCGATGAAACGGTTTTGTGGGGTGGCCCGCCGGATGCCGTTGGATCTCAGGAGGGGGACGGTCCCCGTTGCCAGTGCGGGCGCAGGCTGCGGTAACAAGCCAGCAGCGAGGTCTTGAAATCGCGGGCCAGACGGATCAGGATGGACTCCGTCGGGCCGAGCTGACGCAAGGCCCGCCAAAACCAACCGATGCCCGGGCCATGCGGCAAGGGCATCTGCTGGCCCAACAACCCGCACAGGAAGGGGATGCGTTCCGACAGTCTTTCAAGTGCCCGCCGGATGCAACCCGCCTCAATCTGGGTGGCGGGCGGCGGTCTCGCACCGCCGCCCGCCAATCCGGCGCGCCCGTCGACAAGCTCCTCGAAACGCGCCACGGGCATGCTGCGGTAGGGAAACATGTTTGCCGGGATCACGCTCACCGTGCGGCCGCATTGCGGGCAGACGAAACGCCGGACCGCAACGCGCTTGCCACCCTCGGCTCCGCTGTATCGCGAGTAGCTGCCGTTGCGGTGGAGCTTGCGGCACCCGCCGCATGCCGCGCAATCCCGCGGCGCACACGGCCGCCGGTCCTCTCCCAGTGATGATTCGTGAACCTGCATCGCGGCCTATCCCAACACGGCCGCGCCAACCCGAAAAGCACACCCCCCCGGGCCGCGCCGCATGGCAGGCCGCCTCCGCTCCGGGCTTTTCGCCTCCGGCTCAAAGCCCTGCGCTCCGTCGGCCTGCCATGCGGGTTCCAATCACATTCCGAACGGGTCCCGCCACGATCACCCCGAGATTATCGCGAAATCAAACTCCCCCGATTCCCCGTGTTTATGGCGACGCGTTACAAGATTGGGGCCGAGTCCAATCACGGCTTCCAACAAATCCATGCCGAGGATCTTCTTGCGGATCTCGCCCTCCTTGCCCATGCGGAACAGGGCACCGTGTGGAAGAACTACTGCCATGCGCCCGGTCTTCGGGGCCATGGACTTGATCATGTGCTGCACCCAGGCGAAGTCGCCGGTCTTGGCGGGCGGCATCCCGGCGAAATTGCGGCCGTAGGGATCACTGGCCCAAACTTCGTCGCCCCATTTCTCCAAGGAGAAGGGAGGATTGGCGATGACGCAGTCGAAGGTGGCAAGGTTGTCGCCGAGGAAAAAGGCGGGGCTGCGCAGGGTGTCGCCGCGCACGACCTGGAAGTCCGCCGCGCCGTGCAGGAAGAGGTTCATGCGGGCGATTGCGGACGTGGTGAGGTTCTTCTCCTGCCCGTAAAGCTTGCCCCAGAGGGTGCGGACATCACCCCGCGTTTCCTGCACGTGGTGGATGGCCTCCAGCAACATGCCGCCGGTGCCGCAGGCGGGGTCGTAGATCGACTCTCCCTGTCGGGGATCGAGGATGCTCACCATGAGCCGCACCACGGGACGCGGGGTGTAAAACTCGCCCGCCTTCTTGTTCGTGGCGTCGGCGAATTTCTTGATCAGGTATTCGTAGGATTGGCCGAGGACATCGACCTTGGCGGCGGAGTTTCCCAAGGGGAGGCGGGAAAAATGCTCGATCAGGTCGCGAAGCAGCGCATCAGACAGGCGGTCCTTGTTCGTCCATTGGGCGTCGCCGAAAATGCCGTAAAGGATATGCGGGTTCGCCTGCTCGATGCCGCGCATGGCGGTCTGGAGCGCTTGGCCGACATTGGTCGTGACTCGCCGGACATCCTGCCAATGGCAGCCCTCGGGTACCTGGAAGCGGTAGTTTTCCGGGAACAGGGCGGCTTCCTCGTCGCCGCCGAACTCCTCCAAGGCGGCGGCGTGTTCCTCGTCGTGGACGTCGGAGATGCGCTTGAAGAACAGGAGCGGGAAAACGTAGGTCTTGAAATCGGCGGCGTCCACCGGTCCGCGCAGGATGTTGGCGGCCTCCCACAGGTGCCCTTCGAGCCCCGCCACGGTGGTAGCGGCAAGGGGCAGATCAGGTTGCGCAGCGGGTTGCCGTTTCGCGGGCATCTGACCGGATTCAAGCGAACCCGAACCGCTCGGACAAGCCAATTATCTTTTGACCGGTCGTAACCTCAGGGGGGTTGGCTGGCGGCCCGCAATCACTGAAAACACGTTCAACAGCCCCGATTTTCGTTAGTTTGCGCCCATTGATTATCAACAGGTTGCGTTTGCCAGCCAATCGCCCTGGTCGTAACCTGACCTTTTTGCTGCCATCCCCGCAAGTGCCATTCGGTGGCCACTCACCGATTTTCCCTCCGTGTCCTATACGAAAACACCAGCATCCGCATGCGCCAGGGGTCGGTGGCGGCGACGAGCACCGGCGGGCATTCGAGGCGGAGGTGGAAGACGCCGGCCCGCAGGAGGCACCAGAGGTCCATTGCCTCATCCACTTGCTGGAAGGCGAAAAGGCGTCGCGCCTCGGGGAGTTGGAGGAAGGGGTTCACGTTTCGGGTGCTGGTTCGGTGAGCGGGAGCAGGATGTCGGCGATCCAGGCTGGGGCATGGCGCACGTCTTTGCGGATCACCGGACGGTCGGCGTCGGTGATGTGGCGGCGGAGGGTGGCGATCCCCCGTGCGTCCACTTGATCCTGCCCGAGGTAACGAAGGGCCTGGATGAAGCTGCCGCTCTTGCGGCCCGCAGTGGCCATGTTGCGCGGTGTGGTGTGCTCTCCAAACGCTTGCCACCGGATTGGCAAGAGCCGCTGACTGGCGGACGTATGTTGGTCATGTCTGTCTTCCCGTCTTGGGTCCGAGGCAAAGCCTCGCCAGGCCATGGCGACGGAACGAGCACTTGGCGGATGACAACAAGCAAGCAATGAAAATGAATACGTTAGACAGTCCGGCGTCGTCGCGGCGGGTGGAACCCGCCCGGCGGAAGGGTCGCACCGGCATTTTGCCGGCCGTTGAGGGTTTCCTTGGACGGGTGTTTGTTGGTCTGGTTTTGCTGGCCGCGGGCAGCCAGGCGCCAGCTTCGGAGGGCCCGGTCGCCTGGTGGAAATTCGACGACAAGAGCGCGCTGGATTCGGCGAGAGGGGTGACGGATGCCATCGTGGGGAATTACCGCTTCATGCCGGACGGCGTGCGCGGGAATTGCCTGAGGTTCGACGGATTCACCACCTTGGTCCGGCGCGAAGCCGCCAAGGTTCCTGATCTGGGCAAGGGATTTACCTTGCAGGGTTGGCTGGCCTTGGCCGCCTATCCGTGGAATTGGACTCCGCTCATCACCCAACAGGATGGTGAAACACGCGGGTTTTCCTTTGGCATCGACAGCACGGGTCATTTCGGATTGCAACTGGCGACGGATTTCCGTTGGACGAGTTGTGTTGGCCCGAACGTCCTCAGTCTGAAGACCTGGTATCATTTGGCGGTCACGTATGACCCGTCCTACGGCGCTCGGTTGTACTTGGACGGTCAGGCGGCCGGTGCGTTTCCACTCGAGAAAAGACTCAGCTTGGCCAAAGACGTGGATCTCCACATCGGCCGCAATCACGAGAAGATGGTGCCGGCTCACCTGGTCCGGGATTGGGCGAGGTTTCCCTCCTGGTGGTCGCTCGACGGCCTGCTGGACGAGGTCACGATCCATGACCGCCCGCTGACGCCGGAACAAGTCCGGGATTCATGGAAGGAAGCCAAGCCGCCCGGCCCGCCAAACATCCCGCCCCGCCGCTTTCCCGATGTGACCAAGGGCACGCAGCGCTTCGGTGCCTATCCGGCCCGCTTGCAGTACTACGAACAATGGGACGCATTGTGGCAAAATGCCGATGAGCCGGATCTGGTCGTCAAGTTTGACGAGTTGCCGGTGCAGATGGTCTTTTGGCGCGGGACCCGCTATTCGCCGTGCTGGGTGAGCGAAAACGGGAAGTGGATGGCGGACCAAAGCCTGGAAGGCGGGGTTTGGCCTGACGAGCTGCGACGCCGCGGCGGGCTGGGGGCGGTCGGATGTTGCGAACACATGTCGGACTCGCAATGCCGGTTTTCGCATGTGCGGATTGTTGAGAACACTGACGCCCGGGTGGTCATCCACTGGCGGTATGCGATGGTGGATGCGGCGTTGCGGTTTGCCGAATACGACGAGGTGGCAGGGCGGGGGCAGTATGGTGACGAGTTCTACTATGTCTATCCGGACGGCGTGACGACCCGCGACGTGACCGGTTGGTGGCCTGAGCCGGTGCACCGCATCGACCAGGAAACGATCTTTCTGAGCGAGCCGGGGACGCGCCCCGAGGACAACTGCGAGCTGGCGGCAATCAGCTTGGCGAATCTCAAGGGCGAATCGAAAACGTATTCCTGGGAAAGCGGGTATCCCAACTTGGACTTGGAGGCGCCGGTCATCCAGATGGTCAACCTGAAATCGCGCTTCAAGCCGTTGATCATTGTGAAACCGGGCTCGAAGATTGCCACTTTCAATTGCGAGGTGCGCAGGGAGTTTTCGCATTTTCCCTGGTGGAACCATTGGCCGGTCGCGCGGGTGGCGAGCGACGGTCGCTATGCGATGGCTCCCGACCAAGCCGCGCATTCCTCCCTCAGTTGGGTCACGCAACCGGCGGGCGCGTTTCTGTATGGCATGACGGAAAAATCGCCACTGGAACTGCTGCCTGCGGCCAAGGCCTGGATTCACCCGCCAACCGCCAAGATCGCCGGGGAGGCGTTTGCCGGCGGCGGCTACGATCAGGACCAGCGGGCCTACCTGCTGCAGCGGGTTCAAGCTGCGGGGAACCTGGAGGTGGAACTGGCGGGCAGCGCCGATTCCCCCGTCGTCAACCCTGCTTTGGTGATCCGCGGATGGGGCGAGGAGGACGCGGCCTTGAAGGTGGATGGCGGCGCAGTGCCGCGCGGTCCGAATTACCGCTACGGCCACCGGCGCACGCTCGACGGCACCGACCTGATTGTCTGGATCAAAACGGTGTCTGAGAAGCCGGTGAAGCTGTCTCTTTCCGCCGTGAAGTGACGCCGTTTTGGCACCTGCGGCAGCCACGGTCTTTTCATTTGATTGATTTTCCGTTGATCAGGGACATGGCCGGGACTGTGGAGTGGGCGCACTTTTCGAAAATCGCGGGCCAGGAAGATGTTACGCCCTGCCTGAAGCGCACCGAGATGAGCGCCACCCGCAGGATGGCCAGGCAGGCATTGAGCGCCCAGTTGCCCGAACGGGTCTTGTCCTCTTGCCACAACGCGTCGCGCACCCAATGGTTGCGGATTTCGCAGCCGCCCCAGTGGCCCCGGATGAGCTGCGCGAAGGATTCCGCCGGACCGGGCAGCCGGCTGCCCAAGAAAAAGGAAACCGGATCCTCCCCTTCCGCCGCCGCGTCCGAAGCCAGCACCCCTGCGGCGGTTTCCCCTGCGGCGGTCCTTCCGGCGGCGGTCCTTCCGGCGGCGATTTTGAAGCGCTTGCCGGCGGTCTTGCGCGCGGTCTTTTCCCTGACCACCAGGGTGCGGACGTGGGGCAGCCCCACCCGCATCGCCTCTATGGCGTAAACCTTGTAAACCCGCCGTTCCTTGCGGCCGTGGTGCAGTTCGTCCGATTCGCAGGCAAAAGGGGGGGGAGTTTCGCCGCCACGTCCATGGCGGCCCGGAGCGCCTCGGGTTGGTTGGCCTTGAGCTGGAAGAGGAAATCGGCGCCGTTTTCGACCGCCAGCGTCATGCTTTGCGGCTCGCAATTGAGGGCGTCGCCGGTGATCGTGGCGCCGTGCAGCGGGGTGGTCGGGTAGAGCCGGCGGGCGCAGGTCAGCTCGCCTTCCTTCTTGGTTTCCTCGCTCACCGGGGCCTGGGTGGCGATGGCGGCGGGCGCGCCGCTTTCGTGCTCGCCGGGGCAGAGGGTCAGCACGAGGTTGCGCACGTATTTGCCGTCGATGGCCAGTCCGCGCGGCAGGGTGCCGTGGGCGGCGGCCAGCCAGCCGTTGAGGGCGTCGGCGAACCCGTGGGGATCGATCTTGCCAAGCAGGTTGTAGAGCGCGGTGTAGCTCGGGGCGGGCCGGAAGGTGCCCTCGCGGTTGGACGGCCAGCCGAGCGAGGCGCGCTGTTTCTGGGTGAGGAATTGCCCGTAGCGTTGGATGGTGGCCAGGGACGCGCGTCCGGCCAGCAGGCCCATGGCCACCAGCAGCAGGAGCGACGAACACGGGAAACTGCGGTTGCGCGCCCGCGGGTCGGGCACCCCGCGCAGGACCTCGCGCAGGCTTTCGATCTGGGCCTTGCGCAGCGGCAGGGCCCGCTCGGGGCTGTCGAGATTGAGGCCGGCGGCATATTCCGGCGGCATCTCGACGGCCCGCAGCATGGGACCGGCGTTGCGGTGCAGGGTGCGCAACCACAACTTCTTGGGCCGGCCGTTGCGCGTGTAGAAGTCGGCGCGGTGTTCGCGGGTGAAGCCCTTGGTCATGCCGCACGCCCGCCAGCCGGCCGCCTTGTAGCAGGTGCCCTCGAACTGTTCGATGTCGGTGAAGGTTTCGGCCAGCAGCGGGCGGTAGCCGTGGGCTTGTTCCCACGCCGCGGGCAGGGCGTTGACGGCCAGGGCCAGCGCCCGCGAGGCGAGGTTGGGCATGCGCGTCTTGGCCAGCACCAGGAAGCGGCGGTTTTGCACCACCAGGCCGAGACGCTCGGCGCGCTGGCTGTCGGTCCAGCCGACGGCCTCCTCGCGGTCGGCGAGTTTCAGGGCCGCCGGCCCCCACACGAGCAGCGCCACCCAGCGCCCCCGGTGATGGACGGCCTGGACCAAGGTCCGGCCCACCGGCCGGGCGGCCCCCAGATAGTGCTCCTCCTCCAGCAGGCCGGCGGCGCGGCGCAAATCCTCGCCACCCACGGTGCATGCTTGCAACTCCCCGAGCACCACGGCGGGCGGGTCCTCGGCAAACACGGTTTCGATCATCGGGTTCATGTCGCCCCTAACCCATCCGAAACCGCGCTCATTGTCTAGCCCGAAGTGTTTTTCCTTACAGCCACATGCTCTCCGTCTTCTCAAAAAAAAACACCGTGCTGCGGCAGCGGCCGGCGGGTTCCCCGGGCTTGACTCGGGGCCCGGAGCGTGATTTTTTCCAAGAAAGCTGCACCCCGCGTGTCTGCATGCTTGGAGGCGCGTGTCCGTGCCGCCAGTCGCATGTGGCCGCCAGCAGGGCTGGCAGTCCGTTTCCGTACCCCGAACCAGTCCACGCCCGCCATGAACCACCGCACGTCGCTTTCTTTCGCCGCAGCCGCTTTGGCGGCCTGCCTTGCCATTCCGCCCGCCGCCCGCGCGGAAAACGAAATCGGTTTCATCGAGAGATTCGCCCTGGCACCTGACCGCGAAAAGGTCCTCGGCGAACTGGTGCCCGGCTCCGAGGACTACTACTTTTTCCACAGCCTCCACTATCAGAGCACCCGCAACGAGGCGAAACTCAAGGAAATCATGGGCCAGTGGCGACAACGTTTCCCGGATGAAAACGCCCGCCGCCGGATCATCGAAAACCGCCAGGCATTGCTCGATTACGACGCCACCCCGCAGCAGACGCTCGATTACTTGAAACAGCGGCTCGGCGTGACCCACCACCACCAACAGGAGGTCCGCGACCAAAAACCGAACCTGCCGAGCACGCTCGATCCCAAGTTGGTGAGCCGCGAGGTGTTCGAGCGGGTGACCCTCGGCATCGACCAATCGCTCGGCGGCATGTCGCAAGATGCCTTGGAATCATTGGTTAGAAACAAGGTGGCGGTCAGTCCCCAACAGCGCCGCGCCCTGCTCTCGAAACTCCAACGGCCGGACGTGCCGAACCTGCCCGACTTGGTCATCGCCGACCTCAAGACGCAGGAATCCCGCAATTTCGGCGAGTTCGCCATCCACCGCGCGCTGCTTCCCGCCCAGCTCGACATCCTGGTCAAGGCGCTCCCGGCCCTCGCCACCAACGACGCCTTCGTCCAAACCCGCTTGCGCAAACTCGCCCCGTCGCCGGATGTCGATGCCGCCTTCGACCCCGCCGAGCGCGAGGCTTGGTTGGATCGGCTGTGGGCCTACGCCAAGACATTGCCGCCCGCCTTCAACACGGTCAAGGCGCAGATTCTCTATCAACGGCTCGACCACGACCGCGGCAAGGGCGTCTATGACCAGGCGCGTTTCCTCGAGTACCTCAAGCTGCCCCGCGGCTTCGGCTACGTGAACCCGAAATGGTTGGAAAAACGCGCCCAGGCCAGCGACCCGCAGTGCGACCTGAACGCCGACCTCAGCGTCGGCTTGATCATTTACCGCCCGATCGGCAACGACGAACCATTGGTGCGCGAGTATTTCCTCGCCCTGTTCGAACAGGCCGCCAAGGCCAACGCCGCCGACCTCGGTGAAAAAATGATGGCACCGTACACCGATTACGTGCTCGATTCCTGGCTGCGGCCCTTGCTTGCCGAAGCCCTCATCGTCGGCGGTCACGGCAGCGCCGAACGCTGGGCGTCCTTGCTCACCCCGACCGCTTTCCAACAGCTCAAGGAACGCGTGGACATCGAGTTTCCCGCCACCAACCCGCCGTTCATCCAGCCGGGCGAAACCGCGCAGTTCGACGTGGTGGTCAAGAACACGCCCAAGCTGATCGTGAAAATCTACGAGCTGAACGCCCTGAATTTCTTCCTCACCCAGAAACGCCAGCTCAATACCGACCTCAACCTCGACGGCCTGGTGGCCAACACCGAGCAGACCCACAGCTTCGACACCGGCCCCTTCAAGCGCACCCGCCAGACCTTCAAGTTCCCCGAACTCAAGGGCAAACGCGGCGCCTGGATCGTCGAGTTCATCGGCACCGGCCGCAGCAGCCGCGCCCTCGTCCGCGTCGGCCAATGGCAGGTCATCCAACAGACCGGCCCCGCCGGCGACTTGCTGCTCGTCCTCGATGAGAAATCCGAGTCGGTCAAGGACGCCGTGGCCTGGATCGACGGCCGCAAGCTCACCCCGGACGCCAAACTCGGCCGCATCGTGGTGCCCTTCACCAACCGCCCCGGCATGCGCCAACTCGTCGTCAGCGATCCCGCCGGCACCTTCGCCACCCTCACCCAGTTCGACCACCACGCGGAGGAATACCGGCTCGACGCCCAGTTCCACGTCGAACGCGAACAGTTGTTAGCCCGCCACGAGGCCACCCTCGCCGTGCGCACCGCGCTGATGCTCGGCGAATCCCACCTCGACCCGGCGCTCGTCACCGAGCCGAAACTAACCGTTACCTCGACCACCCTCGACGGCATCGCCACCACCCGCGAGGTCAAGGACCTCAAGCTCAGCGCCGGCAGCGTGCTCACCCACTCCCTCAGCGTGCCCGAACGCCTGGCCCAACTCACCGTCACCCTGTCCGGCAAGGTGGAAGTCCTCAGCGCCGGCGGCGAAAAACGCGACGTCAGCGCCTCCCACACCTGGACACTCAACGGCATGGACAAGACGGACGCCACCAACGACGGACATTTGTCGAAATTCGCCGGCGACTTCGTGTTCGAGCTGCTAGGCAAGAACGGCGAACCGGTCGCCGACCAACAGGTCGTGTTCAACTTCCACCACCGCGGCTTCGGCCACCCGCAAACCGTGCCGCTGAAATCCGACGACAAAGGCCGCATCGCGCTCGGCCCCTTGCCCGGCATCACCGTGGTTCTGGCCAAATCCCCGAACGGTCGCGAGTCCCGCTGGAACCTCGACGACAGCGACCGCACCTGGTCGGCCGAGTTGCACGCCGCCGCCGGCGAAGTCGTGCGGGTGCCGGCCACCCCGGGCATCAACGATCGGTTGCGCGGTTGGGCCTTCCTGCCGAAAGATTGGCTCCAGCGCGATGTTTCCCTGTTGGAAATCAAGGCCGGCACCTTCACCGCCGACCACGCCGCGAAGCTCGCACTCAAGGACGGTTTCATCGAAATCACCGGCCTGACACCCGGCGATTACTCGCTGCGGATGCGCGGCGACGAGCGGGATTTCGCGATCCAAGTCACCGCCGGCA
>Ga0118677_10010988_pt1 | contig 13687 bp, 13 predicted proteins | sample AliMusrvi5mmetaG_FD_86154 | JGI IMG/M metagenome (GOLD analysis project Ga0118677, IMG submission 86154)
CTATATTTCCTGTTGGGCCAGTAACACCGCTTCCTGTTGGGCCAGTAACACCACTTCCTGTTGGCCCAGTAGATCCTATATTTCCTGTTGGGCCAGTAACACCGCTTCCTGTTGGGCCAGTAACACCACTTCCTGTTGGCCCAGTAGATCCTATATTTCCTGTTGGGCCAGTAACACCGCTTCCTGTTGGGCCAGTAACACCACTTCCTGTTGGCCCAGTAGATCCTATATTTCCTGTTGGGCCAGTAACACCGCTTCCTGTTGGGCCAGTGACACCACTTCCTGTTGGACCAGTAGATCCTATATTTCCTGTTGGGCCAGTAACACCGCTTCCTGTTGGGCCAGTAGCGCCTGTTTCTCCGTCAAAGCCCGGTGCTCCCTCGAGTCCGGTTGGTCCGGTTACTCCAGTTGCTCCAGTTGCTCCAGTTATTGCGAGCCCAGCATTTCCTGTTGGGCCAGTTGCTCCCAAAGTTCCAGACGGCCCAGTTACTCCTTGTGATCCAGCTGGGCCTGATTTCCCTGTTACGCCGGTTGGACCTATACTCCCCACACTGCCAGTTGGACCGGTTGGACCTACACTCCCCACATTACCTGTTGGACCAGTTGAACCAGCACTACCTATAGGACCAGTCACACCAATTAGACCTTGTGCCCCTGTTTTTCCTGTTGGACCTGTTTGTCCAATGGGCCCAGATGAACCTGTTTTTCCTGTTGGGCCAGTTGGACCAGATCCACCACCTCCTCCACTACCAGTCCCTGTACTACCAGTTGGTCCTGTAGCGCCAGTTGGACCACTTGTCAGATCTACAGCACCAGTTTGACCTGTTAATGTTCCATACATATTAAGAAGAGTATTTACTGACATTGTATCATATGATTGTATTCTTAGTGAACTCGCTGACATTTTATTAAATCAGTGGTTTTTTTTACATGCAACATAATAAAATGGGTATAGCTACAAGTTCGAATGTACAGCTCATGTTGGTCAAAGATAATCAGGAGTTGATCTCATCTATTATTCAACAGAGTCTAAATACAAATAATCAGAGTCAAATCATTGACATTTCAAATATTCACGGTGATGTAACAATAACGGGTATGACACAATCACAATACAGTACATTAAATATGCGGGGAGTGTTTGACGCCAGTACAACAGATAATGCTCAACGCACATTTGCGTCATCAACATCACAATCAGCAAAATCACTTGTAAAAGACCTAAATCTGGGCAGTGCAAGTGCCGCATCAAACCAAGTTATGCAATATATTGAAGTTGCTTCAAAGGTCGCCGCCACAATTCACCAAACATGCGGAAATACATTAACACAATTACAAAACATTTCGATATCAAATATCGACGGAAATGTCTCACTTACACACACTGGACAAGAACAAGTAGCAACATCCCTTGCCACGTGCTTTGGCAAAGTTGTGTCTGAAACGAGTGCTGTTTCTGATTTGGCACTCAAAAATGAGCAGGTTGCGAGTGCTTCATCTATTGGTCTCAATATGTTTACCATCCTAATTTTTATTGTAATCTTTCTGGTGGGCGGCGGTATGCCCCTTTTACTGGGCTATAAAAATTTGGTGATTTTTGGCATTTTGGCAGCGATTGGAATTGGTATCGCGTCGAGTGGATATTATACCTCAAGTCAAGATATGAAGATGACAGTATTTTCACCGACAATTAGAAAATCGTGTACTTCACCAGACGCAATTCCCGCCACTGAACACTATGAGACAATTGAGCAAGTAGGCAAGGCATGTCTTGATAAGGGTTACGCTGCATTTGATTATATTGGATACGAGACCTCAAAGGATGGTCGCTATGTCACTGCGGTAAATGATCCACCCAAAGTTTTGTTCTACAAGAGTATTCCAAAAGATTGCACTGCACCATTTACATCACAAGATCATGTTCAATTGATCCATATTCCAAAGTACGGTTCTGGTAGTGGAGGTCCTAAAATAGACCCAACTGGTAATATCTATGATATTTGGTTAGACACAGACACGAGTGATTGGTACGTGTTTGAAGAAGTATGGCGTTTGCGCGGGCGATTTTCGACATTATTTGACAAGCCAATTGCACCTGCTGCATGGGTGGTGCCAAATGTTACAGTCTCGCCGCAAACCGCCACTGTTTTTGTTGAGCCGACGATCGCGGCAAACCCTGCGCTGTGGCGAGTTCGATTTGCTGACGTGACAAAAATTGCGCCCGGCCCTGGGATGTTTACGATTCAACCAAAATATAATAATGTGAGTGGGTACAAGTATACGAAGTGGAATTTGCCCACAATATTAGGTGGGTTGGCACTTAGTATGGCAGGTATCGGTGGTGGTGTGTATTCACTTGTGCGAACAAACTAACTTTTTTGAGAATATCTATACAAAAAGTAATTTGGTTGTATAGATACTCGATTCATCATGGAATATAAACTTGTTTTTAGAAATAACCAATACGTGTCTATAAATTTTGACACGATGCCACTCTTCAAATCATGGATACAACGGGTACCTCGATTGTGGCGAGCGTGGCAGGCTACTCGTATACCCATTTTTTGCGCACAGATTACAGCTCCGACAGACACTTTATGGTTTGTTTGTCGTCTCACTAACATGAAGCGCCTACGATATTCCTCTCACATTGACTATAATGAACAAACACAAGAGTTGGAATGTAGTCACGGAGATTTTGCGCTCCTATCTGTCATGAAATATTTGGGTTGTGAGCGCTTTTGTGCCAATATTGTAGCTTCATTAAAATGTGCATCGATTCATATAGTCGACGCACTTCCACAGAATTTTGACAGGTGGAAATTAAACTCTGATAATGTCAAATTTGAGATTAAATATGTGTTGCGTGAATGTGCCGAAGAGTATCTCTTGTCAAGTAGAGGACAATATGGTTCATTTAGTAACACAGCGATTGAAATTATTCGTGACGATGAGACGGATGTTTGGCTGGTTATTTTTCGCTCGCAAAATGCACCCACATGTTTTTGGGCACTATCGAGTGTATCTCACTTTAAACTCGCGGTACGAATACATCCTTCTCTTGAAGGGTTTGATACACGCTTTTGTAATCTATTTGCGCCGATTCGTGTACAAGTAATATTTGATTCGACTCAGCCACGCGATCATGTAGCAATAAAATGGAGTGTTGACGCGGAGGATATTGAGATGTATATTGTTGAACCAGACAAATATGTCGATACTGCCAAACTATTAGTTTATTTTTGTGGTATTACAGACTCACTGATTCTGTCTAGAATTAATCAGGCATGTAATGAGCAAAATAACCAAGATACTGCCGAGTATTGGCAAGATTTGATTGCCACTTGTGAGCCACGCCCTACGTGTTGGAAGTTTGTGTGGCGGAATTGCCTCATTGTTACACACGATAATATTGGTCATGTCAGACGTGGTGAGGCGTCCTATGTTTGAGTAATTTTGCACAATTTGACAAATATTTGTGGGACATGTTGGTCGTACAAGTGTTGACGGTACATGAAATAGTGTTGGGTTTGCACAGGGAAGATACCAACAAGAATCAACCACTGGATATCTTGGCTTTGCATTAATATATGCGTGATTACTACTTCGCACTATACACGCGCATTCACTCAATTCAGGGTGATTTTCACAAATTAGTCCCATGAGTGTGTCTTGCTGTATTACACTAAGATTAGAGTACCAGGAACGTAGTGTGTCTCCAATTTCGCCGCGCGATTTGAGTAACGTGTGTTGAGCATTTGAGGCGAGTTGAAGTGCAAGCATCGACATCAAATGATGAGTCACTGTGGGTGGATATTTGTCAGAGAATGCGTGTAATTGCCGCGCAGATGTAAACTCTGGTAAAAAGTAGGTACACCAACTTGTCCCTCGCGGTACCCATTCCGCTACAAAATTTTCGCCCGGATCACTAGTCAGGGTGCATTCTTTGACAAGATGAGAATAGTCCCATATTATCTTGCCGACAGCAACTCGTATTTTTGCCACGCGCGCCGATTCATATTGTGTGATGGCCTCATCGAGTGTAGATGATTTGCGGTGGAGTGGATTCTTGGGCAGTACCGGCCCGCGCCGGGGACACGTTTTGTGACACAAAATCCCACTTGGCCCGGCTGTTTGGTATGTTGCTTCAGTTGAGGCGTCTGGAAATGGCCGCGCAACTCCATTTACAATAATATATCTAGTTGTGCACGGTTCCTGATCATCACTACACTTGTTCTTCATTTTATTCTCCCCAACTAAATAAAAATGTCACTCTTGATCCTAAATAAACTTGACCAGTTGAGAGCGCATACTCGAGGCGATCCTCGTCTTGTCGACGCCACTGGTAACACTATTCTCTTGGATGGCGCGCCAAAAATCTCGAAAGAATATGGTGTGGCTACACCAACAACATACAAATCTTATGGTGACTTGATACAAGGAGACATTGTCTACTATCTCGATCCTACAATTGACACGCCATACCCAAAATCTGTGTATGGTAGTAATATATTTGTGAAATATGTCGACTCACAGTTGACGCCACTGAGTGGTAGACTTATTCCACAAGGGATTGTATTGCCCGACAAGGATATTGCATCACTCGATTTGCGCAGAGAGGCAGAGTTTCGCGCCGATATTATGAGTAGGCAACAGACTAGTCGAAATAGAACTAAACCACTAATACTCACGCCAATTCTCGAATAGTATATTTATTTTGAACACACGCAACTCATCTAAATAGAATGGAAGACTTTGAAAAATTTGATTTGGACAAACTTGGACCAGATCCAACAAATTATTGGCTCAAATCAAAGCCCAGTAAGATTTTGCTCATTGGTAAACCCAAATCTGGCAAATCCTTTATGATCAAGGCCATTCTCTATAATATGCGCCACAAGATTAATCAGGGAATAATAATAAGTGGGACTGATGATGCGGCACGACTCTACTCTGACTATATGCGCACATTGACAAGTCAGGATGGTAGTGGTGGAGCAACAAGTGAGGACACGGAGGCGCTCTCTGATCATTTTCCACAACAATTTATCTATGACAAGTATAATGAAGAGCCGATTCGAAATCTGATTGCACATCAAAAACTATTGTTGCGGAATCAGGTAAAAAATCCATGGTCAATTCTAATTATTGATGACAATAATTTTAACCGAAAACTCTTTACCACCCCACTTCAACAAGAATTGTTCAAGAATGCACGACATTGGTATATTTTGTATGTCTTGTCGCTCCACAATGCAAAGGATGTGCCACCATCAGTTAGAAGTTCAGCAGACGGTGTGTTTTTGTTTCGTGAACACAATGTGCCCGCGCGCAAAACAATATACGAAAATTTTGGAGGAGTCGTGCCCACGTATAAACAGTTTGGTGATTTACTTGATTCATTTACCTATGACAATGGAACTATGTGGATTGATAATATGAAGTCGACAAATGATTGGCAAGATTGTATCTGCTATTTTAAAGCCAGAGCGTCTGCTGTCCGTGAATGGATGTTTGGTGCGCCGGGATTTTATGCCCACGCGGCCGCTCGAATTAAAGACAAACTTTAGTAAAAAATAAACAATGCAGGTGCAAAAATTTAGACAGGTATTACAAGAATTGATCACCTTGGTAAAAAGTGAACCTAGTATTCTAACCGAATATAGTACAGACTTGTTCTTTATTTCGTCAATTGTGAACTATATGGTGAGTGACGAAACTCTCTCAATGTATATGAAATTTATCGCCGCGGATGCCTCAAAACTCGGCGAGCATGATCTTGACTACTTTGCAAATAACGAGGCACTATGCCACTGGTTGGAACAAGTGTTGGGTCATGATAAGACTGAACGAGTAATAAAAGTAACTCTATGTACACAGTCCCCTGTATTTACACAACAACTATGGACGTGTATAGACGAGATGGTCAATCTGTCTTGCTCAAATTAATTTCACTCGTTGTGTCTCAAAATTTATAAGAAAATATACGCAATATGGGTATAAAAGGAAATTTTTATAAATTTTTGTCTGCAAATGCAGGAGGAGGTATTTCAAGAGTCGCAATTACACAAGAGAGGTTTCCATCTATTGCAGTTGATTTGCCGATCTATTTGAACAAATACAAGGCAATATATGGATCTGCGTGGCGCGAAAATTTTGGCAGATTTTTGGACTTTTTTGTTAACCGGGAGATTGCACTGTGGTGTGTGTTTGATGGAAAATCACCGATTGAAAAACGATCTGAATGTGAGCGGCGGCAAAAAAATCGCGCGCGCAACTATGAAACAGTACAGCGGACTGAGGCCGCACTCAAAGAATATACACAGAGTGGTGTTGCAAATCCACACTTGATTGAATTGAACAAGCGATTTATTCCCTCTTTTTTGACGCATGAGGAAATTTGTGTCTCACAAATCACACGTTATATTGACAAGATGAAGAGTCACATGTACAAATTGGAACCAGATGACTATGAGTGGGCAGCAAATGCCATTGCAATACGTGGTCTAACTTCACTCACTGCACTCGAGGAAGCCGAGAAGATGTGCGCACGCTTGTGTAAAAACGGGACATGCATTGCGGCGATGAGTGATGATTCTGATCTTTTTGCATACATGTGTCCCACAATAATAACAAAGATTGATGTATCCTCGGCTACGTGCCAAGTGATTGACATGACTAGAGTACTCAATGACCTTTGCCTTTCGCGCGAGCAATTTTTGGACCTTTGTATAATGTGTGGTACGGATTACAATAACAACTGCCCTGGTATTGCTACTATTCGTGCCTATCAGTACATTACAAAATACACGAGTATAGAAGATTTTGCGCGCGAAACCAACACTGATGTCACTGTTTTAAACTATTCGCGGGTGCGTCAATTATTTACACTTTAATTTTTGACAAGATGAACATGTCCTCTACATTGTATCATATTGTCAAAAATTTAGGGCTATTTTTATGCGTTGGGTGTGCGTTGCATAACATTATTTTTGTAAGCCTCACAATAATTTAAATAACAAACTCTATTGGGATTTTTGGGGAGCTGTGGTGCCGACTGGGATGGTGTCTGGCTATTTTCTTGTTTCGTGGTCGCATTCGCCGCAGAGTTCTCTGTATTGTCGCCATTTTTGAGTATCTTTGCGGCGGCGAGCTCCAAAAAGCTTCTCAATGACTGTACATCAGTGGGTCCTTGATATCTTTCAATCGGCCATCCATAATTATACAACATAACATAGGGTACTTGATCAATAGGTGTGGTAGTTTCGAGTGATTGTTGCATGACACTCTTGATATTCTCTGCATTTGCCACTGCATACTTGATATCGCCGTGTAATTGATGTGGCAATTGATGAAAGAATGGTGTAAAGGTCTTGCAATACGGACAAGAGCTCGTAAAGTAATAAACCAAGACGAGACGCGGCAAATCTTTTAGGGTGAGTACGCGATTTTTGCCAGTGTCTTTGATTTCAAAGTTGCGTTTTTCCAAATAATAGATTGACATGACTACTTTATTGCGAGCACAAATATTAAAGCAATGACAAAAACTTGTCCAATTCAGCACCGAGATCAAACTGTGATGTAGTGATGGGTGCCTGAGTAGTACATCCACATCCAACCTCTTCCTCAATATCCATTTCATCAGGCGCCGATATTTTGCTTGTATAGTCCAATACAATGGGGGCTGGGGTCGCCGGCGCAAATCGCGTCTTTTCAAGTGTACGACTTCGTGATTTAAACTTGTCTTGGAGAACTTGGATTTGAGTGACAAGTGATTGGCTTTGCGCCGATATTCCTCCACGCAGTAACTGGCGATTATGTGGCGATTCGGCTATAAGTTGTGGTACAATCTTGTCAAAGTCAGGCGCAGTTTGTATTACTTTGTCAAGTGATATCGTATTCAAGGGCACTCCACTTTGTACCAAGACGAGAAGAGTGGCAACAATTTGACATGTTTGTGCAATATTTTGTCCAGTTGTTGTGAGCATTTCCCACAAATTGTCAATTATTGAAGGATAGTCTAGACTGCGCAATTCTCTTTTGATCACATATTCAACATCCTCACGTACAGTCCGATCAGTGATTTGTTTATCACTCAATACTGTTTGTACTCTTTGTTTGACATGTGGAATTGCATCTTTTACATTAAACTGGTTTGTGTTACGTACATTCATAAAGAGCAGTTTTTGGGGTTGCGCCGGTTCCGTGGACTGCTCGTCCTCACTAATTTCGTCCTCATCTTGCGGGTCTTCGTCTGATGTTATATTCACATTTTTTTCCAAATAATCGTCAAAAAAATCGTCAAACTTGCGTGTTGGTGGTGTTGCCAAAAATGCGGTTATAAAAGTTGAAAGTTGTGTATCATCAAAGGTTATCATCTTCAAAACCCTACCATTATATTTTACAGAAGGCTCTGTCGCTATTGCGGTGCGCAGACGATGCCATCGCACAGTTGGAACTAGGCTGGTATCCTGAGCAAACCCAGTCAGAAAGATCCGTAATGGTTCTAGTTGTTTAGGTTTTTGCGCGGCCGATTTTCGGGGTGCGCGCGCTGTTGTTTTGGGTTTAGTGAGCGTTTTGCTCATTTTGATCAACTCACGACTCATACTGTTTTATTAGAATGCCATATTTTCTCAAACATGTTTCAATTATTTACTAGTTATCTGGAATATGTGGTGTGTGTGTGTGAGACATGTGTTATCGTGTCGCGATCACTGATCGATAGTTTTATATCTCTATATTTGTCAGAGTAAGAATTGTGTGGCATGTGTGGCATGTGTGGCATGTGCTATCGTGTCGCGATCACCGATCGATAGTTTTATATCTCTATATTTGTCAGAGTAAGAATTGTGTGGCATGTGTGGCATGTGCTATCGTGTCGCGATCACTGATCGATAGTTTTATATCTCTATATTTGTCAGAGTAAGAATTGTGTGGCATGTGTGGCATGTGCTATCGTGTCGCGATCACCGATCGATAGTTTTATATCTCTATATTTGTCAGAGTAAAGAAAATTTTACATCTTCCTTCTTCAAAGTTGTTTAGAATAACTATATGAGAATTTTTTGTAGCGCCAAATAAAAATATGGATCTGACACGACATCGAATAAAGAGGGCACGTAAACTACTCCCTATCGAAGAGGAAATGAAGAGGGGTAATTTTAATTTGGATCAAATAGATCAAATGAGTGATGAAATAAATTGGAAGTGGGTATCAGGACACTGTATTCTGCCAATACAAATAATAGAAAGATACTGGAACAAGTTGGATATTTCGACAGTTTGCCTCACACAAAAACTGACACCTATTTTTTTGACAAATCATCAGAGTACAGTAGACTGGAATACTGTATCACTCGCACAAAATCTCACAGACGACGAAATTTACACATTTCATGACCATTTAAATTTGGCATTGGTGAGTCAAAATTTGGCGTGGCGAAACCTGAGTTGGGAGTGTATCGAGAAATTTGCAAATCGCTGGAAATGGGCACTAATATGTCAATGTCATCGATCAATCATTACTGAAGAGTTTGTTCTCAGATTTAAAGAATGGGTAGTTTGGCGTCAAATTTTGTCATGTCGCCGGCTCTCTGATAAGTTTATTGTGCAAAATATTGCAAATGTGCCCGGTGGATGGACATCGGTTTTGCTGCGCAGACCAATGACACCATATTTAATGCGGGCGGCGCGAGCAACCTTAGAACCAGCGGCGATAATTCCACACCCAGACGAGCGGCCAGTTTTTGAATAATTTTGTAACTTTTTAGTTTGTCAAAAATTACAAAATTAAATATACGCACACACACACACACACACGCTCAAATCGAGTTTAGGAGATGCTGTACAGAAAGGATAACCAAAAAATGTCTCTCTTACTTCGTATTGACCCAATCAAAGTTGCAAGTAAATTTGGATTCAGCTGCGCGCCCAACACCTCCATCGACACGTACATCTCACCGCCAGAAATAGAGACACCAAGTGGTCATATCTATCACAGTCTCCTTGTACCAAAGAATGCGCCACACTATTTGTGCATGTGGTGTAGTAGATCTACAGTAAATCCAATAGGTCTACCAATAGGTTATTGTTCAGACAAGAATAATATTACCCAACTCTCTTCGACAACAGGTGAAGCGTATATTGTTAAGGAAGAAGCAGAATATACACCCAAATACTCTACATATGGAGTATTTTGTTGTCTCCAGTGCGTCAAGGCATATTGGTTAGATCATCGCGCACAACCACAATTTTTACATTCTGGTCTATTTATTGAGCAGATTTGGCGCGCAGAGGGTCCGCGCGGTGAAGAATTGAAGGAGGCACCACCCAGAGAATTGCTGCGTGTATTTGGAGGATCAATGGACTATGACAAGTATCACACAAATAAAAACAAGCCATTCGAGATAGTTTCCATGTTACCAACGTGCCTCATCTTTAGGGATTAGACCCAAAATATAATATTCTTTTGCCACTTCGAATTGTTTCATCATATTGCACCACCTGATTTTCACAGCTTTTTACCAATCGACGCTGTAAATATCCGGTGACTGCAGTGGTGGTAGCTGTCTTACTGATAGCCTCACGAGCTGCAATCAAGTGACAAAAGAACTCGGCAGGCGCAAGCCCTTCAATATATGAATTGCGAACAAAACCGTCTCTTTGTAAAAGAGTTGAACCGACACCCAAGTGGATACGATTGCCATTTACATATTGTTGTCCAACTGTTCCATTAATTTGAATCAAATTTATCCAGTTGCCCTTGGAACCGGCCTCAATAATTTTTATCATGTTATTTGTTGGACTACTCTTGGATTTTATTATATTGCCAATCTTGTCACGAAAGGCGTCAACAGTCTCATTAATATGACTCGTTGTCTCGCGTGCACTGTCCCATGTTTGTTTGAGACATGCAATTTCGGTCGGCGCCGGTGACACACAATCTGCCAGTCCAATCGAAAACCCATGGTTAGTTAACCACGCAACGCATGCCAATTGTAAAGAATTTAATACTTGAGCAGTTACATGTCGCCCAAACTCTCTAAATATGGCAAGTAAAAGTCCACGCGACCCATAACCAATCTCTGCTTTTGTAATAGCACCGCTAACAATATGTCCGGCAAACACCTCGATATTATTCGACTTGTAGGAAAAGGTTGATGGCCAGCACGACTCAATTATACCCCGCGGCGTCAATTGTAGTGGGTAACGCGGCGTAATGCTTCCAGCAAACATTATCTGAAACCAATCTCCAATATCCATTGTGTTTGTGTCTCGTGACATGAGGTGTGCAGCCAATAGTGAATCTTGCACAAGACCAAAGTTCATGGCACCAGTGGCCTCGGACACGAGCCAATTCTCCGGCCGCGACAATAATTGCATTTCGACAATTGCCTCAATAGTTTGTGGAACATGTATATTCATCTCATCTCCATCCATATCGGCATTATAGGCGGGACAATTTGCCAAGTTGAAACTAAATGTTTTTGCATCTCCAAGTACAATCTGCATGGCTTGCATCGACGGTGCATGTAGGGTTGGTTGCCGATTAAAGAGCACCCAATCACCATCTTGCAAGTTACGCCAAAATACATCACCCATAGTAAGGGTACCCCCACGCGCAGCAAATTTTGCCGCGTCAATCTGATGTGTCGAGTTGGCCTTTTGAATAACGCTCAATTTTCCCGCCGCGAATAGGCTACATGCGTCTGTAAAATTGAAGGGTGATACTATCTGTGGGATGGTGAGGTTTGCGGCGAGTTGGCGCGGAATCTGTAATTGATGTAGGCACAAGAGTGGATTTGGACTAATAACCGTGCGCGCCGTCTTGTCAGCACGTTTACTCATGGCATTTTTACGAAACTGACCCTCTTTACCATTAATTCTTTCATATAGTGATTTGAATGGGCGCATGTTTGCATTGTATCGCGCAGTCTTCCCAGTATTGTTAAACATTACAGAGATGCGATAGTTGAGTGTTGTAAAGTACATGCTAATCTTTTCCGTGTCAAGTGTATCTATTGCAATCCGCAAGTCGTTACTCGTCTTGATAATATCCAAATATTGCAGGGTAAGATCATCGTCACAAATCAGTGTGTCAGTCTTGAGTATTGGTCTAGCCGCATTTGGCAACACCAACAAATTAAAGATTACAAATCCCTTCAAATCACATTCAATACCCATATAGTCGAGCTGTTCACGTGTAACATTCGAGACGAGAAAAAATATTTGACTCGGTGTCATTGTGAGTGGGCAATCGTTGGTAGTAAATGTCATGCTATTTTCGGCAACATTGGCTTTAATTTCGGGTTGACGCATCCTACAATCACCATGTGTACAATAATTTGCGCCATCGCGTACATGCTCAATCAACTGTGAGAGACGCAATCGCGCGACATGTGCCAATTGCCCACGACCAAGTGTTCCAGAAAATATGCATCGATAACAATTGACACAAATTAAACGAAGAAGTGTCTCCAGTCTCTTGACAAGTTTTGGATGAAAGATTGGAAGTGCAAGTTTAATATAGCCATAGTGTCCTGGACACTTGTTACTACTCTGTTTACACGTTACACACGCCTGTCCACTATCAATGGGCCCCATACGCAAATCATACACAGAGTGATCACCTTGTCGTTTATTCTGATTAATTTCAACTACAGCAACCTGTTCAATCTCTGCAGGAGTATATAATCCAAATCGGATACGTTTAATAGTCTCTGTAGTACACAATCTCATGATGATGTTGAAGTAGAGTCAAGTGGAAGGTCAGGTTTATCAATAACTTGCAACCATCGCACCAAATCGACAAGTGCCGTATCGAGATAGGCGTCAGGTCTTGTCACATCAAATGCTTTAATATTGTATGCGTTATTTGGCTGAATTGCTGCCACATCTACTCTATCGTCAATTATTAGTGGCTTGTCAAATATTTTGTCAAAATATGTCAAGAGTTTGTGTTTACCAGTATTATCCTCACATTCGTCTGTTGAGATTCGCGTATAGAATGCATAGATTTGTCTCTTGGGCATAATGTGTTCGAGGATTTTGTATGCGTATCCGGCGTCTGCCGCGGTCCACACGCTCACTCGGTAGTGCTCAAAAATGTAATCCAAAAACTCGTGCAAATGTGGGCGCAAAAATGTCCAGTAGGATGGTAGTGCACGAAAATGAGCCAATGTAATATTATTGGGAGCAATGTCGGCCGTGTCAGTTATTGTGTGTATGAGTGTAGAGTCAATGTCCAAAATTAAATCGTGAAACTTCATAGTTCTTGTTCTTTATTGACACAGAGACACCACAATTGAGAAAAATGTATTTATTGTGCAAAAGAAAAAATCATTTATCATGTACGAGTATCATGCTACAATTGAGCGTATCGACGCGCATGCCATAGACTCTTTTTTGGAATATTGTAGTGTCTTCAAAAAGGTCTATTGTCCACAGATTCTTTCGTGTAAACCAATAATTATTGAGTTGGCGCGTGGCCTCTCAACTCTTCAACCAATGTGCGCAATTTCTTTTACAAATAGAATACACTATGACCATATCAAGAAGGTATTTGGTACATTTTGCCCATTTCATATTTGTCGTCACAAACTTGAGGAAAAAATATATCAAAATAGGGCGCTCCACTCTACAGTCTCACCAAATAAATATTTTGAGTGGCACGCCACCACTGATTTTC
>Ga0118677_10010990_pt1 | contig 13686 bp, 13 predicted proteins | sample AliMusrvi5mmetaG_FD_86154 | JGI IMG/M metagenome (GOLD analysis project Ga0118677, IMG submission 86154)
CCTTTTTGGGGCAAGTTAACAACTTAAACCGCTGTCTAGAAATCGGGGTCCACTATCTTATTAAACGACGTTAGGCAATTGACTATACAGTAGTTGTTTTTTGCATATTATTGCGTCTGCATTTTCGATTGTTTTTGAAAAAACTGAAAACTCATAATTGTTCATTATTTATAATCAAGCAATAAAATGCATAGCACTTCGCTTATTTATTATAATACACATCTTCGTGGTAGTATTGATTGGATTCTTCGTTCGGTTGATGCGGGTGGAGGCGGTTCTAGCGCTTATTATTCATCATTACTTGGGTGGTCAGCTCCTTATCCGGAAACATCAGGTTACATTATCCCTACCTTACTTAATGCTTCAAATGAGCTTGATGATAGGTCTTTAGAAGTCGTTGCGATTAAGGTGGGGGAGTGGTTGCTAACCCTACAAAGTAAAGATGGCTGGTGGCCCTGTGGCTTATACAAATCAAGATCATCAAAAAGCGGGCCTAGTGTGTTCAATACTGGGCAAATAATTGATGGTATGGTTGCTCTGGCAAGCCACACAGGAGATTCTCGTTGGTCTATAGCGGCTATCCGTGCTGCAAATTGGCTTGCAGATGCTGTAGATGAACAGGGTTTGTGGTCCATTGGTAATTATCGTAAGGGATCAAATCCAAGCTATTATACTCATGTCGCTTGGCCGATGCTGTTGGCTTGGCGCCTTGGTGCAAGCGAGAGTATTCGAGATGCTGCTATCCGTGTCTTACAACGCATCATTGCATTGAGAACTCCTAAAGGGGTGTTTCGTGGGTGGTCTTTCGATTCTGATAAACCTGCCTTTACTCATACTATTGCCTACACCCTCCGGGGGTTCATTGAATGTGCTGTGCTTCTTGAAGATTGGCATAGTTTTGGAGCGCCATGCGAAGCCGCGCTTGACAGACTGGCGCGCAAAGCCGAGTTTACTCACGGTAGACTCCCTGGTGCGTATTCTGAGGAGTGGAAGCCGATTAATTGGTATACCTGTTTGACTGGTAATGCGCAGATAGCAATTTGCTTATTACGTATGGAGCAACACTCACCGGATTTACGGTTAGTGAATGCTGCTGAAAAACTGATTTCGAATGTTTGCAATCATCAACGAATCAACAGTGGGCGCACCAAAATCCGCGGTGCTGTAAGTGGTTCGGCTCCCCTTTGGGGACGTTATATGTTTATGCGATATCCCAACTGGGCAGTTAAGTACCACGCTGATGCCCTCATGATGTTGAGCCATCGTCTCAAGACTGAGGGTTTGCAATGAGCAAGGTTTTACTTACTGCTGGTTATGATCGGGCATTGCATTCTGTGTTCGTCGCCGAAAGTCTGCGACAGGCAGGGTTCGCTCCTTCACTTATTATTATTGCTTATCCTACCTCGATTGCTCGTATACGTACCATTATCCGTAGTCGTGGTTTGCGCTCAATCATATCATATATAACTGGCAAGGAAATCGCTATAAGGGATTCTCCGATCAGAGATGCGTTGCGTGAAATAGGTGTGGTCAAACCATCTTTGAACGCATGGGCTAGACAGAATGGTGTACCATTGGTAATGGTATCCGATTTGAATAGTCAGCGGGCGATACAAAAAGTAGAAGCATTGGCACCTGATGTCACTGCTTACACTGGTGGTGGGATTTTGCGTGCCTCATTTCTGAAAGCTGTTGGATCTCCTGTCCTGAATGCGCATTCAGGACATATGCCTGATGTTCGTGGTATGAATGCACTCGAGTGGAGTTTATTATTTCGCCTGCCCACGGGGGTTACAATGCATCTAATTGACGAGGGCATTGATACTGGTCAGATTGTTGAGTGGATTGATGTTTTGCCCCAAGTTGGAGATACACTGGCAACATTACGCAATCGTTTAATTTATACTGGGGCAAAGGCAATGGTAAGATTGGTATTGCAAGCTCTTGATGGCCATCTGATCACAGAGTCACAAAAGTCTATACCACAGCAGCGGCAATGCTTTGTTGTAGCTCAAGGTCTGCTAGAGGTGGCGACACTTCGTTTATCACAACGTGAAGGCGATAGACTTACAAGCTCATAGTGATGCTGAGTTTTCGATTTCTTCGGACGGTGAAGCATACGCCAGTTCGCCAATTGTTGTGGCGCTTCGCCCTGATGGTTAAGAGACGAATGTTTGTCGCAGTTAATAGCAGGAATTGTGTTGTAAGAACGAATGCCAACAATGTGCCACTGCGTTCAATCGACTCCATCTTACCCCTTTGGCCGGCTCCAGTTTTGTCGAGAGCGGTGTCAACTCCCTCAGGCTGGCAGTTCAATTTTTTAAACCAATCTCATGACCTTGGTCGTCCTGTGGACTGGCATCGGGCCGAGCTTAATAAAGGTACCCGTCTATGGAAACTTCACCTCCATTACTTTGATTGGATTGATGCCCTGACCGATGTTAACCTTGTTGAATTAGTAGACGATTGGATTGAGCACAATCCTCCCTATAGGGCGGGCTATTGGCTTGATGGCTGGAATAGCTATGCAATCTCCATCCGTGTCGTCTCTTGGATGGGTGAGCTTGCCCGCCGACGTTCTTCCTTGGATGCGAGATTTGTCGATCGGCTAGAACATGAACTGCACATGCAACTACAGTTTCTTCTTAATAACCTTGAACTTGACATTGGCGGCAACCATGTTATTAAGAATATCAAGGCGTTATACTGGGGTTCACGATACTTCAATAGCTCTTTTGCTAATTTAATGGAGATTCAGGCTGATCGTCTTCTTGCGAAAGAGTTGGATAGACAGATTCTTGCAGATGGGTTCCATTTTGAGCTATCACCTGCTTATCATTCTCAAGTTTTTGCTGACCTCCTTGATGTCTGGCGACTTATGAACGTTGGGGTTTTGCAAAAGCGGCTAAGTTTGGTGCTTGCAAGTATGGCTCAGGTGGTTGCAGACATGACGCATCCAGATGAGTATATTTCGTTGTTCAATGATGGTGGGCTTACAATGACACATCCACCGGCCCAAGTATTGGCAGCGTATAGTCTTGTCTTGGGGAAGTCTGCCCCTACAGCGCAGAGATTTACAAGCTATAGCTCTGCTGGCTACTATATTTACAGAGGAAGCAAGTATTTGCTCATCTATGATGCGGGTAGAGTTGGGCCAGATGGGTTGCCAGCGCATTCACATGGGGATATCTTTTCATTTGAGCTTAGTGTTGCTTGTGATCGTTTCATAGTTGATGCTGGTGTATACGAGTATAATTCTGGTGATCGAAGATCACGCTCACGCTCAACAGCTATGCATAATACGTTGACTCTTGATGATATTGATCAGTGTGAGTTTTGGGATGCTTTTCGTATGGGACGAAGGGCGCAAGTGCAAGTTAATGAGGTTTGCGTTTCTGCAAAATATTTGATTGTCGACGCTGAACACAATGGCTACTCCCATCTTCATGGTAAACCAAGACACAGACGACGTATTGAGTCATCGTTTGATGGTCTGGTTCGTGTGTACGATGAGGTTATCGGTGGTTCTGGTCAGCAAGTTATTTCACGCTTATTACTACATCCAAGTGTGAATATTGAACGTCTTGATCCATATCGACTAATACTGCATCGTGGTTCTATGAGTGTGGAGTTTGCAGCAGAAGGCGTGTCCCTGTCCATTGAAAAGTCCGTGTGGTGGCCTGACTTTGGTAAAGAGGAAGAAACATATATGCTTGTTATTCAGTTAGGATGCGCACCAGCCAAGGGTTCATACGAAATACGTCTTTACTGACTGGATCTCAATATGTGTCCGGTTCAAATGTGTGTCGTAAATATGCAGTACAATTGATGAAGGTCTGGCCCTGCGCACTCGGCTTGCATGAGCAGGGTGCTATTTTCTGCAAAAAATAACATATGCGAATTCTGTTTCTCACTGATAATTTTCCACCTGAAGTTAATGCGCCGGCTACCCGTACCTTCGAGCATTGCCGGGAGTGGGTAAAGCATGGTGCTGAGGTAACGGTTATTACCTGTGTGCCTAATTTCCCTCAGGGAAAGGTCTACGAGGGGTACCGGAATAGTGCCATACAAAGGGAGGTTATTGATGGTATCAAGGTTGTGAGGGTGTGGAGTTACATTACGGCGAATGAAGGTTTTTTCAAGCGGACACTTGATTATATCAGCTTTGGTGCAAGTGCTTTTTTGGCTGCCTTATTTCAGGATTGTGATGTTATCGTTGCCACATCTCCTCAATTTTTCACAGCTCTATCTGGCAGAACACTGGCTTGGGTTCGGAAAAAACCCTGGGTTATGGAAGTCAGGGATCTCTGGCCGGCATCAATCAAGCATGTGGGGGGTATGAATGACTCTGTTGTGATCAGATACCTTGAGTGGGAAGAGCAGAGATGTTACCAAAAAGCCTCAGGCATTGTAACGGTTACGGATGCCTTTGCAAAAATCATTAAGGCCAAAGGGATTGATAGTAGAAAATTTGCCGTTGTGAAAAATGGATCTAATGTGGACCTTTTTTTTCCTCGCCCTAAAAATAAGGAACTTCTTGAAACCTTAAAGCTGCAGGGTAAATTTGTTGTGGGCTATATTGGTACTCATGGTATGGCGCATAAACTGGATTTTATTGTTCGAGCCGCCAAAAAAATTGAAAATCCCGCTATTCATTTTCTATTTATTGGCGAAGGTGCTGAAAAGAAAAAAATCGTTGCCCTTTCCGGCGAGTTGGGAGTTCGAAATATGACCTTTATGGATTCTGTTTCAAAAAGTGAAATTGCTGAGTATCTCTCGGTTACTGATGTATCTTTGGTTCCATTACGGAAAACGGAGTTCTTTACTACGGTTATTCCCTCAAAGATATTCGAAAATGCGGCTATGGAGAAGCCGCTTTTGCTTGGGGTTGATGGTGAGGCAAGGTCAATAGTGGAGCACTATAAAGCTGGTATTTATTTTGAACCCGAAGATGAAACTGATTTTCTTGAAAAACTCAACCGCTTGTATCAGGATAAGGTGTTCTATCAGGAGTGTCAGGCGGGGGGGCGGCTTTTGGCTGATGATTTTGATCGCAAAAAGTTTGCGCTGCACATGCTCGATTACCTTAATAAAATAGTGAACAATTTATGATATTTATTTTTCCTAACATATCGCAGTAAATATGATATATGTTTTTCCTAAATTGTCGAAGATAAATTATGGTTTTATAAGATTTTCAGGAGGGGGGCTAGGTAATCTTTTGTTTCCATTTGCAAGAGCAATTTTATTTGCAAAAAAGAATGGATTTCAAATGATTAATCCGACATGGTTAACGCTTAAGCTTGGGCCCATAATAAGAAATGAGAAAGATAAGCGTTTTTATGGTAATCTGTTTAATCCTATTTCTGAGAGTGTTGTTGGGGGAGAAAAGCTTTTTTTATTGATGGTAAAAAAATGCGTTCCAGAGTCATGTTTGATAGATAACGAATTGAAATATGTAGATGATGTGATTGTAACTTTTGAAGGCTTGGGTAATTATTTTGATGACATTATAGGTGATTATTCATATATACGTTCTGTTTTTTTTGATGTTGTAAAAAAACAACACTTAGGGGGATTGCGGTTTGATTTTACAAGATCAATCTCTATTCATGTTAGACTTGGAGATTTTAACATTGGAAATCAAGCTACTGATTTGAGTTGGTTTATTAAAAAAATAAATGAAATTAGGGACTATTATCGTGATAATATAAAAGTTTTTATTTTTTCTGATGGAACTGACGAAGAATTGAAAACATTGCTTAACATCAATAATACAGAAAGAGTTTTTTTTGGTAGTAGTATAGCTGATATGATTGCTATGTCACAAAGTAAGGTTTTGATTTGTAGCAAAAACTCTACGTTTGCATGGTGGGCATCCTATTTAGGACGTATGCCTATTGTTTGGCCAAAAGATACTGGTACAAAGTCAATTTACTATGATAATAAAAACAAAGAAAAATTTTTGATCTCGAATCCCCTTAGAAAATATTTCTTTTACACTTTCATATATACAAACATAATTATTCTTCGTATCGGTAACGTTTTTTAATACTTTTAACGAAATATCAATACCATGTCTGAGTTCAGAAGGGTCATTAAGACTAAATATATCTGTTAACCATAAAGTGCCTTTTTCTAATATACCTCTCAAACCATTATCATCCGTATAGTGCCATATTATGCCATCATCTACTTTAGCAACACACATAAAATATGGGATTTTAATTTCGATAAAAGAGCAAAATAAACCTATTTAAGAAATGTACCCTTAATTTTGATAATTCCATATTAACAGATGACATTGCCTTTCATATTCATATTATTTTGTCTCTCGAATTACATTACACGACTCAGATAATTCGTTGAGCTTTTGGCGAAACTCTTCATGATCTGGCTGTAACTGTATGTTGGCCGTATGTGCAAGCTGATTGATTTTGTTTCCGATACGCCGCAAATCCTCGGTAGCGCGTTCGAGCTTCTCAACGTCAAAGGCTTTGGCTTTGGCTTTGACCGTACATTTCTTTCTATACCTGTACAGCGCAAATATTCTACCGCATTTTTTCCGGCTCCTGTCACTTTCTCAATCAGCTCCGCATGTTCATGTAAGGTAAACCCTACAGCAATTCGTTTCTGTCGTTTTCGGTTCTGGCTCTTACTCATAAACAGCTCTTCTTTATTTTTTCTTGCTTTCCTTGCGCCTTGTTCGGGTATCGAACAGGCGCACAATTCGGGGGGACATGGGGGATTTTCCCCACTGTCAAGTCTGGAGCGGGAACACGCCCAAAACTCACGACTCTTCCTAAGCTCACAAAATCAGCTAAAACAATTTCAGAAAAAAGACAGTTTAGATGCTATAGGCACTGTTTCCAACCGCCAGACTGGAATTTGAGAAATTGTTCAGGGAGTCATGGTTCGCAAGCGATTGAATACGTCGTTTTTCGTGTTCAAACCATTTCGTTCCATTCATCCAAGTTCCCGCAGCTGCCGATGAAGGTCTTTTCGGGAGAGACTGTACATGTGCACGTAGAGCAGATTGAACATGAGTACGGCTGAGCGAAGGCGGGGAGCTCGCATCGCCCGCTTCAATGCGTTCTGTACCGTGAAGACCCGGCTGGTCAACGCCGTATAGCTTGGGATGAACTCCTGGAGTGGGATGCGCTGGGGTTTGTAGAGCATCTCCTGGCCCCATGAAAACCTGAAGGCATCGTGATCATCCCTTGAGTGCAGCAGACGACCTTCATCAGCGAGACGGTCAAAGACACCGGTACCGGGAATAGGTCGCAGCAGATTGATACCGGGCACATCGATACCGGTCTCCTCGATAAATGCCTCAAGCCTGCCGGGCAGGTCAAGGGTATCCTCATCAAGCCCATAGATAAAACTGCCATAGACGCAAATGCCAGCTTTACGAATATTTTTTATGCACTCCACCTGACGGTTTGAAGGGTTATGAAATTTTTGATGAGCATGGTTACTGCCATCATCAAGGCTTTCAATCCCAACAAGAAGCGCACCGCATCCTGAACGGGAAAAAGCTTCAAGCAATTTCGGTTTTTCACCGAGAGCAGTGGTGGCCTGCCCTACCCATTTAATCCCAAAAGGAACGAGCTCAGTGAAGAGTTTTTCAGCGTAGGAATCGTCAGCATTGATCGTGTCGTCCAAAAAGAAAAAAATTCTTTTGTCCTGTTTCAGAAACGCTTCAACCTCCCTGAGTACCGCAGGAATGCTCCGGTGACGAAGCTTGTGACCGTTCATAACGTGCACATTGCAAAAGTCACAGTTATAAGGGCACCCCCGGGTAGTCTGCACCACATTGGTGGTAAAATAGCTCTGTATATCAAGCGCATGTTTGTCCACAATGCGATCAACTGAAAGATCAGGAAACGATGCAACCCTGTACTCAGATTTCAAGCTATCATGAAGAAGGTCTTCCTGCACTTTTGTCCAGATATCGTCAGCCTCTCCTATCACCAGTACATCAGCATGATCACGGCACTGCTCTGGAAAAATGGTGACATAGGGGCCTCCAAGCACAACTTTTATTCCTTTTGAACGAAGCGCACGGGCAAGCTGAAATGCAGGTTTCACCGCCCCGGTCTGGACGCTGATACCGACAAGATCCCAGTGACGGTCAAGAGGAACTTTTTCAAAACGAAGATCGCAGATGGTCTGATTTACGCCTGGGACTTTCTGAGAACTGAGAATCATCAGGGCAAGCGGCGGTATGGCAAATTGCGCACGCCGGATAACATTGCTCAAAAGAGAATCCTTCAATGAGTTTAAAACACTGTGACCGGATGAAGCACTGTTCAAAAGAGATGTTCCGTCAACCCCGCTGTCTGCCTGAATAAAAACCAGCAATACCTGCCTGTCATGCCCCATATCTTCCTTCATCAGTTAATTCTGCCTGTCCGAGCAAGTTCCTGTAATTTTTTCAGCTCAAGCAGTGCCTCAATCGGGGTAAGTCGATCAAGATCGATAGATTCAAGAGCATTGCGGAGAAGAGCATCAGATTCTTCAAAAAGACTTATCTGCACGCTCTGGATCTTCAATGGCCTGTCTACGGGTATTTCAATATCACGCTTTTCCATTCCTGCCAGGATCTCCCTGGCGCGCGTAATAACCTCAGCAGGCATGCCTGCCATTTTAGCCACCTCGATACCATAACTGTTATCTGTGGAGCCCCTGACAATTTTCCGTAAAAAAATAACAGTGTCAGCGGTCTCCACGACAGTGGCATTGTAGTTCACAACCCCGGGCAGACGTGTTTCCAACTCCGCAAGCTCATGGTAGTGCGTTGCAAAAAGCGTCCTTGCCTGAATGGAACGGGATATATATTCGCTCATCGACCATGCAATCGACATGCCGTCAAACGTGCTGGTTCCCCTCCCTATTTCATCCAGGAGCAGCAGACTGCCGGTCGTGGCGTTGTTGAGAATGCTTGCCGCTTCATTCATTTCAACAAGAAAGGTGCTTTCACCGGAGGTAATGTTGTCCGAAGCGCCAACTCGTGTAAAAATCCTGTCCACCAGCCCGATTTCAGCGCGTTCTGCCGGGACAAAACTTCCTGCCTGCGCAAGCAACACAATCAGCCCTGTCTGGCGCAGAAACGAACTTTTTCCAGCCATATTAGGACCGGTTATGATCAGCATTTTCTGCTTTTCATCAATCACACAGTCATTCGGTACATAGGGCTCATCTGCACTCATCATTCTTTCAAGTACCGGATGACGGCCATTGACTATCAGAAGCTTTTCATGCGCCTTGATCTCCGGTTTGCAATATCCGTATTCGGAGGCGGAGAGTGCAAACGAGCATAGCGAATCTATTTCGGCGATAATAACAGCATTTTCCTGTATGGCAGAAGCGTGCTCAGCTATCATAGCACAAAGATCATGGAAGAGCTGTGCTTCAAGGATGAGGCTTTTCTCTTCGGAATTGAGAATCTTTGCCTCATACTCTTTCAACGCAGGAATGGTATAACGCTCGGCGTTGACAAGTGTCTGCTTTTTTTCATAATAAGCGGGAACCTTGTCGCGATTCGCATGGCTTATTTCGATATAGTAGCCGAAAACCTTGTTGAAACTGACCTTAAGCGATGAAATCGAAGTGCCAGCCCGTTCCTGCTGCTGAATCTCCATAAGCCGATCCTTGGCCGTCGAGGCAATAGAACGAAGCTCATCAAGATCAGCATGATAGCACATGCGGATATAACCCCCGTCACGCATTGAAGCACCTGACTCAGGATCAATAGCCTCTTCGATGCGCCCGGCAAGTTCCTGGAGCGGACTTAACGAGGCTGCAAGCAGTCGAAGCCTCGGTGACCCTGCATCACCAAGCAGCTCCTTAAGGAGAGGGATGACAGAGAGCGAGAACCCAAGCTGCCGGACCTCCCTGGGAATGGTGCGGAAGGTTGCAATACGAGAAAGTGTGCGCTCAAGATCATTGATTCCTGATAACTGTTCAGAAAGGCCTTCCCTGAGTCCCCTCAATTCAACAAGCTCTTCAACGGCTTCAAGTCGCAGCTGGATATCCTCAATTTTTTTCAGAGGCCGCTGCAACCATCGACGGATAAGACGCGCACCCATTGGATTCCGTGTACGGTCCATCACCTGAAGAAGGCTGCCGTTCAGAGTGCCGTCCTGCATTGAAGAGATAATTTCAAGATTTCTCTTCGTCTGCAGATCGAGAGTCATGTACTCACTGCTATGCAACTCACCGATCCGGGTAATATACGCAAGGCTGTTCTGCCGAGTTTCCTCCAGATACTGAAGAATAACACCCGCAGCCACTTTGCCTGCCCTGCTGCCGTCAATACCAAACCCTTTGAGTGAGTGGGTCTTGAACTGTCGTGACAACACCTCCTGAGACTGATCTTCACTGAACATCCATGCATCAAGTTCGGAAACAAGAGTCTCCCTGGTGAGCCCCTTTTTCAGAAGCTCCACCCGTTCTTTATCTGCCGAAGATACAAGGACTTCCGAAGGGTGAAGCGAAAGGATAAACTGGGCCATATCATCGGGCAGGAACGAGGCAATTTTGAATTCAGCTGTAGTAACATCAATGAAAGCGACACCGGCTAAAAGCGTCCTGCCCTCTTTTAGAAACGCTACAGCACAAAGATAGTTGTTGTGCCGGTCATCAAGAATCTTGTCGCTGTAGGTAATGCCCGGTGTGACAATATCAGTAATCTCCCGACGGACAATACCTTTTGCTGAGGCGGGATCTTCAACCTGGTCGCAAATCGCAACCTTGAACCCTTTTTTTACAAGTTTGGCAATGTACCCTTCACTGGCATGATGAGGGAATCCGGCCATAGGTATTTCAGCAGAGCGCTTTGTGAGAACAATGTTCAGAGCAGCGGAAACGAGCCCGGCGTCTTCAAAAAAGGTTTCATAAAAATCACCGACTCTGAAAAGCAGCAAAAAATCAGGATAACGTTCTTTTACCTCCAGATACTGGCGCATCATCGGAGAGTGCTCTTTCACGGCAATACCCTCTTTTTTGCTCATTGTGCTAATAATCAGTTATTAAGCCGGTATAAAGAGCGGCGCCCCCGAACCGCTTCAAGAAAAAGAAGCTACTTCAGCGCAACATAATAAACAATAGCCGGAAATGCGCTCTCGGGCTTGACTTGAGGTTGAGAAAAAAGTATGTTCAGAAAAACGCCTGCCGGGTAATACTTCAATTTTTAAACCTATGGTTTTTCATACAATACTCCGGTTTGTGCACATTGTATCTTTTGCGGCGTGGTTTGGCTCTGTTCTGGCATCGCTCTTTTTCCTGAAAGCCATTGAAAGCAAACTTACAGGCAATGACGGCAACCACACAGAATTTGCTGCCTTGCTAAAGCGGTTTATCAAACTGGAAACAAAGGTTGCAGACGTTGCTGTCATAGGGGTTATCCTCTCCGGCATCCTGCTTGCCGTTTTTTACCACGGATGGACAATCCCGGTGTTTGTAAAATCACTTCTTATCGTTCTTCAGATTGCCCTGACCATCGGTTATATCATACTTTCAGTCAGCTCGCTCACCTACCCATGTTCGAAGCAAGAGTATGTAAAATGGTACCGTCTTTTTGGAATTTCTCTCACCATGTTTGCACTGGTTCTCATTGTCACTTTTTTTCTTCTCTGAACCAGGCAGCACTATATGTGATCAGTAATTTGATTTTCATTGAATTAATACTATATTTGAGACCTTTATCACTAAAATATTTGTACACGATGCAGGCGTTGATCAAGATTTCCGATAAACAATTTCTGGTAAGACAGGGGGATACACTTTTCGTCCCTAAACAAAAAGCTTCAATTGGCGATACCGTGGCCATCAAATCCATAGCTGCGATTGACGGAGACAATACTGTTTTGAATCCTGCTGGAAGCATTCAAGCAAAAGTTCTTGGTCATGTCAAGGATGACAAAGTGATTGTTTTCAAGAAAAAACGCAGAAAACGCTACCAGTCAAGAAACGGTCACCGTCAGCAGATGACTCAGATCGAAATTATTTCTCTTTAAAAAAAGTTCAGGATCTTTAACGTTAATTTTTTCTTATGGCTCATAAAAAGGGTGGCGGATCGACTAAAAACGGTCGCGACAGTAATCCGAAATATCTCGGAGTTAAAGCGGCAGGAGGCTCAACAGTGGCAGCAGGCACAATAATTGTGCGCCAGAGAGGCACGGTTATAAAACCGGGTGACAACGCTGGTTTAGGACGTGACCATACGATATTTGCCTTGATTGACGGTGTTGTTACTTTCCGCAACGGGCGAAATAACAAAAAACAGGTCAACATCCTCCCTTGCTAATAACAGCTGAAATGAAATAAGCCTGTACTCTATTAAAGCTGCCTTTTTTCAGGCGGCTTTTTTTATTATATGGTCAATACTCTCACAAGAACTTCTGAACACTTTAAAAAAATTTACCTCTTATGAAAATCACCGTTATCGGAGCCGGAAATGTTGGAGCTACCGCAGCTCTTCGCATTGCTGAAAAACAGCTCGCAAAAGAAGTTGTTCTTATTGACATTGTAGAAGGAGTGCCTCAGGGCAAGGCACTTGACATGTATGAATCAGGACCTGTCGGTCTTTTTGATACACATGTTCTGGGCTCTAATGATTATAAAGATTCTGCCGATTCCGACATCGTCCTGATAACTGCCGGTCTTGCAAGAAAACCCGGTATGTCGAGAGAGGATCTCCTGATGAAAAATGCCTCAATTATCAAGGAGGTCACAACCCAGGTTATGAAATTCTCCCGGAATCCTATTATTGTGATGGTTTCAAATCCCCTTGATGTGATGACCTATGTTGCCCAGGCAACCAGTGGACTTCCTAAAGAGCGCGTTATCGGCATGGCTGGTGTTCTTGACACTGCTCGATTCAAAAGCTTTATTGCTGAGGCTCTGGATGTGTCCATGCAGGATATCAGTGCATTGGTACTCGGAGGACACGGTGATTCAATGGTACCGGTCGTGAACTATACCAATGTTGCAGGTATACCGTTAACTGAATTGTTACCGCAGGATAAAATCGATGCACTTGTAGAACGTACGAGAAACGGAGGAATTGAAATTGTCAATCATTTGAAAACCGGTTCAGCATTTTATGCTCCGGCAGCTTCAGCCGTTGAAATGATTGAGGCAATCGTCAAAGACCGCAAGCGTATTATACCCTGTACCACTCTTCTTGAGGGTCAGTATGGAATCGACAATGTTTTTTGTGGTGTCCCGGTCAAACTCGGAAAAAACGGTGTTGAACAGATTCTTGAAATCAACCTCTCCGCTTCTGAACTTGAGGCACTTCAGCAATCAGCTGCTATCGTACAGGAAAACTGCAAAAGCCTTGCAACGTTGCTCGGTTAAGACCTTCGAATCAGAGATTATTGTGTTTAATCGGGATAGGGGCGGTCAGAAATCCTGACCGTGCCCCTCCCACACCACCACGGCAAGCGGATCCGCACCGGGCGGTTCGAGTAGTTGAGGTCATGAGAGGCGAGGTACTCCGATGCTCTCAAAGTAGGAGATAGGCATAAGCCTGTTCATTTCTATCCGACTGTTATGCCACCAGCGACGAGCATTAGCCGCCACCTTGGCTGCCTGAATTTCACTTGCTCCCATCTTTCGTAGCTCTCGATACACCGTTGTCCCCCGTCGCCAGTGCTTGAGTTGCAATGCGCGCAAACG
>Ga0118677_10010991_pt1 | contig 13685 bp, 11 predicted proteins | sample AliMusrvi5mmetaG_FD_86154 | JGI IMG/M metagenome (GOLD analysis project Ga0118677, IMG submission 86154)
AGCGGGGCGGGACAATCTATACCTATGATGAGAAAGGGATGCAAATCAGCACAACACCAGCGTCCCGCTAAGAACCCTGGCTGTGGGTTTGGTAATGCAAGGGCAACCATGAAACGTCATGAAAGTCGGTTTAAGAGTACCATCGCTGAAAAAGCGCATTGCTGCACGCACTTCGTGGAAACGATATGCCCGGCAGAATCTTGGGCTGAAGGCACCGAAAGGTTATGGATGGATTACCAATCCGAAGAAAGCGCTTTATAATCGGGTTTATTACCGGACGACCAAGGGATGCTCTGTGGTACTCATCTGCTTGTTCTCTGTATTTGGCCCGCTTTGTTGCGGTATTGCCTGGTTATATCAAGCGCTCTATAACTAAAATAGCGATAGGCTTTCTACCATCTGAACCCTTACATCCTCATACAACTTCTCGGTTGCAAGCAATTCATGCTTTATCATCTCCCTGAGTTCCTGTGGTCCCAGGACTTCGGCTTCGAAAACGTCTGGGAAAAATATCATCAAACATTGCTCAGGATTCTGAAAGAACGCAATGCTGCAAGTGTTGAGTTGTCAGGGTATTTGAAGGAGTTGGGGTATGAGTGAACCATTCGCAGTGACTGGTGACTTCCAGCACATCACTATTTTCTGGAAAGAGAAAGCTCTTCGTTTTGCATCATTATTGATGTATTTTCAATTTATGCAGTATATTTTTGATAATAAAAAACCCCGGGATCGTCACCGACTCAAGGTCGGGAGAGGATTTCTCCGGGGACTGCACAAAAATATAGGGTTAAAGGTTGGCACATGCAAGCAAATTTTTCAGATCAGCTTCGCCGAGCAATTTCGCATGAACGACTCGACGCCTATCGTAAACACGGCTCCAGAAACGACGATGCAGAGCTGTTTGCTCATTACGCCTGGAACATGGCGTTATCTGAGAGCCTTTATACTCCGCTTCAGTGCCTTGAAGTAAGCCTTCGAAATAGTGTTCACGATAGCGCTACAGCGCATTTCAAAACTGAGACATGGTTTGACCTGCCCGGGTTGTTGTTTCCGCAGGAAATCAACAAAGTTCAAGAAGCAAAAAACACTCTTGTCAAAAGCAAAAAGCCACTTGATGCAGGAAGGATAATCCCTGAATTAACCTTCGGTTTTTGGACAAGCCTTTTCGATGTGCGGTATGAAAAAATTCTCTGGCCGTGGTTACTGAAACCGGTTGTCCCCAATATGCCTCGCCACATCAGAATTAGAAAGAATCTCTCCAAACGCCTCAATCGAGTCCGAACACTCAGAAACAGGATATTTCATCATGAACCAATCTGGCATTGGCGTGATCTCCAAAATCAACACACTGAAGCTCTCGAAACCATTGCATGGGTAAATCCAGCAATGATGGCATTTGTGCAGCCTTTCGACAGTTTTGAAAAGATTTACCAAAATGGTATCGGCAAGTACCGGAATATTATTATCTCCCAGCAATAGGATAGCATGTCCACAACTCATTCTTGCACGGTGGGAACGAACGCTTTTCGCAACGTTAGAAGAGTACCTCGCGCAGCACAGCCGGACGCTCCGCTCAAGCCTCGAAAACGGCTGGGAAAAATATCATCAAACATTGCTCAGCATTCTGAAAGAACGCGATGCTGCAAGTGTTAAGTTGTCAGGGTATTTGAGCCGATGGCGGAGGTGATGAAAAAAGCTATATTTCAAAATGACTGTAGCCGGACATTACATATCAGTATTGCCGCTGTGCAAGGTATAGATTTTCTGCTTACATGGAATTTCAAGCACATAAATAACGCAAACATGAGAGATAAAATAACTCAAGTTGTTAATCGGTTGAATTTTCGTAGTCCAATACTTTGTTCCCCAGAGGAGTTAATCAATGAAAGATGATCCAATCGTAGAAGAAATCCGTAGAGTTAGAAGCGCCCATGCGGCAAGATATGGCAACGATCTTGATCGTATTTTTGCGGCCATCAAAGAGTCAGAAAAAAAGTCTACCGCAAAGTTGGTTAATCGCGAGCCAATACTTCAATCATTATCTGTCCCAACCATTAAAGCTCAAATTTCGACAAATGAGATAGTAGATTTTATCCGTGAAGGAAGGGAAAAATAGAACAATCCGCTCAAACCGACCCGAGTAGTTGTGGTTTGTCACCGCTCAGCACAGCCCCTGGTTGCTTAGCTTGCCGTTGAATGGAGTTTGCCTGCTGCGAATGGCATCCTCAATGATGGCAAAAAATCCCAGCCGAGCTTATCATAGTAGTAGCCCCGTTTCTTTTTGTTGTACTCAATTGGCGCATGAAGAAGGTCCCGCATGTAATCGACGTCTCGCCGGATGCTTTTTGATGAGACTTCAAAGTACTCAGCAACCCTTGAGCAGTTAGGATAATGGTTGCTCTGCAGCTGCTGGTGCAAGTACATCATGGTCCAAGCAATGCTGCCGGGACAACCGCAACCCCGTCGGGGCGGCGATAGGCCTGTGACCCGGTATGAATCACAATCGAGTCCAACAAATCCTCGCCGATCTGCTCGCGCAGCCATAAAAGATGTCGAACATCGCTGTCGTTGACGGTGCCGCTCAGTTTGACTTCGATAGCAATCACTCGTTGATCTCCCCGCTCCACAATCAGATCGACCTCTTGGCGACCGCCCTGAAGGCGCAGGTGGCTGACTTTAGCTTCGGCTGACTGAGCAAAGACTCTGATACCAAGGGTAACCAAGGACTCAAAGAGGTGCCCCAGCAGAGATCCATCACGTGGAATAGGCAGCTTTGTCTCTGCACCAGCCAATAGGGCATCGGCATCAAGACCAAGCATTCGTACAGCAAGTGCCGGATCGGCCAGATGGTGCTTGAAAGGCTGGGCAAGTCGATTCAAACGATTCCGGGACGGCAGCCATGCAGGAACCGGGTCGACGATCCAAAGTCGTTCAAGGATATCTCGGTAAGGTTGTGTCGTTGTCTTCGAAGGCTTCTCACCCTGCCCGCCGGACGCTGAATCGCGGATAGTTTCGTACGAAGCCGTCGTCGCTGTCGCAGCTGCATATGCGGCCAGCCAGCGCCGCAATACTTCTGGCCGTCGCACTAAGTAACCCTGTTCAGGGAAGTCGGTATCGATAATGTGGCGGAGATAGCCGTCCAGTTGTAGGCGAAGCGCGCGACCAGCCAATGGACGAATGCCCGGAAAGCCGGAGTGGACGATTTCGCGAACATAATCTGCCAGTGTTACATCGCATTTGCCAGCAACATCAGGCCTGTCTCCCTTGAGGAGGCGATGCAGGCTGACGCTTGGAATGCCTACACCCCGTTCCGCAAGCGACATAGGCCTCATCCTCAAGGTAACAATCCGCCCGGCTCCCGAGTGGGTCGGCGGCGTAACCGGCCCGGCCGAGCCGGTCAGAAGGAAACGGCCCGGCGCTTGATCGCGGTCAACAGCCCGACGTACGGCGTCCCAGACATGAGGCACTCGCTGCCACTCATCTATAAGAAGCGGTGGCTCTCGGGTTAAGAGCAGTGCAATGTCCGCTTCGGCGATGGCACGCTGGGCTGGATCATCAAGACGGGATACGGTCCGGCAGCGCCCCTCAGCAGTAGCCGTCTTTCCGACCCCCTTAGGCCCCTCCAGCGCGATGGCGGGAAGTGTGGGCATCAGTTCGTCAAGCTCGTCATCTACTACCCTTCTCTGGTACTCTGGCATTTCTGTCCCTTTATGGCTTTTTATCCACATCAACCATCACTACACTACCATACCGCCATACTTTACGATACCGTTTCGCCATAATATACACGACCATTCCGCCATTGCCAAGAGATTCACAGTCATTGTCTGTTATTGAGCGGTTTCAACCGAGAGTTGAAAAGCTCTGTCAGAGTTTTGATTGTTCGGCGGAAGCAGAATTTATTATCCTGAAATGGGTTAGGTACGATATGGTGAATGTGATGGAGATGACTTGCAAGTCGGATTAAGAGTACCATCGCTGAAAAAGCGCATTGCTGCACGCACTTCGTGGAAACGATATGCCCGGCAGAATCTTGGGCTGAAAATGCCTCGGGAATATGGCTGGATTACCAATCCGAAGAAAGCGCTTTATAATCGGGTTTATTACCGGACGACCAAGGGATGCTCTGTGGTACTCATCTGCTTGTTCTCTGTATTTGGCTCGATTTGTTGCGGTATTGCCTGGTTATATCAAGCGCTCTATAACTAAAATAGCGATAGGCTTTCTACCATCTGAACCCTTACATCCTCATACAACTTGTCGGTTGCAAGCAATTCATGCTTTATCATCTCCCTGAGTTCCTGTGGCTCGAGGACTTCGGCTTCGCTGCCGTAGCGCATGACCCAGCGTTTGACGGCATCGAGGGCTCCGACCTGCATTTTCAGAATGAGCGAGCCATCTTTAAACTCTTCAATCTTCTGGCTCGGGTGCCACTGGTGCTCCCTTATCCATTGTGACTGGAATGGTGAAAACCGGATGGCAACATTGCTTGTCTGAGTATCGTGGATCTGGTCGAATGTCTCGGCTATGTAGGTATCAACTGAAAAGGCTTTCTGAACGGTGAAGTGCTTTTTCGTCAATGTGAGTGTTCTGATGCGGTTGATGGCAAAGGTACGGAAATCGCCTCGCAGTTCGCAGTAGCCGATTAAATACCAGGTATCGCTTTGCTGAGAGTAGTGAAAAATGTAGGGATGCACCGTCCGCTCAGTTACTCCCTGATTCCATGAGGCTCGGTACGTTATGGTAATCTTGAGAGTGCTGCGTATGGCATCTTCAATGATTGCAAAAAATCGGGGATCAAAGGCAGGGGGTGAAGCCTTTTCAAAAGAGTAGATGTTGAGAAACTCATTTGGGGCTGAAGCCTCCGGAAGATATTGCCGCATCTTGTCGAGCGCCCGGCTGACTTCATCGAAGAACGGCGAACCTTCACACTGTGCAAGCACTTTCTTGGTAGCTATCAGCGCGGCTGCTTCCCCTCGCTCAAGAAGCGTTGAGGGCAAAAAATCCCAGCCCGGTTTTTCGTAATAGTACCCTCTCTTTTTCTGGTCGTACTCTATTGGCGCATGAAGCAGGTCGCGCATATAGTCGACGTCGCGCTGTATGCTTTTTGTCGATACCTCAAAGTACTCTGCAACCCTTGTGCAGTTGGGATAATGGTTGCTCTGCAGCTGCTGGTGCAGGTACTGCATGCGGACAAGCGGTGGCCGGGATTGCCTCATGACTTCATCGGTTCAAGTTAAACGGCGGAAAAATGGAATGCCCGCGCAATCATATGATAATGATTTCATTGAGCGCAATAAGGAATAAAAACTACTTATTCTCGTCATGATTTATTTATCATTTGGTTGATCAGTAGTCACGCCCTCGGGTTTTGTTTCAGGTTTATTCATGCTTTCAATAGTCGGAGTCAAATCATTAGATTGCGGTATAGCTGAAGAGGGTGCACTATCTAGCTCAGGAATTGGTGCTACCTGCTCAATTTCTGAAGGGCTAACTTCCTGAAAAGGGGTTGACTGAACCTTTGGAGCTGGTTTATTAGTTTCCTCTTGATTTACCGGGGCTTGTTTTTTTCCGTGAGATGCTAAAACTACCATCAATAATATGCCGGCAAACAAGCACATTTTTAACCAAAATGGCATCCAAGAAAAAATAGCGCCAAGACAACCATAATTTTTGATTTCCCAGTTTGTTAGCTGTACTTCTCGCCTATTTCTTGACCTGCGTTGATAACTGGTTTCTTTCAATTGATTTGCCATACTTTTTTAATCAAGCTGTATTTATCGAACAATGATATCCAAGAGAAACCCATAGGCGGCAAGCCGCAAAATATACAATGTAGTCCTATACCCAAAAAATACACTCAAATGAATAATTTTTACATCTTTATAATTCTTGTTACAGTTTTGTTTTCCAGAACAGCCACCGCTGAATCTATAGATATGATTCAGGAAGTCATGAAATCCGCAGAAAAAGGGATTGCAACCTCGCAGTATGAATTGGGTGTAATATACGCGAAAGGGGAGTTTAGCAAACAAGACTATGGTGAAGCTATAAAATGGTATCAGCTTGCCGCCATACAAGGCAATGCAAATGCTCAGAAAGAGCTTGGCCTGATCTATTATAAAGGATTGGGAGGGAAGCAAGATTATGCGGAAGGTTTTAAATGGACCCGGCTTGCTGCAGAGCTGGGCCTTGCAAAAGCGCAATATAACTTAGGCCTGTTATACTTCGAAGGGAAAGGAACACAACAAGATCTTCTGGAATCTATAAAATGGTATAAACGTGCGGCTAAGCAAGGAGATATTGATGCGTTAAATAATCTTGGTTGGATGTATGATAATGGCAAAGGGGTAGTCCAAGACTTTGAGGAAGCTATCCGTTGGTATCGAATAGCCGCAGAAAAAGGTGATTCAGAAGCTCAATATCGTCTTGGTAATGCTTACGAATATGGTCAGGGGATAAGATTGGATATTGATGATAGCGCAAAATGGTATAAGGCATCAGCAAAGCAGGGGAATCCGCTGGCTCAAAAGGCACTTGGTATAATGTACCAAAATGGAAAGGGTGTTAAGCAAGACTATGCTGAAGCTATCCGTTGGTACCGGATTGCAATAGATCATGGTAATAACGATTCGCAATGGTTACTGGGAGTTATGTACGAAAAGGGTTTAGGTGTCATACAAAACTATGAGGAGGCCGCAAAATTATATCAGGTATCAGCAGAGAAAGGTAGTGCAACGGCTCAGTATCTATTGGGATTGCTCTACGAAAATAATCATGGCGTAAAACAGAACTATAGTGCAGCTGTGAAACTATATCAGTTGGCTACTGATCAGGGGAATGCCCGAGCAATGTATAGCCTGGGTAGAATGTACGAGAGCGGTTTTGGGGTAGAGAAAAATATGTCGTCAGCAATGAAATGGTACAAATTATCAGCAATAAATGGAGATGGGGTGGCTCAAGCCTACATAGCTGTTAAATACGATAATGGGGCGGGGGTTGCTCAGAATCATGATGAGGCTATTAAATGGTATAGGCTTGCGGCGGAACAAGGGGTAGCGTTAGCTCAATTCAATCTTGGGGTTATATACTCTAATGGTATATGGGTTATAAAAAATAACAAAGAGGCTTTAAGATTATACAAACTAGCTGCCGCTCAAGGCTATGCAAATGCCATGTGCAACCTTGGGGTTTTATACCAAAACGGTATAGATGTTAGCAGAGACAATGACGAGGCTTTACAATGGTATAAAGAAGCAGCGAGATACGGCAATGGCACTGCTATGTTTAATATTGGAGGAATCTACCAAAACGGTATAGGTGTAAGGAAAGATGCAGCTGAGGCTTTAAAATGGTATAAATTAGCGGCTAACCAAGGTGTTATAAAGGCACAAAAAAACCTTGGGGCTATGTATCAGCAAGGAATAGATGTATACAAGGATAATGCAGAGGCTGCAAAATGGTATAAATTAGCGGCAGGGCAAGGCGATGATAGTGCACAGTGCCAAATAGGGTGGATGTATGATACGGGTACAGGTGTTATGATAAATAAAACTATCGCAATAAAATGGTATAAGTTAGCTGCTGCTCAAGGGAATTTAATAGCAATAAAAAATTTGAGTGCCCTGAATAAAAGAGCCAATTAAAGCGTATAAATTTTATGTGAGCTATTTAATTGTCCTCATTTTTGTGGCGGTAGTATCCTTGCTGGTTTTAAACTTAATAATATCAATAACGTTATCGTCCTGTTCTTTATTGTGGTTTGTCGGCTTTGGAATAACCGTCGGAATAGGAGGTTTTGCTGCAGGTCTGTTTGGTTTGATGTGCCTAACTTGTATAGGGGTTGGGTTATTGACATTGAAACTCGCTGTGTTACGCAAAGTTTTGTTATTATCAACTATAAGGCCTATCTGATAATGTCCGGGAGTATAATTAAATAATGCGGAACTTGAAATATATCCTTTGACGGTATTTGGTATAAAATTTTCATGTTTTAAAATGGCCCCATCTTTATACCAGAGTACTTCAAATAATGTTTTTCCTGGGACAGCACCATCAAAGCGTAAATAGTAATATATCTTCTTGTGTCCACCTCCATATGTGCGGCCAATATTCTTAGGGCGTGATCGAATATATTCAACTAATTTCAAGTTGGTTGTAGCTAAATTATGAGGTGCGTGGTCGTTGATTATAGCAGGTTTTGAATGATCCGTAGATGGATTGCTGGATATTTCTGTTGAATTTTGGTAGGTAGAGAAAATTGATATGAACAAATACAAGAATAAATTCAACATTATAGATATCAAGAGAAAAGCTTTCGTCCCATGTTTACGCTTGATCGATGGAGTAGATATTATTGCATAAATCACGTACTCCAAAACAAAAGTTGTAAAAGCTGCTATTAAATAACCTGTTAACTTAGGGAATTCGTATAAATAATTGTTTGTTATGACAGCAAAGAGGATGATAGCAAAAGTTAGTATGAGGAAATTTGGTAGGGGGCCCTTATCTTGCGTAGTCGGCACTTCATCTTCTTTCGGAATAAGGTAAAAATTAATAAAGTAAAATAAAAAAAGAACTCCCGCAGAATAAGCAAGTACAAACTGTATTTTAGGTCCGGTTATAAAATAACCTATAAAGCCAAATATTAAAGTTAGGATAAATATTAGGCCAGTAATTGTTTCTGCATCTAACTCATCAGTGTCAGCAGGTTGTTTATTTGAATTAACTGTATCATTAGGTGTCCTGAAAATCTTTGCTGCCTTGTCGAAAAAACCATCTTCATTGGGTTCATTGTTATTGTCAGTCTGTTTGTTTGATTTATTTATATCCTCAGTTTCTTTTTCCGTTGGTTTAATGACTTCAATATCTAGTTCTTTTAATACATGATCTGGATAGCTATCTTCTTGATCTGTGGTTAGTGTAAAATAAGCTGCCACTTCATTTTTAATTCTATAGTAATCTTCTTGACTAATTTTCCCTTCATTAGCAGCATCGTGGATTCTTTTTTTCAGGGGGTTATATGAGGGATGAGTAGTTCGTAAATATTCATTATATCCATTTTGATCAATAGTTAATACGTTTTTTATTGTAGCAAGTTGAAGAGTCAGCATACCACATAAAGGCTTCCATTTAGCTATATCAGCTAAATGATAATATTCGTTATAAAACGCACTGATATTAGATTCAATAACAGAAGAATCTTTTCTATCTGTTATCTTAAATAAATCATAAATCGTTTTGCAACTTTCAAATTTATCTATCTCTTTAGCTAATTTGAAAAAATCATTAATTATTTTATAGTTCTTTTTTTTGTCTTCCATATTTTAATTCCTTAATGCAGCGTCTGATTCGCAATCAAATCTCTTTGGATACTGATATTTTCCTCACTCATTTGACCATTTAATTTAACTGTACCTTTTTGCATTTTTCCAGTATCCACATCTTTGACCTCTATTTCGATGATTTTATCTCTAGTCATGGTATAGGTAATATTGATAATGTCTCCTTTTTTTCTCGGAGGCAGATTGTGTAATTCTATTTTACCAATTATTGAAACGTCATCTTTCTTTGAACCTTTTCCTTCAGTTATTTCCACACAAACGCCGGTCTGATTATCCTCAGAGTATGTAAAATCACTTCTACTTACTTTAAAAGGGATAGCTGTCTGCTCAGGGATTATTTCAACAACGTCTCTACCTGTTTTAGAGTCTGGTTTAACTACGCAACCAAGTGGTTTAGCAACACATTCTTTAATTTTTATGTCAGGAAGGGCTCCTAGTAGTTCTTTCTTGATTTTTTCTGCTGCATTCTCTCCTTTTTCAAGGATAACATTTTTCACTTCTTCTTCAATAAATCTGTAACGGGCCTGGTAGGCAGCTCCAATAGCTACACATTCATCAGGGTTTACATCTAGTGATGGGTCTTTTCCACTTATTTTCTTGATAAGGTTTTTAATCATAGGCATGTATGTTGATCCACCAACTAGGAGTATTGTATCAATATCAGCCCATTCTTTATTTGCTTTTTCCAGTACTACGGCACTTCTCCTACGGCACACATCTAAGAGATTATGTGATAGTTCTTCAAACTTTTCTCTTGTAATCTCAATAATTTCTTTGTTGCCGTTATGGGTAAACACTATTTTAGTCCTATCTCTTTGAGATAGTGATATTTTGGCACTTAGTACTTTCTCATACAACTCCTGGTATGAATTTAAATCATCGCAAGGGTCGTCGCCATATTTGTCTTTGAATATGCTCGTACAATAATTGATCAAAATCGCATCCCAGTCTTTTCCTCCAATATTTGGATCGCCATCGGCTGCAACCATATTAATATCTGTCCCTGTAATTTCAAGAATTGTTACGTCAAATGTTCCGCCCCCTAAATCAAAAACAAAAACTCTTTGATTCCTTCCTGTCCTGTTGATACCATAGGCAAGTGCTGCTGCACTAGGCTCGTTAAGAATCATTAATACATTTAAGCCTGCCAATTCACCTGCATCTTTTGTGGCGCTCATTCTTTCCATGCCAAAATATGCAGGGACGGTTATCACTGCATCTTTAATATCGAATTCATACCCTTTCTGCTTAAAGTATGTTTCTGCATCCTGTTTGAGCTTTTTTAAAATATAAGCTGAAATCTTTTGGGGACTATAAGTATCATTATGAATTTTCTTATAGTAACCTTCCTCTCCCATATGGTTTTTTATAAAGCTTACAGTATTTTCGCTGTCAGGTATCAACATCTTTACAGCTTCATCACCAACATAATAGCAGTCCTGATCACCAAAGTTGACAACAGATGGTGTTGTTGATTTACCCTCTTGATTATGTATTACAACTGGTTGGTCATGTTCGTCGATGTACGCAATTGCTGAAAAAGTAGTCCCTAAGTCTATTCCTACAGTTGGCTTGAAATCAGGCATGATGTTGATCTCCGAGTTTATAATTATTATATATTTTCAGTAAATCGTTTAATAACGATATTCTGTGGGCGCAATACTTTCTCACGCCATCTAAAGCCATCCCGTAAAATTCCTACTACTTTCCAATCATCATCTTTATTGTCGGTATTCTCTATTTTCGTTGCGTTATGATTCTTTGAATCAAAAAAATCAGATATATCTTCTTTTAATGGCAGAACATCTTGTCGGTATAAAATTTCAAGTAACTCTTCTTTAATCGTCTTTATTTCAATCAGCATGTCTATATCAGTAATACTATGCTCGATATTCTTGCTCTCTAAGTTCTTTATGTTATCATATAAAAATAACAAATCTATCAATAACGGTCTAATTGTGCGGTCGAGTATCTCTGAACTTTCTTCTTGCTTTTTCATCACTTCATATAACTTGCTGTATTGTCTTTCTTTAATATCGTCATATTCAAGCCTATCATGGATTGTATTTTGTATTTGTTTTAAGAGGGTATTATTTTCGTTTATTGTGCTTAAGATGTCGTTTAAATCAGGTGTGTCCTTCGGATTAGTCGTAGGTTGAGTTTCATTAACTGCTGTAGATTCAGTTTGATTGCTTTCGCCAATTTCATCTTCTATCATTTCATACCCTTATTAAGAAGCTATAAAAATCACTGGTTGATTTTACTATTCATTGTGTAGCATTAGGGTCGCCAATAGCGATGGTGTATCAAAGTGGCAACCTGATCTATTCCTGTAAATGGTCTATTGACAGTTTATTAAAATATTATTCATTCTCTCCTTGTCTATAATTCATGCATAGGCAGTTTTATGAACATGAGTTGAACGATTCGCCATTACAAAGGATGGGCTGATCTGGTGCTTATAGCCTGGGGGCCGTGGTAAGTTAAAAACTTACTTAATATTACGTTAACATAGCAAATAATTTACTTTCTGCACAGTAATAAACCAAACGTTGTTCTCTCATCTTGTGCCTTCATTCTTCAATCTCTTCATCGGTCGTGTCCGTTTCAGCTGCTTCAGGCAAGAACAGCTTCACTTGATCTGCATTCATTGACTCAACATTTCTTAATTCCTTCCTTATTGCCCTGGTGCGTACCCCAACCACGTCGTCGAGTTGGGTCAGGCCAGACTGGATGTTTTTTTGTGCTTTTTGTATAACCCCTCCAAATTTCTCAAATTCTGCTTTAACCTTCACCAGTACTCTCCATACTTCACTGCTTCTTTGCTGGATGGCTAGCGTTCTGAAGCCAATATGTAGGCTGTTTAATATTGCAGCAAAGGTAGTTGGCCCTGTCACCACAACTTTATATGTCTGCTGTAGTTCTTGAAGTAAAGCAGCTTTACGGACGACTTCAGCATAGATGCCTTCGAACGGTAAGAACATAATGGCAAAATCTGTTGTATGTGGGGGGTCTACATATTTGTCACTGATATCCTTTGCCATTTTTCGGATCGTGTTATCAAGGTTCTTCTGAGCTGTTTCGATTTCAGCAAGATCACCATGATCATAGGCTGTCTGCAATTTTTCATAGACGTCTTTAGGGAACTTAGCGTCTACAGGCAACCATACCTGGGAATTATCCTCATCTTTTCCGGGAAGTTTGATGGCAAATTCAACAATATCATTACTCCCATGTTTGGTCTTGACATTTTTTTCATACTGATCGGGAGCAAGGATTTGTTCAAGGAGATTTGCAAGTTGGAATTCTCCGATAGCACCTCTCATTTTCACATTACTGAGTACTTTTTTTAATCCCCCAACATCCTGGGCTAGCGTTTGCATTTCTCCCAGTCCTTTCTGAACCTCATTCAACTGTTTGCCAACACTCTCAAAGCTCTCGCTGACTCTCGCACTGAGAGTTTTTTCTAGCTTCTCTTCCACCGTTATCCGGATACCTTCAAGTTTCTTTTCAGTGTTCAGGACAAGGTCATCCTGTTTTTTACCAAGTTCGTTGAACTTCTCTCGTTGCAGGTCGTTGAAAGATTTGACATTTCTTTCAAATGATTGTTCGAACGCTCCAAAGGCTTTGGTTAGTGTATCACGCGTCGCATAGTTATCAGTTTTCGACTGGTCATTTAGTTCTTTCAGTTTCATCTCAACTTTCCCAGTGATTTTTTCCAATTGAGAGCTTGTGTTGTCGGTAAGATCCTTGAGGGTTTTATTTAACTCATCGCGATTATCTCTCGCGATGTCAGTAATCTCCTTACGATTTAATCGGAAATCCTCTTTAAAATTGCTCTCTAATGTTGTCAGACTCTTTTGCAGTAAAGCAAGAGCGTTTTCGAGATCCGGCAACCCATCTGGGTCTTTTCTTTTATTTATGATTGACTGGAATACTATAAAAAGAAGCAGCAAGACGGTGATTACCAGCAGTGTTATTTCCATGATCATTCAATTTAAAATGGAGAAAGATAATAATGTTGTGCAATAATTTTTAATCTATAAAGGAGTGTAGTACAAAAGCCGTCCTATGTGCAAAAAAAATCATGTATTGAGGGGGTATGTCGAAATGATGTTGAGCTTCTCGGCTTCGAACTCTACGGCAAACGACAGCTGCCCTATGTGGCTGGTTGCAAGCATCTGGCTAAGAATGCTGTTTGAAGACTGTTTTTGCGATAGCATGACGTTTCATGGTTGCCCTTGCATTACCAAACCCACAGCCAGGGTTCTTAGCGGGACGCTGGTGTTGTGCTGATTTGCATCCCTTTCTCATCATAGGTATAGATTGTCCCGCCCCGCT
>Ga0118677_10010993_pt1 | contig 13685 bp, 15 predicted proteins | sample AliMusrvi5mmetaG_FD_86154 | JGI IMG/M metagenome (GOLD analysis project Ga0118677, IMG submission 86154)
ACCAATACCCTATTAAAAGCAATGAAGATCGACGAAATCACAGGCTATAGTCCTGAAATACTGGATAATATCAATAAATTTTTAGATTTGCTGGTTGGAGTAGGATATCACTTAACAAAACAGCAGGTTGAGATGATCATTTCGGAGAAAAACAGTCATTTGTTTTTTGCGGCCAATGAAGATGGAATCTGGATGGGTATGGTGACTGTCGGAATCTATAGTTCACCAACGGGAAAGAAGGCTTGGATTGAAGACGTTGTTGTTGATGAGAAATTCAGGGGAGAAGGAGTAGGTAAAAGCCTTATAAACTTTGCGATCCAATTTACGAAAGACCAGCATGCGGATGTGGTGATGCTTACCTCAAGACCAGAAAGAATAACTGCCAATAATTTGTATCAAAGGTTAGGGTTTGAGCAGAAAAAGACTAACGTTTATAGATTTCTGCCCAAATAAAGTAGCTTTTGCTAATTTTGTAGATATGGATGATCAAACGCCAAAGCCACTACGTCGGATACGATATAAAGGAACCCACCCGAAATCCTTTAAGGAGAAATACAAGGAGTTGCAACCGGAGAATTACGCTGAAGACATTGCCAAAGTTATGCAACAAGGACGCACTCCGGCTGGGATGCACCGTCCGATATGTGTAAATGAAATACTCGATTTTCTTCAAATTGTTCCCGGACAAATTGGCCTTGATGCGACACTCGGATATGGTGGTCATAGTCTGGAGATGCTAAAATATTTGGCTCCAGGGGGTAAGCTCTTTGCAACCGATGTTGACCCTTTCGAACTGCCACGAACAAGAGATCGTCTTGCTTCATTTGGATTTGGACCTGATGTGTTGATTGTGAAGAAAATGAATTTTTCACACATCGACCTGATAACCGAAGAGTCAGGTCCCTTGAATTTCGTATTGGCAGATTTAGGGGTATCATCCATGCAAATCGATAACCCGGATAGGGGATTCTCATTTAAAGTTGATGGGCCATTGGACCTAAGGCTTAACCCTAAAACCGGCAAACCGGCAGCAGCGCTCTTAAAAATCTTTTCTCAGGAGGAGTTGGAGGGGTTATTCCTGCAAAATGCTGATGAACCTTATCATAAGCAGATCGCCAAAGCTATTTTTGATGCAATCGCTAAAGGGATTAGCATTGAAACTACAACCCAATTAAAGGAGCTTATCGCATCAACCCTCGAATTTCTGCCATTGGATATTCGAAAAGAGGAGATCAAAAAAACGTGCCAACGTTGTTTTCAGGCTTTGCGTATTGAAGTAAATGACGAATTTGAAGCATTGGAAAAATTCCTTGAAAAGCTGCCTGATGCACTTGCCAAAGGTGGACGCGTGGCCATACTGTCATTTCACTCAGGTGAAGACCGGCGTGTGAAAAAATCTTTTCAGCGCTTATTTCGGGAAGGGATCTACAGCGAAGTGGCTCCCGATCCGGTCCGCCCCTCGGTCGAAGAGTGCAGTACCAATCCCCGTGCACGTTCAGCCAAACTTAGATGGGCAATAAAAGCTTAATGTCTAACTTATAAGATAATTAGTGTTTTACAGAGAAATTATTAAAAAAGTAGCGTGAAGAGAATGACAAAACAACTACTCACATTTATTTTCATTTTTCAACTTTTTGTCTGTAATACAGCCAAACCAGCTGACAAAATGGAATGGTGGAAAAATGCCAAATTCGGAATGTTTATCCACTGGGGTTTGTACAGTATTCCTGCTGGAGAATGGAAAGGAAAAAAAACTAAGATAGGGGAGACCACCGAATGGATAGAGAGTTACATGAAAATTCCGGTAGCCGACTATAAATCGCTCGCTGAGAGGTTTAACCCTACTCTGTTTAATGCAGATGATTTTGTGCGCATTGCCCGGGAAGCCGGAATGAAATACATCGTTCTGACATCCAAACATCACGAAGGTTTTGCCATGTTCAAATCTTCAGATCCGTTTAATGTGGTTGATGCCACTCCCTATAAAAAAGATATTGTATTGGCAATCTCCGAAGCCTGTAAAAAACAGGGAATGCACTTTGGATTATATTACTCTCAGGCTCAGGACTGGAATCACGAGGGTGGTATTGCATGCAGCGGCCACTGGGATCCGGCTCAGGATGGAAGTTTTGACAAATACCTGGATGAGGTTGCTGTGCCACAGATTAATGAGATCCTTTCAACTTATAAACCTGAAATTCTTTGGTGGGATACCCCGTGTGAGATGACAAAGGAGCGTGCTGCAAAGTTTACAACTATACTTACCAGATATCCCAATTTAATTGTAAATAACCGCCTCTGCGAAGGAATCTCCGGTGACCTGGAAACCCCTGAACAATTTATTCCCGCTACTGGTTTCCCGGGTAAAAACTGGGAGTCGTGCATGACGATGAACACAACCTGGGGATTTGGCGCCAACGATCATAACTGGAAAAGCGCTGAGGTATTAGTCCGTAACCTTATTGACATTGCCTCCAAAGGGGGGAATTACCTTCTTAATGTCGGCCCAACCTCCATGGGACTTATCCCGGAACCATCGATCGAACGACTAAAGGAGATTGGAGCCTGGATGAAAAACAATGGTGAAGCCATATACGGAACATCAGCCAGCCCGTTTAAAAAACTCGATTGGGGGCGCTGTACAACAAAAAAATCAGGAGTAAAGAACTTGTTTTACCTTCACGTTTTTGATCTTCCTGTCGATGGAATTCTGAGACTTCCAGGTTTATCCGGAACGATAAAAGAGGCCTGGTTATTGAAAAACAAAGAGCAAAAATTCCAGGTTATAAAAGATGGGAACTATGTAAATATTAATCTGTCAGGGGTTGAAAAGGAGAACTTTGCCACTGTAATCGTACTGGAAACAGGGGATGATGCAGTTGTTTATAATAGTCCTGAGATCAATGCTGAATATTCACTCTTCATCAACGCGGTAACCTTTACAATTACTTCTGATATTCCCAACTGTGTTATCCGTTTTACAACCGATGGTTCCATTCCAACTATGGAATCACCAGTAGCTAATGGTCTTGTGAGGGTGAATGCAAAAGCTTCATTTTCCGTTAGGGCCCTCTGTTTTCTAAACAATAAAGCGGTATGTGGAATGTCGGAAATACAACTTGCCATGGAAAAACCTTTAACTCCGGCAGATGTTCCGAATACAAATCAAGGCTTAACCTATAGCTATTTTGAAGGGGTGTGGGGCCAGCTACCCGATTTTTCCCTGTTAAAACCTATATTAAGTGGGGTGACTTCCAATATTGATTTGACCATTAAAAAGCGAAATTCCGATTATGCCTTGCTTTTTAAAGGTTATCTGAAAGTTCCGGAAACCGGGGTTTATCAATTTCTGCTGAGTTCTAATGATGGATCCAGGATGTGCATTTCGGGAAAAACCCTTTCAAACGATGGTCTTCATGGAATGCAAGGGAAATCAATGGATGTTTCTCTTGCCAAAGGATTGCATCCTGTCGAAATCCAGTTTTTTCAGGCTGGCGGTGGCGATGGTTTAAGTGTGGAATGGAAAACCAGGGGTAAGGCAAAGGCTGTTATTGAGCAATCTTTCTTAGTTCACTAGAAATTTTTCGAACACATTTGTTGTAATTTTAATACTGATCCCTTATAACTCGCCAAAATGAGAATGCTCTTTACTTTAATTTTATTTGTTACCGGACTTTATTGCTCCGGACAAGAGAAACAGGTTTGTCTCTCTTTTGATGATTTACCGGTTGTAAGCTACGGTTCCCAGGACACATGTTTTCAAAAAGGATTAATGAACAACCTTATTGTATCCTTAAAAAGGAATAATATTCCAGCAATTGGATTTGTAAACGAACAAAAATTGTATGATCAGAATAGCCTCGATCAGAACCAGGTTGAACTCCTAAAAAGTTGGGTTAGCAATGGATTGGAATTAGGGAATCATACATTTTCCCATCCGGATTACAATTCAACCTCCTTTAAGGATTATACTTCTGATATTTTGAAGGGTGAAATCATTACAAAAAAAATACTAACCGGTATCGGAAAGAAGCTCAGATATTTCAGACACCCTTTTCTTCATGTCGGGAATACTAAAGCCAAGGCCGACTCACTGAGTTCTTTTCTTTTAAATCTTGGTTATCGCGAGGCTCCTGTTACAATAGATAATGAAGATTATCTATTCGCGTTGGCATATCACCGGGCAAATTCAAAGAAAGATACAAGTCTGATGAAAAAGATTGGGCGAGATTATATATCCTATATAGAAAAAAAATTGATCTATTATGAAAAACAGGCGAAAAACCTTTTTGGTCGAAATATAAACCAGATTCTGCTTTTGCATGCCAGTTTCCTGAATTCTGACTATACTGATTCACTGGCAGCCCTTTTCAGGAAGAATAATTATACCTTCATAAGCATGGACAAAGCCCTTGAAGACCCAGTATATCAAACACAAATAACTGTCTTCGGCAACTGGGGAATATCATGGCTGGACAAATGGGCACTTTCAAAAGGTAAAAAGGGTGATTTTTTCAGGGAGGAACCAGAAACTCCGGAATACATTAAAAAAATAGCAGAATAAGATGACTGAAACTATCCGGAAAACAAAATCCTTTGAATGAAAATATTTTAAAGCCCCTAAACCGAAACATCCTTATCTTTGCGTATTTAGAAAGTTGAAATAGTTCATGGAGAACAATACGGAACAACAAGGGAAATTGTCTGATGTCGAAATAGATAGCTGCATCTCAGTTTTGGAACATTTACTTCAAAATGGCGATCAGTTGGTTCATTTGTCTAAGGAGCAATTTCTCAGGATGATGAAAGCTGCAGGTCAGATTACACGACCTGACAAGGCTGAAATTTATAAACGGAACAAGAGTGTTAAGGTTGCCCGGAAACAGGCTGAAAGTACGCATAACCGGAATGCTCGCGCAGCAACCAGTATACGGAGCGCACGAACATCAACTGTATTTGAGGCACCTGCACAGGTTGCATTACCCGTATCTTCAGCTTTAACCGAAAAAAAATTTCTGTTAACCGAACAAAATTGCTACGTCTGCAAAAAACTCTATACCGAGATTCACCATTTTTATGACTCGATGTGTAAGGAGTGCGGTGATCTGAATTATGCCAAAAGATTTCAGTCCTGCGAAATGACAGGACAGATTGCCCTGATTACCGGATCGCGCCTGAAGATCGGATACCACGCTACGTTGATGATGTTACGCTCAGGGGCAACAGTGATTGCGACCACGCGTTTCCCTGCTGATTCTGCAATTCGGTTTGCCAGGGAAAAAGATTTCGCGCAATGGGGTCACCGGCTTCATATCTATGGACTTGATCTGAGACATATCCCAAGTGTTGAACTGTTTGCTTCTTATGTGGAGCAGAAATATGAAAGACTTGATATTCTGATAAATAATGCGGCTCAGACAGTTCGACGCCCTTCGGGCTTTTTTACACATCTGATGGACAACGAGACCCTTCCGTTTCATTGCCATTCCAATGAAGTGCAGCAACTACTCTCGCATCATCGGCAATGTCTGAATGAAATTGAGCATTTTAATCCCGATGAGGCCGATTCGAAAAAGGAACTTGCAGTCTCCTGGAACGGTCAGGCTCCAGGGATAGGGATCAGGGCTTCAGCACAACTTTCTCAGGTTCCCTATACTTTCGATAATTCGATCGAAACGAGGGAAGTTTTTCCCGAAGGGAAATTAGATGCCGATCTCCAGCAAGTCGATTTAAGAAAGACAAATAGCTGGCGATTAAAGCTAGGACAAATAGAAACCCTTGAAATGGTTGAAGTGCAACTTGTAAATTCGATTGCCCCGTTTGTTCTTTGCAATCGCCTGACTAATCTGATGAGAAAGGATTATACGGGCAAGAAACATGTCGTAAATGTATCTGCCATGGAAGGGAAATTTCATACCTTTATGAAAGCTGACCGCCATCCGCATACCAATATGGCAAAGGCATCCCTTAATATGTTGACTCATACAGCAGCCAGCGACCTAGCAAAAGATGGAATTTTTATGAACGCAGTCGATACTGGCTGGGTAACTGATGAAGATCCTGCGGAATTGGCAAAACACAAGCAAAAAGTTCATGATTTTCAGCCACCCTTAGATATTGTCGATGGCGCTGCACGTGTTTGTGATCCATTTATTGATGGAGCCAATACGGGTAAACATTGGAGCGGACAGTTTTTAAAAGATTATTTCCCGATAAGCTGGTGAAATTTCCAAAGGCTGCTAAATAATCAGATTCGTTTATAACTTCAAATGACTCAAATGAGAGCCATTTGAATCTGTTTCAGTAATTCGATCCTCAGTCAGACCTTGTCTGGCAATCTATTATTACTGAAAATGCTACACTTTTACCTTATTATTCCACTTTTATGGTTATTCACCTCCTATCTTTGTAAGGCGGTGTAAACTTTAAAAATATTAATTAAAAGAATGGTCAATAAACGAAAATTAGGAATGTCTGAATTAATGGTCCCGCCATTAACTTTCGGAGGTAATGTTTTTGGATGGACAGTTGATGAACCGTCCTCATTTAAAATACTCGATACCTTATTTGATTTTGGTTTTAATTTCGTTGATACGGCAGATGCTTATTCGATCTGGGCAGCTGGGAACAAAGGAGGTGAATCTGAATCAATCATCGGAAAATGGTTGAAGAAAACCGGTAAACGCAAGGATGTGATTATTGCTACTAAACTTGGGATGGATTTGGGGCATGGAAAAAAAGGGTTAAGTGCCAAATATATGAAACTGGCTGTCGAGGCCTCCTTAAGAAGATTAAGTACTGATTATATCGATCTTTATCAATCCCATAAGGATGATTTAGCGACAACTGTAGAAGAGACAATGACGGCATTTAATCAATTAATTAAGGAGGGTAAAGTCCGGTATATCGGTGCATCCCAACTAAGCGCTGAAAGAATCAGGGCGTCCAACGATTTTGTCCGCTCCAATAATCTTAAACCTTACATTAGCCTTCAGCCATTATACAACCTGTGCGAGAGAAAACAATTCGAAAATGAATATTCTAATTTGGTCAGGGATGAAGCTTTGGGTGTAATCCCATACTATTCACTTGCAAGTGGTTTTCTTACCGGCAAATACAGATCCGAAGCCGATCTGGTTAAAAGTCTGCGGGGAGAAGGGGTGAGGAAATACCTGGATGAAAAAGGTTTTAGAATCCTCGCTGCAATGGATGAAATTGCAAATGAACTAAATGTCTCTTTATCCAAAGTTGCCATTGCCTGGTTAATTCAAAAACCACTCGTAACTGCTCCTATTGCCAGCGCTACGAATGAGTGGCAATTGACAGAACTTCTGGAAGGAACATCTTTGATACTTACACCGAAGCAAATGGTAAGACTAGATAACGCCACTGATTTATAATAATTTAAAATCAAAGTGAATGGAATTTGGGTTAATGACTTTTGCTGATATGGATCCAGAATCGCAACCCGGAAGCGGTGTAAATGGACATCGGCGGATAACAGAGCTAATGGAAGAAATTAAACTCGCGGAACAGTTGGATCTTGATGTTTTCGGCGTTGGAGAGCACCACCGCTCCGATTATGCCGTATCAACGCCTGCTGTGATCCTGGCCGCTGCCGCAATGATCACAAAAAAAATAAAACTTACCAGTACAGTCACAGTTCTCAGTTCTGACGATCCGGTCAGGGTATTCCAGGAGTTTGCCACTGTTGATCTCTTATCGGAGGGCAGGGTCGAAATAATGGCGGGCCGGGGTGCATTCATCGAATCATTCCCCCTTTTCGGATACCAGCTGAAGGATTATGAGGAATTATTTGCTGAGAAACTCGACTTGCTGTTAACCCTTAATAATAATGACATAGTTTCCTGGAAAGGGAAACATCGCCCCTCAATTGATAATAAGGGGATATACCCAAGACCCTATCAAAACACAATCCCGATCTGGCTTGCCGCAGGAGGTACTACTGCCTCAGCTGTAAGGGCTGCAACGCTTGGACTCCCTTTGATGTTAGCCATCATTGGTGGAAATCCGGAACAATTTGTACCATTTATTAACCTCTACAAGGAGACTGCAAAAAAGGTTGGTAAAGAGCCTCAAAGTTTGCAAATTGGAATCAATAATCATCTCTTTATTGGCGAAGATTCTCAGAAGGCAGGAAATGAATTCTTTTCCTACTATGCCACAATGATAGATCGTGTAGGGCGCGACAGGGGTTGGGGTCAGCTTACCCGTAACAAGTTTGAACATTCACGTTCATCCAAAGGTGCATTAATGGTTGGAAGCGTTCAGCAGGTTGTTGATAAGATTCTTTATGAACATGAACTATTCGGGAATACCCGATTCCTTGCCCAGGCAAGTCTGGGAAATACACCTCATAAAATGAACATGAAGTCCATTGAACTGTTTGGTAACAAAGTAGTGCCGGCAGTCAAAAAAGAAATTAATTCATGAAGTTATCAATGATGCACCAAAAACGCAAAATACCATTATCAGTTCTCGAACTTGCCACAGTTATTCAAGGTGGAGATTCTGCCTTAGCCATTGCCAACACAGTCGCGGTGGCAAGACATGCCGAATCGCTGAACTATCGCCGTATCTGGATGGCAGAACACCATAATATGAAGCATATTGCCAGTTCTGCAACTTCTGTATTAATCGGCCATGTAGCCGGGAAAACAAATCACATTCGTGTGGGATCAGGGGGAATTATGTTGCCCAACCATAGCCCTTTAGTGATTGCTGAACAATTCGGTACTCTGGAAACAATTTATCCCGGACGCATCGATCTGGGTTTAGGGAGGGCTCCTGGAACGGATCAGCTAACTGCAATGGCGCTGCGGCGCAATAATATGGACACATCGTATAATTTCCCAGCAGATGTTAAGCAACTTCAAACCTATTTTAGGCATGAGAACGCAACTGCCAAGGTTCGGGCATTTCCAGGGGAAGGTTTGGATATACCGCTGTGGATATTAGGCTCCAGTACCGACAGCGCTTACCTTGCCGCACAAATGGGATTGCCTTATGCCTTTGCAGCCCATTTTGCACCCGCACAATTCCGAATGGCAATTGAGATTTATCGCAATAATTTCAAACCCTCAGGACAATTGGATTCCCCCTATGTGATGGCTTGTGTTAATGTTATCGGGGCTGACTCGGATGAGGAAGCTGAATTTCTGAAGAGTAGTCTGATCCGATTGTTCAACGGAATAATTACAAACACACGAAGTCCGCTGATGCCTCCCGGAGAATTGCCTGAAAGTTACCGAAATCCTGATGTGCGTGCTTTTGTCAATAGTATGTTGGCCTGTACCTTTACCGGAAGTCGCAATACCCTTCGGACCAATCTGTCAGCCTTTATTGCTGAAACAGGAATCGATGAACTGATGGCAGCAAGTTATATTTTCGATTTTGAAGCCAAACTCAAATCTTTCACAATTCTTCATGAAGCATTGAATACATAATGGCCATTCAGGTAATAACTTACAAAATTTAATAGGTTCAATCCCTGGAATCCTTTACAAAATATAAATGCTAAAAAAGATTCACAGGATAGTGCAAAGTGCTGTTAACGAATAATTTGTCAATGGACCTTTTTAGTGATAATGGTATCAACCTTCTTCCAACAGATGGAATCGTAAATTATTTTGGCAAAATTATGTCAAATCAGGAGGCTGATTTTTTTTACAGCTGTCTCCTTGACTCAATTGCCTGGAAATACGATGAAGCGATTATCTTTGGAAAACGGATCTTAACAAAACGGGAAGTTGCATGGTATGGAGAATCGAATTTTAAATATACCTACTCAGGAACAACTAAATATGCGCTGCCCTGGACCAGGGAACTGGTAGAATTAAGAATCCTGGCTGAAGAAAAAACAGGTGAACAATATAACTCGTGCCTGCTTAATCTCTATCATAACGGAGATGAAGGGATGGCCTGGCACAGTGACGGAGAAAAAGATCTTAAGAAAGAGGGTGCAATAGCCTCTCTTACCTTGGGAGCAGAAAGGAAGTTTTCTTTCAAACATAAAGAGAGCAAGGTAACCGTTTCGTTAATACTGGAGCATGGAAGTCTGCTTGTAATGAAAGGCACCACTCAAACCTATTGGCTGCATCGATTGCCTCCTTCAAAATTAATTACCCGCCCAAGAATAAACCTAACCTTCAGAACCATCGTTTCAATCCCCTAAATCAAAAGTCGAAATTTATGAGTATCTTCGTATTGTAGCAAAACCAAATCTTATCCTGATTTATCATCAAAGGAGTTAATATTTTATGAACAAGAGCATAAAAATATTATCGTTTGTAAGCGGATTGATCCTTTCAGGTTGTGTTACGCTTTACAAGCCGAACCCAATCCATTCTCCGCTACTGAAATACAAGGGTGAGGGAAATGCTTCGGCAATATTGGGACTTTCTGGCTCAGGATTGACAAATTTGCAGGCTGCCTATGCTATATCCAACCATACCGGTCTAATGATTGACGGAATGTATCATAATCGGAGATCAACCAGTTCTGATTCAATTATTGAGAAGCTCAATATTTTCTTTGCCGAAGCAGGAGCCGGTTATTTTACGACATTCGGTGCTGAAAAAAATGGACTGTTTCAATGTTATGCGGGGGGAGGTTATGGCAGTTCAAAAGATATCATACATTCTTCGTATCCGCCTAGTCCTGAAGCAAATGCTAAATATTATAATTTATTCATACAGCCCGGCATGGGTTATGTAAGTAAAAATATCGAGGTCGCTTTGGATTTAAGGGCCAATTATGTCTGCCTGTTTGATATAAATGCTTACCTCTACAATAAATTTGAATGGTGGAACACCAATTTTAACTATTATTCCGGTGCAACGCTTGATTTTATGAATCTTGAACCTTCGCTTACCCTTAAAGCAGGCAGCGATAAAATAAAAGGTATTATTCAGGTCGGAGTTATCATTCCTGCGATTAATTCCAAATCCTATTTTGATGTGAATAGTTCATCCCTTTTAATCGGACCGCTATTTAAATTATCTTTCGGGTTAAGTTATTCCTTCGGGATGAAGAGGTGACAAATATTCTTTAATAATGAATTCGGAGGGATGTTTTCATCAATTCAACCTGACGGAGTCCATCTACCTTTCAACCCACTGTTTTAAGATGAAGCTGATTAAAAAATTGGAATACCCAAACTATTCATTTTCGGGTAGTAACTTAGATTCTTAATCGGAAACAATACGCATCTGAATGTGTTTATTATTTTGATCGCAGTTGATGGAATTTGAAAAACTTGAAAATGAATTTCCCAGGACGAAAAGTAAAGCGTTTAAACTACTAAACATCGCCTAAAATGGAGAATCAATCAGCCGAAGTGGATCGATATATTGCAGGTTTCCCTGCGCATTCCCAGTCTTATTTAATGATGCTTAGAACGATAATTAAAAATTCCGCACCCGCTGCGGTTGAAGTTATCAGTTACAATATGCCGGCTTATAAATTGAATGGTATTTTGTTCTATTTTGCGGCCTTCACTAAGCACATCGGTTTTTATCCGGTATCCTCTGCAATCAGAGCCTTCAAGGAGGAATTAACGGCCTATAAAATTGGGAAGGGATCAATTCAATTTCCGCTCGACAAACCATTACCTGTCGATTTAATATCAAGAATTGTGGAATTCAGAGTCAATGAAAATAATGAAAAATCCAAAACTACGAAACACTTTCAGAGAAATAACAATGGGTAACGTTATGCCAATATACATGAATGTGATATTCGAAGGATTACAATATTTACCCTCAATGATCGGTGTACCGAAAGAAAACATTTCATCTACGAACTATTTAAATATGTTAAACATGAACGATTACTCCTCGGTCGAGTTCTATACACCATTCAGAAATGTCGAGAAACTAAAACATCAACCGTTAGTATCATGGTTCAATGAAGAACGAAAAATTTATTTCACTGAAAACGGTTTACAAATACCGTCAGGAAACGACGACGAATACCTAGAAATCACTGATCCCTTCGTTGTTTTGTTAAATCTAGACGACATATTAGATGCATGGGCAGATGATGCTTACGACAACGAATTAGTATCTGATTTCGACACATTTTCACCATCCGTGATAAATGATTTTACAGCGACTTATGGAAAATGTAAGAAACAAGACTATCCTTGAAATTTTACGAATCTTCAAATTTTATACTTTTGAGAAATTTCTCAGAATTTTCTAATTAACATGAACACTTCAAAGTTCGAAGATCGAGTGTACTCCATTTAAAAAAAACATACAATTTTACCGAACAAATTATGAACACCGAAAAAAGGCATTCGAGATTAGTGTTCGATAAAGACGAGTACATGATAACACTGTGTGAATATTTCGACCAACACCGCGATGACGAATTTTACAGTGACGTCGTGAAATTCATTGAAACGAAATTTTCTATCGAAAACGACGTTCGAATGAATACATTGTATCGTGCGTTTCATGACCAACACGATTACTTGAGTCAACTTACCGACATCGAAAGTAATTCGTTGCGTATTATATCGACAAATACGGGGACAAGACACTCAAAAACTTCGGGCCTGGATTTTATACACTGGGAGAAATAAATAAAAGAGTCGCAAGTATACTGAAATATCGTATATCGTTACATCACTCACGTGATACATGTAAATGTGCGAAACTCGGAATTTCGTTCAACGAATTAATGATGCTCATCGAATTCAGGGATACTTTCAAACATCGTCTCATGGAAATTTTGAATATGAATGAAAATACGTTTGATTCGTATTTCAACGGTACGAGTGAACATTTCTTCGTTCTGTTTTTCACGTACTTTCGTTCGATCGGTGTAAAGTTCGTGTTGTTTTTCAGTGAAGTGTACGAAACATGGATACACGTTTACATCGATGAAAATTACAAAGAGACTCCGTTCACTGTACTCGACACGACTCATGCGTACTAGAAAAAATAACAATCCAATGAAAAAATAAAATATGTGTGTTTATATGTATGTAAGACACAGTATTGATGAATCCTGAATTTCAACAACAAGTATTTAAAGAACTCCGTGATTATTCTGATTGGTTCAAAAGTTTATCGGAGTACGAAAAAGAACGAAACAATCGTGTTTTACGTAAAATAAATTACAACATTAAGAAATCGTATGCATCGTGTGATTACTTGTTTAAAAAAATCCATGAATTCTATGAAAAAAACAAAAAAAATTGTGTATCGTTTCTTTGATGACCATGAAGAAAAGCATTATGTGCTTTGCTCCTTAGGTCATCAGGAACTAGAGGCCTTGGTAGAAAAATACAAATCCCGTAAGGAAACTGTGTATACCAAGGACTTTGTCACGTATCTGAAAAGACATGACAAGGACACTGAAGAGGTGATTGTCAAAGATTTCTATTTCTAGAAATACTGCCCGACAAATAATAATCTTTTTGGGTTCTTTCCTGGAACTTTTTTTCTTTTCGTGAGTATAACTCGTAGAAGATGAAAAAGAATGTTGTTTGTTGGGTTCTATGCGATAAAAGGGTAAAAAAATGCCCTAAAAAGACGATTTCTAAAGAAAGGGACAAAAAAATACCGTTATTTTCGTGTTATTATTTTGTTAATCTTTGCTTTATGACTTATTTTTAGAAGTTATTTTTTTACTTAAAACAAAAAATCCAACAA
>Ga0118677_10010995_pt1 | contig 13684 bp, 10 predicted proteins | sample AliMusrvi5mmetaG_FD_86154 | JGI IMG/M metagenome (GOLD analysis project Ga0118677, IMG submission 86154)
GAAATATTGAAACTGGCAGGTTTTTTGTTAAATAATTTTAAATTATTTGACATTGAGACAGTTGTAGGAGCACACATCTTTCTAAATTGTTTTAGAGTCGTGGAAAAAGAGAATTGGGAATAGATTGTAAATGATAAGGCAATTTGGATTTAAGTAATTTTTTTAATAATTATATGTTTGCTTCTGCATGTAACAAAATACGAAAATCCCTGGTGCCAGTAACTATTTAATATCTGCACGGAAACTATGGTAAAAAAGAAATTCCAAGACCCAAAGCCCAAATTCCAAATCCCAAGCTCTTTCTCAAATCCCAAGTATGAAGTTTAAAAAGGGCTAATCAGGTGAAGTTTCGGTCTTGGAATTTGGAGCTTGGAATTTGGGACTTTGAGTTTTCGTGCAAGCACTATTTAAAGGGTTATCCACTGCTTCTGCAACACCAAAACACAAGATACTCCATGACTTCTTTTCATAATAAAAAAGCATAGCAATCTCACCAAAGTCATTGCATGCAATGCTTCGACAGCAAAACTTTAAAGGGTTTTACCTGGCTTGTTTGAAAAACATCTTATCAGAAAAGAACTCGCCTACGGTGCTATCCAATGCTTCAATGATGATAAGCATGGTTTCGTACTCAATGTTCATGTTGCCTTTGCCAATCTGGCAAAGATTTGAGTCCTTAATACCAGTTACTGCCTCAAGATAAGCGAAGGTTTTTATATTTTTCTTATCCTTTTTCCTGAGTTGATTCATGCGTTTTCCGAAGAGTCGTTTTTGACGCTGCACTTCCTGTTTCTTCATAGCTTTTCGTTAAAATTAAAATTTGAAAAATGATATTATAAACACATATAAAAGTAAAGAATTTGGACTTTAGTTAAAATAATGTTATATACCTTTGCGTCCGTAAAAGCAAAGCATCTTTTATGTTTTATCTTTTTTTCAATAAACTAAATTATTAACTTAAATTTTAAGATTATGTCAGGAGCACAGCCTATTAACCCTGTGGTACTGGTCAAATCTCGTGATTATTTGGGAGTTGACCGACTTGCGGGTACAATTTTACAGGATGGAATATTTTTCTATCCTTTGATCTTTGTTAATCCTTCGGTCTCGAAGACTGACTTCGAACCGCAGGCTACGAAACTTCATAATATGGTACTGGATCCTAAATCGGATTCGGATGAGCTTATTGCTCAAAGTATGATTGTACATGGAATGTTAACTTTGTTATGTCTTTATGCAAAGATTATCTGCAACCATAACGTGGAACTCATAAAAAAATCAGGGTTTCCACTTAATCACCAGCCTGTGAAGGCAGTACCTGTAAAGATCACCGGAAAAGTGACCGTTGTTAAAGGAAAAGTTGCAGGAACTTACCAGGCAAAAATCTCAAAGAAAAGCAATAAGAAAGCTGTTGAACCCGATCCTGCAACTCATCAAAAAGGTGCTTTATACTCTGTTCAACTGTCAACTACTCCCGATGACCAAAACTCATGGGTCACCGTATGTGAAAGCAAACCAAGCACAAAACTTATCTTCCTTGCCAGCGCTGTTACACTGGGCAAAAGAAATTGGATCCGTATTTATGGTGTTAATTCAGCAGGCAAAGGAAACCCAAGTGACCCGACTCCATTTACACCTGATATTGAATAGGAATTGATCGTCATTCATTAAACAATAGAAACAATCTTCTTTTATAAAGACTTTCCGGTACATTTTAGCCGGGAAGTTTTTTTGTTTTAGGACGCAGCTCTTTGAGACAGGGATGCAGCTCTTTGAATCAGAGACGCAGCTCCTTGAGTGAAGGAAGCAACTCCATGAATCAAGGAAGCAGCTCCCTGAGTAAAGGAAGCAGCTCTCTGAATTAAGGACGCAGCTCCTTGAATCAAGGAAGCGGTTCCCTGTGTTAAGGAAGCAGCTCCCTGAGTTAAGGAAGCAGCTCTCTGAGTTAAGGAAGCAGCTCCCTGATTTAAGGAAGCAGCTTCTTGATTTAAGGAAGCGACTCCCTGATTTAAGGAAGCGACTTCTTGGTTCAGGGAAGTACTTCCTAATTGGGCGGGATTGACATTATTTTATAAATATCAACTGCTTACAAAAATTCCAAATTCCAAATCCTAAATTCCAAGCTCCAAATTCCAAGGAGGTTTCAGCAATGGAATTTATATCAAAACTTCGTACTGGTGGCAAAACAGGTATTGATTTTCATTTGTAAAGTCTTATAAGAATGATCCCAAAATTCGGATATGTGTCAAGCTGATACGGAAGAAATGAATCCAAATTTGAGCTTGCTCCGAAAAGAAAAAAAGAAAAACATGCCACAAAAACACCAATACAGTTCACCCCGTGGGATAACTCTGTTTTAAAGATACTCATTAAATCTGAAAGAATTCAAATGGGTAAAATTGGAAAATTATCCCACGGGGTAAATAGTTTTTCGTGGGATTTTGTGTTTTGGAGTTTTGGTGGTAAAATAGACTTTTCGGAGTGGACTCAAATTTATTGTTTTCAAAATAGTTCCGTAGGAACGTCAGTATGGTAGAAAATAAATTACCGAGGAGATAAAAGTGCCGTAGGTACAACATTATTCATGACCACATAACATCACCGAATTGTTTTCGTGTTATAATTTTGTCAACAGGTGACTTTAGTGTGATTATTATTACAAAGATGCCGTCACTACGTGACTATTTCTCCGAAATTGCTATTCTACCTGATGCCAATGTAAAAATTTGATGAATAACAAAAAAAAGTTCCACCCCCTTCCAAGGATGGAACTTTTTTGGTAATAGTACCATTGACTTATTAGTTCATTAAATCAAAAATCTCAAATCTTAAATCATTAGTCATTGGCCATTAGTCATTGGTCAATGTATAAAAACCTGACCTGTTTTGAAAAATTCATTTTAATATACCCTGTATAAATAGGCAGTAGTGGCATTAATAAATACTATGTTAAACAAACCTATTGTACTGGGAGCAACTGTTAAAGTGTTTCCACCGGATATAACAGGAGTTGGGGCAAAGATACCTGCACCAACTGCCACAGTAATTGTATTGGCGCCTGCGCTATTATCTATTCTGAATAATAATGAAGTTCCTTGTGCTATTGTACCGCCTATTTGTGTGGCCAGTGCGGAAGCTGTTGGAAGAGTGATGGTGGTAACAGCGCCACTGGTTGAAGTAATATACCCGGAAACTATCTGTGCAGCCGTTGCTGTGGCTGTGGCATTGATTGCATTCAATGTTGGATTAACTGTAATGTTGTTTCCCGAAGTTTCAACAGCCACCAAGGTATTATCTCCAAGTTGAACTGTGTTGCTTGTGCGTACTTTAGCAAATGCTCCAATAGCTGTTGCATTATTAAGACCATCAGAAGCAACATCGGCAAAATTACCAATTGCGGTATTATTGCTGCCTGTTATATTCGTAATAAGAGCAGCATTCCCAAAGCCGGAATTGTAACTTCCTGAAGTATTATTTACAAGTGCTGAATTTCCAAGAGCTGAATTATTGGTACCATTAGTATTTTGTTCAAGAGAAACGGTACCAATTGCAGTATTGCTATAACCTGTAGAATTTAAAGACAGTGCATTAGATCCAATTGCAGTATTGTTTTGTCCTGTGCTGGAAGTATTCATTGAAAATACCCCCCAGGAAGTATTATTTAATGAATTATTAAGCAAACCTGCCTGTACACCATTTCTTTTAATAACCACATCATTATCATCTGTTGTTCCAATAAAATTGGTGCCCGGAGTAGTTCCTGCATTTCCTGTAAGCGACCAGCCACTGCCACCACCGGCAGCATCCTGCCAGCTTGCATTTCCACTGGCATCGGAAGTAAGTACTCTTCCTGTAGCCTGATTGCCATCAACAATTTTGAGGGTTGTTCCTGAAGCGCCTTCTACATCGAGCATGGAGGCAGGGGTTGAAGTTCCAATACCTACATAAGCGCCACTACCAAGCACCAATGCATTACTTTCACCAACAATTGCATTAGCGCCTATTGCTGCTGCATTGTCTAAATTATCTACAGCTACATCAGCGCCATATCCGATTATGGTATTATTGCTACCCGTTTTGTTCGTATAAAGAGCGCTGGCACCTATAGCCGTATTTCCTAATCCTGTAGTGTTGTTATATAGCGCTACTCCTCCTAAAGCTGTATTATAGTTTCCGGTTGTGTTATAATATAAAGCATTTTCGCCACCCGCTGTGTTATCTAAACCAGTTGTGTTTGAAAACAAAGATTGAATACCAAATGCTGCATTATTTGCTCCTCTTGTATTTGAATACAGAGATAGATTACCAATTGCTGTATTTTGACCTCCTTTTCTGTTTGAATATAGAGCTTGTTGACCAATTGCTGTATTTTGACCACCTTTAGTATTGGAATAAAGAGTCTGATATCCGATTGCGGTATTGTAAAGTCCTGAAGTATTAGAAAAAAGCGCCTGAAAGCCAATGCAGGTATAATCTCCATCAGATCCACTATTGCCTGCCTGAAAGCCGTAAGATGTAGTTCCAGCAGGGCTTAAAGTACCGGCTTTCTCATTATTTACCTTAAAATCGAATGCAACATTATCAGTGGTTCCGATAAAATTAGTACCAGCAACAGTGCCGGCATTACCGGTAAGCGACCATGCATTTAAAGCGCCGTCAGCACCGGTTGGGCCGGTTATTCCGTCAGCACCGGTTGGACCGGTTGCTCCATTCGTTCCATTGATACCATTCGTACCGTTTATACCATTCGTACCATTTATACCATTCGTTCCATTAGCTCCTGTTGGACCTTGTATTCCCTGGGGGCCGGTAGCTCCATTAATTCCAGCCGGGCCGGTTAATCCTGTTGGACCGGTTACTCCATTCGTTCCATTCGTTCCGTTTATCCCATTCGTTCCATTAGCTCCTGTTGGACCTTGCATTCCCTGGGGGCCGGTAGCTCCATTAATTCCAGCCGGACCGGTTAATCCTGTTGGACCAGTTACTCCATTCGTTCCATTCGTACCGTTTATCCCATTCGTTCCATTAGCTCCTGTTGGACCTTGCATTCCCTGGGCGCCATTTGTTCCATTAGTACCGTTTATTCCATTAGCTCCTGTTGGTCCTTGTAAACCTTGAGCGCCTGTAGCGCCAGTTACACCTTGTATGCCCTGTGCACCTGTGATTCCTTGTATGCCCTGAGCTCCCGTAGCACCTGTTGTTCCGGTTACACCCTGGATACCTTGTATTCCTTGTGCACCTGTTGCGCCGGTTATACCTTGTATGCCTTGTGTTCCGGTTGCACCTGTTGCACCAGCTATACCTTGTATTCCTTGTGCACCTGTAGCACCTGTTATACCTTGTATCCCCTGGATACCTTGGATACCTTGGGCTCCTGTATTACCTTGTATTCCCTGAGCACCTGTGATACCTTGAATTCCCTGTGGACCTGTCGCACCGGTAACACCATTAGTACCGTTTGTGCCGTTAGTTCCTCCCAATCCATTAAGTCCGGCCGGACCCTGAGGACCGGTTGATCCTGTTACACCTTGTATTCCCTGTATGCCCTGAGCACCTGTAGCGCCGGTTACACCCTGAATGCCCTGAACGCCTGTTGCACCTGTTGCACCGGTTATTCCATGCACACCCTGAGCGCCTGTTGCACCAGTGGCTCCAGTTACACCCGGGATACCCTGAGTGCCTGTGGCACCATCAGCGCCTGTTGGCCCTGTTGCGCCTGCAGTGCCTGAACTGGCAGCATACATGGCAAAGGGTACGGTGAGCAATTGTGCAGTACCCATATCAGAATATGTGGAACCGCCTGAAGGATCCATTTCAACTTTTAACCAGTAGTCTCCTGCACTCCATTGAATGGAATTAAAGACACCGGAAATTGCTGTCCCCTGTCCTAATTTAACTGTAAATAACCCAAACTGATTGGTGGTCGCCGTCTGAGTTTCTTTGTAAACAACAGTTCCTGTTGAGCTTCCCAGCAAAATGGAAAACCTCAAACCAATTGCATGACTAGCTATCAGATGGCCTGATGCGTCACGCGCTACTGCCTGGTAATTGAATGCCTGTGGCACTTGTGCAAGCAAATTTGTCAATGGACAGATGAATAATAACATTGCTATTATTCGTGTAATTGTTTTTTTCATAAGCATTATTTTAATTTAACTGTTTGGTGTAATTTGATAAGGATTATTATTAAAAAAATTAATTGAAATTCGTTGTTAGTATTCAAGGTTTATTTTATGATAGGATATTACTGTTTCTCCTTTTAAATTAAGGGTTGCAAGTTCCAGCATATACATTCCCTGGCTGTAATGGCTAATATCTAAATTCATGGTGTTAAGACCCTGAAGCTGCGAAACCTTTTGGCTAAGCACTACCTGACCTACCATGTTATAAAGTTTTATAGTAGATTCCGAATTACCATTGTTGTAGTAATTCAGGGTAATGCTGCCAGTGGTTGGATTTGGAAAAATAAGCACACCCGAATCGTCCTGGGCGGTTTCAATAATACCCACATTATAATCCTCAGGTTGCTGAAAACCCTGCGTTAGAAAATTATTTGCGGTTGAGAATGTTTGCACCATCGTCATCTCAGCCACCGTGAATGAAAGTGAGGCTGAAGCCGAGGTAAAGTAACCTCCCGAAGAAGAAATTACAGTAGGACTTAGTGTTTGTGCACTGCCTGCTACAGAGGCTAAGACAAACGCAATAAACAAAGCAATTTTTAGATTTTTTTTCATAGTCATTAAATTTAAAGTTTATTTAAGATAGGTTATTATTATTATTTTTGGTTATTCAATTTCATTGATGCGATACCTGAAAGTCATAATAAGAAAATTGAGACTGGTTTATTTATTTTCCAATTTATCAAGTCTTGCTTTTAAAGCATCAATTTCCTTTTGTTGTGCTTCGATCAGTTTCTGTTGTTCAGCATTCAGTTTGGTCAACTGCTGAATTCCGATAAGGGCAACGCCGCTGGGGTCAACAGTACTGATGTGTTTGTTGTCAATGCCAGTATTGAATAATTCAAAGAATTGTTCGGCAAAAGGACCAATGTGATATTCGGAGGTTTCTTTGTATTTCCATCTCTCAACATTGAGCAGACTGATCTTTTTGAGAACATCGGCTCCATCCACTTTGGTAATGCTGTCTTTTAATGAACGGGAAGAAGTGTTTGTCCATGTACCTCCAACAGTGAGGTAGGCACCATTTCCATTTGTAGATACTGAACCTACTACAAATGCTTTGGAGGTTGTTGGTGCTGCACCAAAACCCCAACCCTTAACTTTACCATTTCCAATGATCACCTGATTATCACCGGTATTTAATGTATGGCTAATTCCATAACCCAACATAGTTACATTGGTGCGAGCTACACTAGGACTGGAACGATCTCCAATAAATGTACACTGATTGAAATTCACTGTAGTTGATGTTTTTCCCGCGGCAAAACCAACAACAGTATTATCATTTCCTGAAATATTATAATAAAGTGCATCAGCACCTATTACAGTATTTCCTGATCCTGAATTGTTTGAATAAAGAGAACCATATCCATCAGAAACATTAAAACATCCTGTAGTATTTGAATAAAGAGTATAAACACCATTTGCAGTATTTCTGATTCCTGTAGTATTGGAATAAAGTGCCGCATAACTATTTGCAGTATTATCATATCCTGTTGTATTTGAATAAAGTGCTCTATCACCATTGGCTAAATTACGTTCTCCTGATGTATTTGAATAAAGTGCCTCAAAACCATTGGCTGTGTTATATGCCCCAGTATTATTTTTATAAAGGGAAAAACTCCCAATAGCAGTATTAGCAAATCCTACAGTATTATAATTAAGTGCACCATAACCACTTGCAGTGTTATAGTTTCCGGTGGTATTGCTATATAGGGCATGACTTACTGCAGTGTTATAAATCCCTGTTGTATTATAATAAAGTGCACCCCATCCACATGCAGTATTGGCAGATCCAGTTGTATTATTATAAAGTGCACCATTACCATCTGCAGTACTATAATTTCCAGTAGAATTATGGTAAAGTGTGCCTTCACCACTTGCTGTGTTATAAGCTCCAGAAGTATTATAATAAAGCGAACCCCAACCATTGGCAGTATTAGCATTTCCTAAGGTATTGTAATAAAGTGCACCATAACCATTAGCAGTATTATCATTTCCAATAGAATTAGAATAAAGTGCACCATATCCAATGGATGTATTAAAAGCTCCTGTGGAATTGGAATAGAGAGATTTATTTCCAATAGCTGTATTATAATTACCGCCGGTGTTAGAAAAAAGCGCCTTATTACCTATTCCTGTATTGGAATTACTTAAATTGCTATTGCCAGCCTGGTAACCAAAGAAAGTTGTGCCCGAAGGATCAATTCTTCCTGCTTTTAAATTGTTTACTTTAAAATTAAGAGCTACGTTATCGATCGTTCCAATAAAATTAACGCCATCAACAGTAGAACTGTTTCCACCAAGCAACCATGGATCTCCGGGACTAACAACATCATCAAGCCCATCATTTCCATTGGTTGCAATTTTGGTTCGTGCAACTTCTGAACCTGTGGAATTCCCTGAATGTGCTGCATACATTGCATAAGGAACAGACAGTAATTGTGATGTTCCCATATCTGCATAATCGGAAGCTCCTTTTGTATCCATTTCAACTTTTAACCAGCATGCACCAGCACTCCAGTCAACTTTACTGAACAATCCTGTTACCGGTATTCCCATTCCGAGTTGTGCTGAAAATAAACCAAATTGATTGGTAGTATCCTTTTGGATTTCCTGATAAACAAGCACTCCGGTTGAACCTCCCTGTAAAATTGAGAACCTTAAAGAAATTACCTGATTGGCGATAACTTTTCCCGAGGCATCTTTTGCTACTGCCTGGTAATTGAATGCCTGCGGCACCTGTGCATCAAGCTTTGACCATGAGATAATGAATAATAGCACTGCTATAACCTGTGTAATTGTTTTTTTCATAAGATGTTATTTTAAAAGGTATTTGTTATTGATTTTATTGTTGCAATATAATTTCAACTTAATAAACCAACTGCTGCTTCTCTGAAAGTAAAGCTGGATATTATTAAAATGTAATTTTGAGTCTGCTCAGTTAAGTCCTTTTTCTGCCGCAAAGGCTCAAAGACTCGAGGTTTCGCAAAAAAATTGTAATTACTTTTCAATGCTTTGCGGATCTTGGTGTCTTTGGGTCTTAGCGGCATTTTTGTATTTTTTTTCTTTTCAGTGTGGACTCAATTTTAGAATTTTGTTTTAGTGTAAATTAATGCCTAATATTAAATAGTATTAAAAATTTTACAGGCTTATAGAAATCAGAAAGTTCAAATAAAATCCAACTTGCATAAACCTAAAAATCCTTCATAAATTTTGCTTGACAAATATACAAATTATTCAAAGCAACAAACTAACAAATGTCAAATTTTGTTAAATAGCAACGATATTAGTGACATTGAAATATTTGTGAAATCCGGGTGTTTCTAGAAAGGTTTTAATTTTAGTGAATAAGGACTATTCTCCGAAAACTCAATATTCACGCCAGCAAGGTGGTTTCCGCAGAGAGGATCAAATAGTTTTCCTAAAACTGCTTTCAAAACCAACTTTATGGAAATATGTAAAAATCCACCTTGTTCCTTGCTTTTATTTTACAACATTAACTTTTGCCCAAAAACATTGTCACCTTAACGAAACAAGGAACTTCAAAGTATCCATCCCATCTGCATAATCCCATAATTCCGGTGACTGGCTTTTTCCAAATGGGATTGTAAAACCGGAATATTTTTCGTTGGCCACGACACACTGAATTTTCTCTTTTGATTCATCTATTTCCTGAAGGACATCTGCAATTTCGTTGTAATATTCATAATGCAAAACAGAGATGGGTGATGAAAATTGGCCTTCTTCTTTAAGCATGATTAGCCCAAAATCAAGGAAAGGTATCTTATTGATGAGCATGATTGATTTGTGATAGTCATAATTGTTCACGTATTTATTGTGCTGCATGATCATACTGTCGTATTTCATAAATGCCTCTCTCATCATATCGAAATTATAAGCCTGCGGAAGGTAAACCTTCGTAACATTTCTGCAACCAAGACCAAAATAAAGGAAGACGTCGTCTGCCAGCAATTCCAGGTCTTTCTTGGTTTCATCGCCTGTAAGAATTGCCACACTGTTCCTGTTTTTCCTGATAATGTGAGGATACTTGCCGAAATAGTAATTAAAATAATTTGACGTATTTTCAGATCCTGTCGCGATTACTGCTTCGAATCCTGAAATGCGATCTTCGGTCAGATTTATTGAAACTTTCAGGGATGGCTCAATTGTTTCCAATTCCCTGCAAATAGCGGGAAGCAGGAATTTGTCCTGAGAAGAAAGTTTTCCGATGAATGAATTTCCTGAAAAGAGTACACAAAGAAAATCATGAAAACCTACCAATGGAATATTGCCTGCCATAATAACAGCAATTTTTTTGGGACTAGATTCATCAATATCCTTTTTGTAAGGTTCAACCCACTTTTCAAGATTTTCAGCAGTCAACAATGTTGACCAGTTTTTTAAACATAATAAAATATTTTCCTGGGTAAACCAGGGGTTCGTAATTTGACTTTGAAAGAATGCATCTTCAAAATGCAAAGGAAAACCTGACGCTATATAGCCTGAAAGGTTTTGGCCGAATTTTACAAATATCCTTATCCGTTCGTTAACATTCATATTGATTACTTTTGGCAAAATTACAGAAAGAATTTTCCGGAAACACAATAAAATTCTAATTTTGCTGTTAATTAAAAGTCAATGGTCAATGGTCAATGGTCAATGGTCAATGGTCAATGGTCAATGGTCAATGGTCAATGGTCAATGGTCAATGGTCAAAAGTCAATAGTCATTGGGCAATAGTCATTGGGCAAGTTGTCAGGGATAGATTTGAAAATTACTTAAAAATTCGGGAATAAAAGGGATGAAAAAAATTCTGATCATTTGTTTTTTGCTTTCTCAATCAATAGCGGGGTTTTCGCAGGAAAATGTTGCTCTGAAAAAAATTGAGGATTCATTAAAAATACTGGGGAAAGCCATTCTTTACGGAGAATCTGATCTGACAAAACACAATGCGAATGTGCGGTTTTTGAAACTCATGGCAAAAGCACTGGTTATTGAAAATTCTTTTGATTACCCTTTCGATTCTTTAATTACAATTGCAAGATTGAAATCGGAGGATAAGAAATTTCGTATCATCAACTGGAATCTGAGAAAAGAAGATGGCACCTATGAATATTTTGGATTTGTACAGGTGTGGAGTTCCAAACAGAAGAAGTATCTTTTATATCCTTTGATTGACAAATCGGATTCAATCAATAATCCCGAAACACAAACATTAGAGCCACGAAACTGGTACGGGGAACTCTATTATAAAATAGTATTCAATAAATTTGCAGGAAGAAAGTATTACACACTTCTGGCATGGGACGGAAACAATAATGAATCACAGAAAAAAATCATTGATGTTCTTACTTTCAATTCCAACGACAAACCGGTGTTTGGTGCGCCAATTTTCAAGTACAATAAAAAGACTTACAAGCGAATTATCTTCGAATACAATGCCACTGTAAGCATGTCATTGAAGTATGACAAGCAAAATACTGAATATGGTAAAAAGAAAAGGACAATGATCATATTCGACCGTTTGTGTCCTGCCGATCCTTCCCTTGAAGGTTCCTATGCATTTTATTATCCGGAGACCAATATTTTTGATTCCTTTATTTTCAAAAAAGGCAAGTGGAATTTTGTAAAAGATGTTGATGCAAGAAACCCGGGAGAATCGAAAGAAGAAAGGAAACGTCGTCAGCAAATTATTAAAGAACAAAAAGCACACAATCAGGTAAAAGATGAGAAGGTAATAAACAGCCCTTACTTCCATCATTAAACCAAACACACCTCACGCTGAAATTTTTTTTTATCATTTTTGCATTAATTAAAAAATAATGTGCAATTTTGACCCAAATATTAAACAGTAATTTAACAACCTTTAAAAACATAAATCTTTATGAAAAAAGTACATAATTTTAATGCAGGTCCTTCAATTCTTCCCAGAATTGCTATTGAAAACACAGCCAAAGCTGTATTGGATCTTAACGGTATCGGAATGTCTATTCTGGAAATCTCACACAGGAGTAAAGAATTTCAGGCCATCATTGATGAAGCCATTGCCTTATTTAAAGAACAATTATCAATACCTGCAGGGTATCAGGTTTTGTTTTTAGGTGGCGGCGCGAGTATGCAATTCTGTATGGTTCCTTTCAACTTTTTTGAAAAAAAAGCAGCTTATCTCGAAACAGGTGTTTGGGCAAAGAAAGCTATTAAAGAAGCAAAGGGCTTTGGTGATGTGAATATCGTAGCATCATCAGCAGATAAAAATTTCACTTACATTCCCAAAGGTTATACCATCCCTACTGATGTTGACTATTTCCACATCACCACAAACAATACCATTTATGGTTCGGAAATCCGTTATGATATGGACAGCCCTGTTCCATTGATTGCAGATATGTCATCTGATATTTTCAGCCGCCCGGTGGATGTTTCCAAATATGCACTGATCTATGGAGGCGCTCAAAAAAATCTGGGACCTGCAGGTGCAACGTTTGTGATTGTCCGCGAAGATATGTTAGGCAAAGTTACACGCAAAATACCTTCAATGCTTGACTACAGGACCCACATAGCCGAAGGCTCAATGTACAATACTCCTCCTTGTTTACCTATTTACACAATACTGGAAACTCTTCGCTGGTTAAAAGCTTTGGGTGGTGTGAAAGTCATGGAAGAAATGGATAAGAAAAAAGCACAACTGCTTTATGATGCCATGGACAACAGTAATATCTTTGTTGGCACAGTTGCCAAAGAAGACCGTTCGCTGATGAATATCTGTTTTGTGATGAAACCTGAATATGCTCAACTAGAAGAAGAGTTCATGAATTTCTCCAAAGCAAACGGAATGGTTGGAATCAAAGGACATCGTTCAGTTGGCGGCTTCAGGGCTTCTACTTACAATGCTCTTCCTATAGAAAGCGTACAGGCACTTGTTGACTGTATGAAAGAATTTGAAAAAACAAAAGCATAGAAAGTTCAGGGTTTAAAGTTCAAGGTTTAAAGTTTCCCAACCTTGAACTTTAAACATTAAACGAATAAAGACAATGAGCACAATTGAATTAAGACAAAAGATTATTGATCAATTATCTTTTATTGATGACATTTCTTTTCTTAGAGCAATAAAGACTTTGGTTGAATCAAAGACCAAAGATGATACTTATAAGTTATCAAATTTTCAAAAAGAAAGAATTAGGACAGGAAGGGAGGAACTAAGCAAAAGACGAACAATTTCACATGATTTTTTACAAAAAGAAATCAACCAATGGTTAGATTCAAAATAGAATGGTCAACAGAAGCGAGATCGGATTTATTAGATATTCTTGATTTTTATCTAAAAAGAAATGGTGACGCAATCTATAGTAGAAAATTAAATTCCAGAATTAATAAAAGTATTGGATTATTAACCAAAAATCCATTTCTGGGCAAACAAACAGAAACCCCTTCAGTCCGGGCATTGATATCAGGAGATTATCAAATTATTTATGAAGTTTTTGACAAACTGATCTTGATAATTA
>Ga0118677_10001372_pt2 | contig 13683 bp, 12 predicted proteins | sample AliMusrvi5mmetaG_FD_86154 | JGI IMG/M metagenome (GOLD analysis project Ga0118677, IMG submission 86154)
AGCGCCTCCTGCATGTAGCCGGAGAGTTGATCGAGCAGCGGGCGCGCCACTCCATACGATTCGCGGATGCGATACCGGCCATCGGGATCTTTCAATACAACCAACCCGGCCAGCCCGTTCAGCATGTCGACGGCCGATTGGAGAATGAGCCGCAACACGGCATTGAGATCGAGTTGCGATGTGAGGGCGCGGCTGATATTCAGCAGGTAATCACGCTGTCTGACGCGGTAATCGGGAAGCATGAGCTTATTCTAATGTGCAATACAATTTCAGCATGCCTACTTCAAAAACCAACACCAGTAAAGTGAGATCGTTCAGCGGCGCCTCCCTTCAACAAATCGCTCTGCCCATCGGCGGCATTGGAACCGGCACGGTGTCCATCGGAGGGCGCGGACAACTGACCGATCTTGAGATTTACAACCGGCCATGGAAAGGCAATGTCCCCCGCAACACCTTTTTTGCATTGTGGCTCAAACAAGCCGGCAAAGCGGCTCAGTGCAAGGTTCTCGAACGCGAGTTCCTGCCGCCTTACACCGACCTTGAGGGCGGCGGATACGAGCAGAACCACGCCGCCGGCGCGCCGCGCATGCGCGAGGCAGTCTTTACCGGCGAGTACCCGCTGGCGCATATCGATCTGCGCGACCCCGAGATACCGCTAAAGGTTGAGTTGGAGGCGTTTAACCCGTTCATCCCCTTGAACCCGGATGATTCGAGCATCCCATGCGCGATTTATAAATGGCGCTTCACCAATACGGGAGCCAAAGCGGTTGAGGCATCCTTCCTGACCGCCTTTACGAATCCGATCAATAAGCTGAAACTCGGCGATGACGGATGGCATGCCCCGATCTACGGCTACGACCCGGGCGGCAGCGCAAACGAAGCCCGCGACAGCGATTCTCTGCGCGGCATCTACATGACCAACCCATCCATCGACGCCGCCAGCGAGTTTTATGGCAGCGCATTTATTGGAATCCTGGGCGAACCCGCCGACAGTCAATACCACTCACAGACACACTGGTATCAGGGCGGCTGGTGGGACGGGCTGCAAATGCTGTGGAATGACTTCAGCGCCGACGGGCGCATCGAACCGCGCCCGCAGCCATTCGCGGCGCCGCCCGAACGGTTTAACGAGTGCTCGCAATGCGTCCCATTTAAACTCAAGCCGGGCGAGACGCGCGAGTTCACCGTCCTCTTTACGTGGTATCTGCCCAGCATCCGCAACTACTGGAATACCAACGAGCCGGTGCACAACGCGATGTTGCGCAACTGGTACAGCACGCGCTGGGCCGATGCGTGGGAAGTGGCGCAGTATGTCGCGGATAATGCGGAGAGATTAGAGCGCGAAACCCGCCTGTGGCACGCCACGTTCTTCAGCAGCAAACTACCCGCGCCAGTGCTCGATGCAGCCTCCAGCCAGGCCAGTATCATGCGCACGACCACGTGCCTGCGGCTCGCGGATGGCCGCTTGCATGCCTTTGAGGGCTGTAATTGCGGTGGCGGGTGCTGTCCGATGAACTGCACGCATGTGTGGAACTACGAGCAGGCGTTGGCGTTCCTGTTCCCAAGCCTTGAACGCACGATGCGCCTGACCGATTTCACACACAACACCGACGCCAACGGCAAGATGATCTTCCGCACACTGTTGCCCATGACGCCTGATACATTCTGGAACTTTGAGGCGGCGGCTGACGGCCAGATGGGCACGATCTTAAAGGCATACCGCGAGTGGCAGCTCAGCGGCGACGACGACTACCTGCGGACGGTGTGGCCGGGAATCAAACGCGCCATCTCCTACGCCTGGTCAAATGCCAACCCGCACGCCTGGGATCGCGACAGGGACGGCGTGATGGAAGGCCGCCAGCATAACACCTACGACATTGAGTACTTTGGCCCAAACACCATGATGGGTTCGCTATACCTTGGCGCGTTGCAGGCATGCGCGTTGATGGCCGACTATCTGGGTGAACCAGACCCCGCCGCCGAATACCGCGCCCTCTACGATAGCGGGCGAGCCAAACTCGACGCCATGTTGTGGAATGGGGAATACTACGAACAGAAAATCAAGGTCGATGAACTCCTGATCGTGCCCGAACAGTTGCAGTCGCCACTCGACCCCTACCCCAAGTATCAGGTTGGCCCCGGCTGCTTGTCGGATCAACTCCTCGGCCAGTGGCTCAGCCATGTCGTTGGGATTGGCCACGTGCTCGATTCTCGGCACGTCAAACGCGCGATGCAGAGCATCTACAAGCACAACTGGCGGACGGCACTGCGCAACATCGCGAACATGCAGCGCGTCTACGGACTAAACGACGAGGCCGGTCTCGCCATCGTCACCTGGCCAAATGGCGGGCGCCCGCAATTACCAAGCGTCTATGGCGATGAAGTCTGGACCGGCATTGAATACCAGGTGGCCGCAGGGATGATCTACGAAGGCGAGGTCGAGAAAGGGTTGAGCATCGTTGCGGGGGTGCGAGCGCGCTATGACGGCGTCCGGCGCAACCCGTGGAATGAGTTTGAGTGCGGCAACCACTACGCGCGCGCCATGTCGAGCTGGTCACTTGTCCTCGCGTTGAGCGGATACCAGTACAGCGCTCCGGAACAGCGCATCGCGTTTGCGCCCAGAGTGAACACCGACAAATTCAGTTGCGCCTGGACGACTGGCTCGGGCTGGGGACGCTACGCGCAACGCAGCACCGCCACGGGCATGACGGCAACGTTGAGCATTGCCTATGGCGAGATCACCTTGCGCCAGATCGATCTTGGAACCACGGTGAAGGGATCGGCGAAAGTGCGGCTGGGCGCGACCACCGGCCAGCCTGACGCGACGGTGACTACGACCCGCGCAGGCACGCAGGTGTTATTCGACAGCCCGATGACGTTGCGCGCCGGCGACGAGATCACGATTGAGATTCGCGCCTGAGCGGGTTGTCATGTGTACCTCGAACATGGATAATCGCGAGCCGGTGGAATCGACTGCGTTGCCCGTATGGGAACTGCGCGGCGCGCTCAGCGCCGCGTGGGACGCACACAACCGCGTAGTGCTCGTGGCGCCGACAGGATCGGGTAAAACGACGCAGGTGTGCCAGATGATCCTGCAGGATGGCCGCAACCGCGACAAACAGATCGTGGTGTTGCAACCCCGCAGGGTGGCGGCGCGCACCGTCGCGCGGCGAGTGGCGCAGGAAATGGGCGTCGAACTCGGCAGCATGGTGGGGTACCAGGTGCGCTTTGAGGACGTTATCGCGCCGGAGACGCGCATCGCCTTCGTAACCGAGGGGATTCTGTTGCGCTGGATGCAGGATGACCCGACCCTGTCAAAAATCGGCGCGATCCTATTCGACGAGTTTCACGAACGCAACCTGCTCAGCGACATCGGCCTGGCGCTGGTCAAGTCGCTGCAGCAGCACTCCCGCCCCGACCTGCTGGTGATGGTCATGTCCGCCACACTCGACGCGGCGCCATTAACCGAGTATCTCGGAGAGTGCGCCGTGCTCGAATCACAGGGGCGCGCGTATCCGGTCGAGATGCACTACAGTGAGTGGGACGACGATCTCCCAGTGTGGGAACAGGCGGCTCAGAAGGCAGCCGAGCTTCTCCGCGAGACCGACACAGGCGACATCCTGATCTTCATGCCGGGAGCGTATGAGATCCAGTCCACGATTGAAGAGTTGCGCCACAGCAAGATCAAAACAGACATCGCGATTATCCCGTTGCATGGGGAACTGTCGCCGCAGGATCAGGATCGCGCCTTCGCAACGGCGTCGTGCCGGCGCATCATCGTATCGACCAACGTGGCCGAAACATCGGTGACCCTGCCCGGCATACGCTTCGTCATCGACAGCGGACAGGCGCGCATCGCCCGCTTCGACACCGAGCACGGCATCAGCACGCTGCACATCGAGCCAATCTCGCGAGCCTCTGCCGAGCAGCGCGCCGGGCGGGCCGGGCGACTCGGGCCAGGCGACTGTTACCGATTGTGGACATTGGACAACCACGCCAAACGCCCTGAGCGGAACACGCCTGAAATCCAGCGCATGGAGCTTGCAGAGGTTGTTTTACTGCTGCATTCATTCGGCGTGACGGATGCAGAACACTTTGACTTCCTTGATAAGCCCGATGTCGAGCGCGTGCATCGCGCCGAGGAATTGCTTGTGGCGCTGGGCGCAATCACAGCGGAACCCCACTGCATCACCGATACAGGTCGCGAGATGCTGCGACTGCCGATGCACCCGCGTTATGCCCGCATGGTGATCGAGGCGAAAAAATTCGGTTGCATGCGCGAGATCGCCTTGTTCGTCTCACTAGTCAGCGGGCGCGACCTGCTGACAAGATTGAACCGCGAGGACAAAAGCGCGCGACGCAACCGCGACGGCCTGACGCGGCTGGACCAATCGGACTATTACCTGCTGGCCGCGTCCTTTGCGCATGCCCTGCAAAACCACCTTGACTACAAAACGTGCTACAGCTACGGGGTCAACCCGCATGTGGCGCGCGAAGTGGCGATGACCTACCGCCAAATCCTGGACATACTCAACCTGAAAGAAGATGACTCTGGAGCAATCCCGCTTGCGCCAAATGAGGCGATCCAACGCTGCCACCTGGTCGGGTTCATCGATCAACTCGCAGTGCGCCAGGGAGGCAGCGAGGAGTTCGAATTAGTCAATGGGCGTCACGGCACACTGATGCAGGAAAGCGTCGCGCGGCGCAGCCCATTGATCGTCGTCTCGGAGATACGCGAGATCACGACGCGCCAGGGAGACAAGTTGACATTGATCGGAATCGCGAGTGCGGTCGACGCCAAGTGGTTGCGCGAACTCAACCCGCCGCAACTGCATGAAATGACCGAGCATGTATACAACCGGTTGAATAAACGCGTCGTCGCCGCGCGGGTGCTGCGGTATAACAACCTGGTGATAGCAGGCGAAGCGCTGCAGAAGCTGGACCCCGTCGCAACCGGTCAGGTGCTGGCCAATGAGTTCGTGTATAACCCCCACCCCATGAGCGTGCCGCGCTGGGAACGCGAGGTGAAACCCTGGTTGCGCATGGTCGCGCGCAAACGAACACAGGAGCCCGAACTCGACCTGCCGGAATTCACCGATGAGAAGATCGTGCAGGTGCTGGCGCTGGCGTGGGAAGGGGGCGCGAGTTTCAAGGAGGTTGCCGATCGCCCGCTGTTGCCGGCCTTCCGCGCACAGTTGACGGATGCTCAGCTTCAAGCGTTATCCCATTGACCCAATGACAATACGCGAAGAGGACTTCCCATGATTTAGAAATTGAATAACATGGCTCAACTCAATATTATCACCAGCAGAGGTAGAGGGGGCATTATTATGTATGGCGACCAAATGTCTTACACGCAATTGCTTGAAGAATTCGAGGCTTGTACTTCAGAAGTGGCATTTGGATTGAAAACACCGAGTAATGTGTCTCCCAGACCGGGTGTAACTTATCTAGCTGAATTGCACATTATTTGCTCCGTAGGACTTACAGATATTAGCGTTGATGGTACCGAGCTGATGTTTAGCGGGGCTCATGGCAACCTGCAACGTTTGGCACGTGATTTCCGATCTTTCATTGAAGATACATATCCCAATCCACCTAGCAGCATATACCATTCACACATTGAATACTACCCAGAGCATCCTTTCCTTGCTGAGAGTGCTGTGCCATTAATCTTGTGTCCAGAAGAGTACTTTGGCAGGTTGAGAGGATCTATACCTCTTGGGCCACTATAGGTCATATAACACTTGATATTCGGCGACCACCTGGGTTATGCCAGCCTAACGACTGGCATAACGGCCACTGTAGTAAGCGAGCTGCGCTACACGTCATTTGGTGAAGTGCGCTGGCAGAACGGAGCATCCGCAAGCGACCATCAATTCACCGGTGCTCGATATGACGCAACAAGCAATATCGTGCAGATGGGCGCGCGCTGGTATTCGCCCTTGCTTGGCCGCTTCCTCTCTGCCGACAGTATTGTGCCGCGACATGTCGATCCCCAATCATTGAATCGCTACGCTTACACTCGGAATTCGCCTATCACCCATGTCGATCCCAACGGTCATGCTGATTGTGCTGCTGATATCAGCTTTCCATGTACAGGTGAGCCAATGATCACTAAGTTTAAGCCCAGAGCTTTGTCTGTCATAGCCATGATACTCGTTCTCATAGCGGGTATTACTAGCTGTACATTCACCACACCCCCGTGCAACAGACTTGTGGAAAGTCAACTTCGATCTATTCCATGGACTACGCTGGACGCAGGTAATTTCGCACAGTGGGTTAAAGACCATTACGGACTTAGTCCAAAGCGTGATGGATATAGAGATGATCCAGCCGTAGTATGGTCTTGGTCCAGTATGGGCAAGGACTATGCGGCATACTTTAGGCCTGGGGTCAAGCGCATACTCATTAAGTTCTCTGCATTGCCCCCCACTGTGGCCGATGTTACAGGTTGTTTTGGACTACCCAACTCCTACCAGGCGTACTATCGGTACGAGGCTGATGTCTACATATTTAACTTTGCGGTATGGTACCTGAAAGAAGGCCTCGTGGCAGTGCGACCTTATTACACGCACGCGAGCGAGCCGGCAAGTATTCATGAGGATACGCAACTCCCCAACATAATGCTGGTGCCACCGGGCACACCCGAAGAAATGGTGTTTCAAGCCTATGCACAAACATCCGATCCGGCGGCATATGCCGGCGAGGCCAAATCTCTGAAACCTTGGCCTGCCAAGTTAACCGACATAGTAGTTGATGTCGCCCCCTCCTACTTCGGCAATTGATCAGCAACACCAAGGAATCTAGCGGAGGATTTGGCTGTTCAAGAGGCACAGTCTGATTCAACACTGGGACATAAAGTTGACATAAAAATACCGGTCCGCGTTGGACAGCCACAGATGGCTGGGTAAAATTGCAGTGGATTCACAAGGTATCAGGAGACAACTCGCAAATTGTTGTGCATTACGTAAGGAATATAGCAAGTGGACTGGTAGATGACTTCAAAATTATGATCAGAGGACAATAATAAGGAGGTATGTGATGCGGGTTCGCACAATCAGAAATAGTTTCGTGGACTGTCCACCACATATTGCGATGTCAAACTCACCTCACGCGCAAGCGCTTCTTACGATAGGTAAAGAGTATGATGTGCATGCCATGGCTTTATTTGAAGGTGTGCTTATCCTACAAGTCATATACGATCAATCTGACATAGAATTCCCCTGTTGGTACCCTGCATGGTTTTTCGTGACAATAGACCCTACTCTAGATCCAGATTGGATATGCAACACTTTCGATGATGAACCTGCAATGGTGATAGGACCGGAATTTATTGCGGCGAATGTGTTGTCTTATAACGCGATGGCCGAATTGGAACTCGAAATGCGACGGAAATTCCGATACAGGTTGGAGAGTAAACGAATGATCACCGACGAATGAATTGGTGCTACATCCATGAACCGGAGGCGCAATCTTTTTGTACTGATTACTGGTCTTATCTTGCTGATGAGTGTCGTGATTTATTTCGCAACCAGACGCACGCCGGTCGCTTGTGATCAGATCCTTGATACTCAACTACGCACCGTCCCATTTGACTCAATCACTAGTGACACGATGGCGCAGTGGATCAAAGAAAACTACGGATTGACCGATGAGGATTTGAAGATAGATGAAGTTGCAAATCCAGATAGCGGTGGACGCAAAGCAAGACAATTTTCATGGAAGTCGGGAGGTAATCGTTATAATAGTTTCATATCTTCGAGTGTCACATATATTAGGGTAGAGCTATCTAGTCAACCCACGATTGACGAAGTGGTTGGGTGTTTTGGCGCACCTTCTCATTATCAGGCTACCGATATGATTTACCCTGATCGAACATTCATCTTTAATCTTTGGTACTTGGAGCGAGGAGTTGTGCTAGAGCATTCGGTAATACCGGGGTTAAACAACGTACTGGATCATTTCCTTGGACGTGCTGGGGCTGTTGATGGAAATACTCTGATTGAATCTATTTCAGTGGTAAAACCTGATTCAGCAGAAAACATGATCAGCCAGCTATACTATAAAACCAATGTGGGGAAGGTCTTATCGTCGCTGAAGCCGTGGCCGGGCAGCATTGACAAAGTGAGCGTTGACATGTGGAAGTACTAATATCGCAGGGCTGAGTAACTAACACTTTGTCCAAACAGGTGCGAGCCTGATAGGAGTAAGCCTCAAAGTAAATAATGGGATTGAACCCAGGTTGATGCATCGGCGCAAATAGCGCCAACCAATCGTGAAGACGCTGAGTTGGCGTTTGTATGCCGGATCAATAATATCGCGCTGACCTGAACAGATGAGTCGTTGACCGAGTTCATGAATCCACAGGACGGCTACAGCAACAGCAAGTAACTCACGTTACGCAGCCACTGTGACAGGCTGCATCTGGCGTAATATTTCGAAGGCCGATTGAACCGCGTGCAGGTACAAACGTGCCTTCATAGCAAAATGATTCAACTTGGTCTTTCGCCTGAGCATTTCGAGCTTGATGAATGCGCATAAGCTCGCAAAGATGTGGTTTGATTGCGTGCTAACCGTGTGGGCGGGCGAGCGTTCAAGCGCGGCATTTTGCTTCAGGGACTTGTGGAAGGGTTCAATCGTCCATCGTTTTTTATAGAGCGAAGTGATCCCATCATAAGTGAGTGAGGCGTCGCTGCTGACCAGAAACAACACGCCCGTGCTGCCATCTTTGTTTTTAAAGACTTGCTTGGCCAGTAGCATCGGGAAACTCACGTCTTCCAGATATACCAGCCGCACGGCGTTTGGTTCGATCTCAACTTCATCCACACGCACATAGACTCCCTTGCGCTTGTCGTCGGCACTAAGCGCCACATTGCGATTGGTCTTGAGAGGCATGACAAACTCTTTGTGCAGCTTGTGTTTGACGTAGTTCATATTCTCAGCCGAGGCAAACCATATGTCATTCAACACATATTTGAACGGTATCTGGTTGTTCACGGCTTGCTGCAGTATCGTGCGGTAATACTCGTTCTTGCTGATTGGCGACCGTCGTTTCGTTTTGCCATCCTTCTTGTCCACATACGATTCAGTCTTGGCCACCAGGCGGAACTCGACCGGCAACGATAACCCGCAACTGGGCACGTGATACAGCGCCGTCAGCAGATTGATTCCTTTGATCACTTTGCCGCTGGTGTGATCGTAGTGCCAGCACACAATGTCGTTCTCATCACTGTATGGTTTTTCGCTGATCGTGTCATCCACGATCATTACACCGTCCTCGCCTTGTATCTTGCGCACAAATGGCTTTACGATTCGCCACAACTCAGCTCCCGTTCGCTTCTTACCGCTCAATGATCGTGTGATCTGGTCATGACTGACGCTGCCCTCCACTACTTGCTCCAAACCGGTCGCGGTCGCTTGTCCAAAGGTACACAGCAGATAGTCACTATACAGATCGAGCAAGTCTTGCGTCATATCCGCATTTTACGGTGGTTCTCCTGCACTACACCTGCGTAACGTGAGCAAGTAAGAGATGGTCGAAACGATCGGCATCGATCAGATGCGTTGCACCAAGGTCAAAGCTACCCGACTTATCATCTCTAAAGCTCTCCTCAATATGCATTCGCGTGATGTAATCGCGCAAGGCTTGATGACAGGCACGTAAGTTTGTGGCGATAGCGCACAGCTCAGAGGGTCGATCCGGAGTTGCTGCGAGCCGGGTCACCGATAGATTACACAGCCAGTCGCACTCTGCCGTGAGCCGGACACACCAGGTGTGGAAATGACGCGCGCGACCCACCTGGATATCCAAGTCATCGACTTTGATGCGGCGGTTGTCAGCGAAAGTAATGAGGGTGCTTTTAGCAATACGAAGTTCATAGTTCCAGCCTAACTTCACGCATTTTGCAGCCCAATCCTTGTCGCGGAAGCCACAGTCAGCCAGAAAGGTTACCGACGCAGTGTCCTTCAACAGCTTCGCTGCTCCTTCCAGCAACTCAGCGCAAGCTTCCACTTTGATAAGCCCTTTCTTGGCAATTGTCAGCCACGCCAACGGCAAGGCGCGAAAGCAATGCGACAGAGACAACCGGAAGAATTGCAGTTTTGCATGGTGCACTGAACATCCGTCCAAAATAATGAAAGCCGCTTTTCCTTTCCATCCTTGTAATACCCGCTTTATCAACGGGTCATAGAACGTGGCTACATCCACCTTCTCGTTACTCAGCCAACGTCGTATTCGCGCGATTCGTCCTGCTGCTTTGGCTGGTCCCGGCAACTCATCTGAAATTTCACTCAAATGGATCGACTGGCTCTGGATCAGTCCTACGATGATCCATACCCAATTGGCTATCCGCTTTACGTGCACTTCTGGATGAAACTCTCTCAGCATCTCAAACAAGCATGTGTACAATCCTTCATTACTGCTCATGATTTTGGCCCTCTCTGGTTTGGTTTGGTCACCCCAGATTGTGCCACTTTCATGAGCAGTTTGGGAAAGTGTTAGTTACTCAGTATCGCAGGGCTAATCACGCACCTATCGTGTGTGCGATTTACGGCTTATGGCGATCATCTGGGTTCTGCCAGCCTGGTAACGAGCATCACGGGCACTGTAGTCAGCGAAATGCGTTATACGCCATTTGGTGAAGTGCGCTGGTTCGACGGCGCCGCGCCCACGCTAACTATAGCAACTCATCCGACGCGTGTTTCGTGATCGTCACAAAAATGCATCGGCGGCCCTTGATAGCCCGGCGTCGTGTGTTATCATCAGGCTTCAATGTTGGCCCGGTTGCTATTCCACCTCATATACCAAGCGTACAGAGGATGCCTCTGTAGGTAGCGGGAGCTTGCTGCGCGCGGCGCAGCCGGTAACCCCGCCCGCTTTTCCCCCTTCTGTTTCGACCGCGTATTGTGTACTGAATCGTTTGACACCTCGAAAGTGGCAAACAAAGCTCTGCAAGCAGTCACCAGACAGACGATTGACATGCCATATGGCGTTGGCATCGCTTTCATGTATTGGTCGTCAACTGGTGATTGGCTCGTTGAGCAGTTATTGTTTTATTGTATTAAGGAAAATTAAGATGACAACCCGACAAGCAGTGGTCCGTGACTCACAGAGTAAGATCAAACCCCTTGACCGTAGCGCGCTCCGCGTAAACCAGACGTTTATCATCACATTTCTGGTGATTGGTTTTCTGTTCAATGCGCCGATCTTCGTCGTATTTGTCGCCGCAGTGATGGCCATCGGCACAGCCTGGCCGCAGGCAGCGCTCTTCCAGCGGCTGTATCGCGATGTCCTACGGCCTCGCAAGATCGTCCAGCCGGACGTGCACGATGAAGACCCGGCGCCGCATCGCTTCGCCCAGGGCATGGGGGCCGGCGTGCTGATCATCGCGTTGATTGGTTTCCTCCTTGGCGCCCTTGCGGTCGGTTGGGCGCTATCGATCGTCGTGATCGTCCTTGCAGCAGTAAACCTGTTCTTCGGCTTTTGCGCCGGCTGCTTCGTCTTTTTCCAGTTGCAGCGTTTTGGAGTCATCGCGAAGTAAATGATTGACCGAATACTCATCCTATCCGCGGTGATACTGGCAGTCCTCGCCATCTGGGGCGGGCTAAGGCTTTGGCGCGTTGCCAAGGTGCGCCAGTTGCAAAATGGCACGCCATTGAGCAAGATGGTCCCAACCGGGAAGCCTGCCATCGTGGCTTTTTCATCCCCGTCATGCCGTGATTGTCACACCCTGCAGGCGCCTGCGCTCGCGCGCCTCAAGACCAAACTGCATGATCGTGTCACGGTCCTGTCGCTGTCCGCGCTAGAGCACCCCGAACTCGTCGACTTTCTGGGCATCCTGACCGTTCCATCGACTGTTGTGGTGGATGCCAAAGGCGCCGTGAAAGCCCTCAACCTGGGCTACGCCAGCGACGCAAAACTAATTGAGCAACTAGGCCAGGCCACGACCTGACCTGACCCTCTCAGCCAACACATCAGGATCGTCCAGCAATCACCCGCCGGACGACCCTGATGAACCCCGCCCCCTCTCCTCTCCTCTCCTCTTCTCCCCTGCTCCCCCTTGACGCTTAGTTCATCCTGCTGTATAGTATAGATATATTAACTATATGGCACTATTAACCAATCCGGATGACATCTTTTACGACGAAATGCTCAAGTGGTTCGGTGCCTTTGCCCGCAGGTCGCTGGAAGACTTCCACCGCTTCACCCGTGATGCCGGGATGACCATGCTGCAGATGAACGTCCTGATGCAGCTTCACTACGGCGGGCCATGCGAGATGAATGCGCTTGGCAACACCATGATATCGAGCAAGGGCGCCGTTAGCCAGATGATCGAGCGCATGGTGCAGCAGGATCTGGTGCAACGCACTGAGACGCCGGGGGATCGGCGCGCGCGACAGATCAGCCTGACCCCCAGAGGACACCAGATGATCGAAGACAGCGTCATCGCCCGCCAGCGCTGGCTGGAGGAGATCGGCCAGCACCTGACTGCATCACAGAAAACCGAGATCGCCCGCGCAATCCACATCCTGGCGCAGGCCACGACAAATGCGGATGGCGCGGGAATGCCTGAAGACGATGCTCATCTGAAAGCGCTGGCACAGCAGCGCGCGACGCTGCCGGCAGTCTCAGCATTATCAGAACAAGATACTCAGTAATAACACCACAACACACAGGAGAAGAAAATCATGTCAGAAAGCATGCGGACTTGGGTAGAGATCATTTTCAACATCAGCTACCTCGCAGTAATCTGGAGTCTGGTCGTCGGAATGCGGCGCCGCCAGAAGAACGTATCAGCCACAGATGCGCCGGTGGCGCGACCGGCATTGTGGGCATTCGCGCTTCTTGCGCTTGGCGACACAGGGCATGTCGGGTTCCGTGTGCTGGCATATGCCCTGGGCGGCCTCGAATCAAAGCCCGTCCTGCTCGGCATCCCGGTGAGCCTGGTGGGCATTGGTTCACTCGCCACCGCCGTCACACTCACCTTCTTTTACGCGCTTATGCTCCTGATGTGGAGCAAACGCTTCAACAAACCCCTGGGGTGGTTTGGCTGGGTATTGATCGGCGCAGGTCTGGCGCGGTTGATTGTCATGGCGTTGCCGCAGAACGGCTGGGATCAGGTCGTTGCGCCCTATGAGTGGAGCCTGTTGCGCAATGCGCTACTGGTCGTCCAGGGCTTGGGTGTGTTGTATCTGATCCTCCGTGACGCCAGCCAGGCAAAAGACAATACCTTTACATGGATTGGCGTCATGATTGCCATATCGTATGCGTTCTACGCGCCAGTGATTCTGTGGGCCGCACAGGCGCCTCTGCTGGGAATGCTGATGATTCCGAAAACCCTCGCCTACGTCGGCATTGCCATCCTGGTGTACCGCCGGATGTACGCCCATCCCGCTGATAAACAAGAAGATGTCAGACTTGTCAAACAAGTCTGACATCTTCCGGGTTCAGGGGTGGCGCTTCTCAAACTCGTCGAGGATGGCTGCGGTTGCAGTCGCCCCCATGCGCGTCACCCCTGCTTCGATCACGTCCAGGGCAGCGTCCAGCGTGCGCACACCGCCTGCGGCCTTTACCTGGACATGCGGGCTGACGCACGAGCGCATCAGTTTCAGATCTGCGATCGCGGCGCCGCTCGGCGCGAAACGGGTCGAGGTCTCGACGAAGTCGGCGCCGGCCTGCTC
>Ga0118677_10010996_pt1 | contig 13683 bp, 10 predicted proteins | sample AliMusrvi5mmetaG_FD_86154 | JGI IMG/M metagenome (GOLD analysis project Ga0118677, IMG submission 86154)
GTACTATAAGTTTTACCTGTGCCTGGTGGGCCATACAGTATTTGGTTTAAAGATATAAAATCTAAAGGATCTAAATGGTCTTTATTGCTTTCAACCTTTCCTGAAATCATATTTTCAAACTCCTCGTGACGATCAGTAACATCTATAATCGTATTTCTAATGACATTTTTTTTAATAGTTATTTCTTCCGGTAACTCAAACCAATCAACTGTAATGTAATTATAATGATCATCACCCTTTCCATCTGAAACCAATAAGCTTCTACTATATCTTGATCTAAACGTAACTTCGCCACGCGCAATAATTGTTTTTAAACCTCTAAATGCATATATAACATCGCCCACTTCAACTTCATTGAATCGATTAATAATTTTAGGCGACCCTGAGTGTTTTTTAAAATACTCGGGATTCAACCCTATAATTTCTTCAGTATTTGTTTTACTTGCGTAATCATAGTCTCCCCACCCTATTGAAGCGATGCGCTTGTCTCTCATTTGTTCCCAATATTTAGCACCTTTACCCGGTGCAAATTTATAATATTTCATATATAACCTCTTTTAATTCAATCTACAAAACAACCCAACCTTAGCCATCTGCGCCAAGCTATTGACCTTGCACTGCTCCAAACCTTCATTAGCCACAATAATCGCTAAAGCTTGTGCGCGTGAAACAGCGACATTGAGTCGATTAATATCCAAGACAAAATCTAAGCCTCTGGGGGATTCTGCTATATCGCTGATTGCCATAGAGATAATAACTACGGGGGCTTCTTGGCCTTGAAACTTGTCGATGGTGCCGATTTTTAAAGTGCTGCCTAGCTTTTCTTTAAGCAGATTGACCTGCATGTTGTAAGGGGCAATTACCAGTATATCGTCATCGGTGATGGGGTTTTGTTGTCCTTTTTTATTGGTAAACGTACCGGTTTTAAGTTCAGCGATTAGTTGTTGTACTAGCTGTACTTCTTCTTCACTGCTTTGGCTATTGCCTTCATGCGCTACGCTGACACTCAAGATGCCATTAGCTTTGCTAATCAAACTGGGCTTAGGAATATTGATGGTTTGTTTGCTGTTATCGGCATCGGCTTGTAATTTACCTTCGTAGACTATCTCAGACAACGGTGCGCACACGTCTGGATGCATACGGTACGTACGTTCCAGAAAGATGCCTTTATCGTCTGGAATGACCGCATGTTCCATTAACATAAATTCCAAAGCCGAAGCACCTGAAAGCCCGGGATGTGAACCTTGTATGGGTTGCTCTAATTGCATTTGATCACCCATTAGTATGATGTTTTTGGCAGCACCTGAAACCGCTAGCAAATTAGCCAAGGCGACTTGGCTGGCTTCATCAACAAATAGATAGTCCACTGGCTGTTCATACGAGACATCATTAGCAAAACCATACACCGTAGCACCAATTATTTGATAATGGTCGTAGGGTTTTGCTTTGGTAAAGCTCATCGATGGGCGATAGTCAAACTGTGTGAATGCCTCAAACTCAAACTGCTCTTTAAAGTCTCTTTGAGCACCGTAACCACCAATTTTGCTAATGGCTGTCTCGGGTAACTCTTCTATTAAAGGTTTAAGTAAATTCATAATCGCGGCATGGCTATTTGACATAACGCCTATGCGTTTACCTTGCTGTACCAAGGCTTTAATAATATTTTTCGCCGTATAGGTTTTACCCGCACCCGGTGGGCCTTGTATGCACAAACAGCTTTCATCCATGGCTTTAACGGCAGTAATAATAGCGGACAGATAATCGTCGCTATCAGGGTATTGAAGGCGTGAAATGGGTAGCGGCGAGTGCTGCCCAGTAAAACGTGGATTAGCTTGGTTGATAAGGATGGCTAATAACGGGGGCAATTGTCGCGTTGCAAAATAAGCTTCGGTGATGTCGCAGAGTCTATTTTCTAAGTTGTCGGTATTAATACGCGCTTCATCAGCGAATAAGCTGAGTGGTAGCTGTTGTAGTGCATCTTGTTGGTCGGCATTAAGCACAAAACTGATTTGACTATAATGGGCATCATGCTCGCTTATAGTGATCTTAGTGACTTTTGCTGTGCTGTCTTTAATGGTCGCTGTATCTAGCTTATCGGTACGTAGCGGCTGATCATTTTTAAATAGCGCGACACAACTGATCTTGCCATCATTTTCTTGTTGGCTAGTTAAGCTAAGATCAAAAACTACGCTGTCATCGTCAAACAATTCCGGATCGGTTTTTTCTGCACGTTGTAAATAAGTGAAGATTTTTGGTTTACGTTCACGATCATAAAAGTGTAGTAGTGATACCAGCAGTTCTGCCTGTTTGTCTGCTTTTAAATCAGCGTGTGCTTCAAACTGATCAAGTAGTGCTTGTTGGCGTTGTATGAGTGCTTGGCGTTTTTGTTCGTTTTCTAGTTGTTTATCTGTTTTCTCTAGCTCTTCTTTAAGTATGGCCTCGACTTCCTTGAAACTCACATTATGGTGTTGCTGTTGTTCTCGCAGCCAAACCACTAGCTCTAAGGTCGATTCACAATCATCAATATTATAAGAGCGGATTTCTTGTAAAGTTGTCCACTGCTGCCAATCAAAGTGATCGGGATTTGCCAGCCAACTTTGATAGCCATGCGCTAACTCGTTCCAATTTTCTAAGCCGCCATTGCTATGCCAGTTTTCATAAAAAACGATGGAGTCACCACCATTGGCGACTTCTGTAATGCGCTTGCCGCGATAAAGATGCTCTACATTTTTAATGGAATATTTGGGTTCACCAATTAACAGTCCGCTTTTTACGACTTTGTATAAATCAACAAAGACATGATTAGCTAGTAATTCTGCAACTTGGTCTTTTCTGGTTTGATAGCGGTTAACCATTTTATGGATGGCGGTGATTTCATAAGTCGCATAATGATAAATATGCAGTTCAGGATCTTGTTGCCAGCGTTGATATGACCAATCAATAAAGCCTTCAAAGGCTAGTTTTTCTTGGGCTTGATCATGCGCCCACCAATCTTTAAAAGCATACTCTTTGCCTGGTGCGGCATTGCTATCTTCAAAACTCACGCCCCATAAATATTCCAAGCCACCGGCTACTAAGGGATGACCTTCAATATCAAAATAAATATCTAATTTTGATTTAGGTGGCAAACTCGATAAGCCTTTACCATCATGTTCATTAATCACTTTAAACAATGGCTTATCTTGGCCTCTGGAGGCGAGTTGAATTGCGGCTTGGGCTTTAAGTTTGGTTAAGCTGTCAGAGGCAATGCCTTTGATGTCGGTTTGTTCAGTAACGGCTAAATCACTTAAGGTGCTTACGCCGATGTCTTGTAATTTTTTAATCTGAGATTTACGGATATTGGCGACTAACGCTAAGCTGTCGGATTGCTCTAATTGTTGTTTAGCAAAACTACTCCACACGCCATAATCACTGCATAAGGCTAAATCAGGCATCATAGCCCAATCACTTTGGAAGGCAGCTTGTGCTTTTAAGAATTGAGTCTTTAAGTTTAGAAAATAATGATAGTAGGCCGCTAAGGGGTAAGTTTTTTCATCCTTATTACCTAGCACCACCACGGCATGGTCTGGCACTTTGCCTTGAGCCGCTTCAAGCATCCAGCTATAGCAACACAGTTGCAGAACAAAATAGGTTTTGGTGGATAGCGAGAGTTTGGTATCCCAGGCTTCATAATAATAAGCACCTAAGTTTGAATGACCGGCTTTTTTAACCAAGAAGTCAGCAGAACCGGCAAAGTTATCACGTTCCAGATAGGCTTGAAAGATGACTTGATAACCTGCTTGCATGGCTTTTAATGTTTCTGCTGCTCTGGTTTCTTTGTTGGTGCTTATCTCACAAACATGATCTACACCTAAATCTTGTTTGAATTGTTCAAGATAATTACTCTCATGTTGCAAGCCTTTATCGGCTAACAAGCTCATCATTTTGTCTTGGTCTTTATCAATGCCGACCAGTTGTTCTGGCTTATCTATGGCCAGTCTCGCCATCCAAGAAGCAAAAGGGGAGCGTTCAAATAAAACTAAATCTGAGGGAGAATAAAGGTAGGTGTTTAGCTTTTTATACATAGATGACTCAAAAGTAGTGCTTTAAAGTGAAGGGGGTTAGTAAGTTAGCGGCCTCTATAACAAACGCTTTATTCATACTGAAGCAGATCATGTAACGGTTATCTATGTAATTGTTTTGTATTTCCCCTGATGCAATTCGTTTAGAAAGTCGAGGCTGTGCTTAATTTTATAAACTGTTTGCTCATCAATATCTGATCACATTCTTTACTAATTTAGTAATACTATCAATTTGATACTCTATCATATTCAATAATTGTTATAGGGTTTATTAAATAAAAGCGTATTTAGTCTTTTATTTGGCCTAAGTGGTTAAGCGCTCTTACTTATAAAGTAAATTAATTATCAACTAACCTTACGACAAATCATGACTAATTAAACCGCTGTATAATTGGAAGCGTCAGGCATTGCTGTGCTGCTAAACTGTTTAAATGTAATCATTCAGACCCCCTATTTTTCTAAGAGGAGGCCTGAATGATTACCAAAATGGAGTGCAATAGCTTCAGCTATTGCTTTTTAAAACAGCTGAAGCTGTTTTACTCCAACTTAAATTAATGGCAGTGCTTTGTAAAAAGGGATTATGTAACAAATCTCCCTTAGCACCTCTTTTCTAAAGAGGTGGATTGAATAATTACGTTTAAATACGCCTTAAGCTGTTTATCAAAGTGACGTAAAGACTAATGGAAGGGGCTGAAATGAAAAGCAACGCTCTCTCAACGTACTTAAATGAGAGTATAGCTACCGTCTAGAACTAAGCGTTACAGTAACAACAGACCCTGATTTCCACTGTTTTTAATCATCTCTAAATCGTTCAAGTTAGGCTAAGAAATTTATTTAGGGTTTGACGATTTCAGTGTTTATCTATATTATTGCAAAGTTATGTTAGATAGATTACCTGAATATATAGACCCTGTGCACTTAGCTGATAAGCGTGGTGAGTTAAAAGGTCAAATACCCATATTAAGTCTGGATCGCTTAGCTGATTTTTTAGCTGACGACAAAGGAGCGGTATCTATTGATCTTTTTTTTAGTAGAGAAGGTCACATACCTATAGCCGAAGGAGATATAACGGCTAATTTGGAACTTGTTTGTCAAAACTGCCTAGCAGCTGTTACTTGGCCTATAAATTCCCATATAAAACTGGGTATGGTTAAGACGATAGAGCAAGCGAATAGATTGCCGGAAGAGTATGAGCCTTTAATGGTTCTTGAAGATAAAGTTCTTCTTAAGAATATCATTGAAGATGAGCTTTTACTTTTGCTACCTTCTTTTCCAAAGCATGAGAATAACTGCCTTATCCCTCAGACTAGCCATAATGGCACTGAACTATTTTTGACTGATGAACAGTCATCCCCTAAAAAAAACCCTTTTGCAATTTTAGCTACACTTAAAAAAACTGGAGAACAATAATGGCCGTACAGAAAAGTAAAGTATCGCGTTCAAGACGCGGTCAACGTCGCTCACATGACGCATTAACAAGCAAAGCATTATCACAAGATCCTATTACTGGTGAAATGCACTTACGTCACCACGTAACACCAGAAGGTTATTTCAAAGGTCGTTTAATCGTCGCTAAAGCATCAAACGACGAAGATTAATAATCCTTCCCCTCTGGAATGATGCTGTGCCGAACCACTTCTGGCTCGGCTTACCTCAATATGTACGGAGTTAGTCGTCAGCGTGAGTTTAACAATTTCAATAGATGCAATGGGCGGTGATTATGGCCCTCAAGTCACTATTCCTGCATCATTGGATTGTTTAAAAAGCAATCCAGACTTAAAGCTCATCTTAGTAGGTGATGAGGCAATTATTAAACAACTATTGCTTCAACAACCACTACACCATCAAGATAGACTGACCATTCATCACGCCTCTCAGTGCGTCACCATGGATGAATCTCCCTCTAAAGCCTTAAGAAACAAAAAAGACTCTTCAATGCGAGTTGCTATCAATCTTGTTCATGATGGCCTTGCAGATGCTTGCGTGAGCGCTGGCAATACCGGGGCTTTAATGGCAACAGCTAGGTTTGTTTTAAAAATGATACCGGGTATTGATAGACCGGCTATTATTTCCACATTACCCTCAATTCATGGGCACACTCATGTGCTAGATTTAGGTGCTAATGTAGATTGCACAGCAGAACACTTATTTCAATTTGCTATCATGGGCAATGAATTAGTTAAAGCCGTTGAGGGTTTAGAAAGTCCAAAAGTAGGCCTGTTAAATATAGGCGAAGAAGACATGAAAGGTAATGAGCAAGTGAAATCGGCTGCTAAATTACTAGAAAATTCAGGACTAAACTACATAGGCTATGTTGAAGGCAACTCCTTAAATGCAGGCACTATCAAAGTAGATCTCATTGTGACCGATGGCTTTGTTGGCAATGTCGCGCTTAAGTCTATTGAAGGTGCTGCAAAAATGATAGCCATCACCCTAAAGGAAGCTTTCAGTAAAAACCTATTAACTAAACTGATCGCCTTAATCGCCTACCCTGTCCTTAAATCTTTTAAGAACCGCATAGATCCACGTCTTTACAATGGCGCTAGTTTTTTAGGCCTTAAAGGACTCGTTATTAAAAGTCATGGTGGCGCAGATAGACTTTCCTTTAAAACAGCCATTCAACTCGCTGAAGTTGAGGTTAAAAAAGATGTTATTAGAAAGATTAGCGAACAAGTAGAAAAAATCCTAGCATTAAGAGAGACTGCATGACCCGTTATTCAAAAGTAATTGGCACTGGTGCCTACTTACCCCCAAACATTCGCACCAACGCAGAAATATCTGAAACTGTTGACACCTCGGATAGCTGGATTTACGAACGCACTGGCATTAAAAGCCGTCGAATTGCAGGACCCCATGAATCAGCGGCCAGCATGGCTGAAATCGCAGCTAGACTAGCACTTGAAGCAGCCAATTGCGACGCAAATAGCATTGATTTAATCATCGTTGCCACCGGCACGCCTGACCGAGTTTACCCAAGCACCGGCTGCTTATTACAACAACGCTTAAACATTAAGAACTGCGTCGCTTTTGATATTCAAGCGGCTTGCTCTGGCTCTATTTTCGCCATGAGCATTGCGGATCAATATATTAAATCAGGGGCCGCTAAAACTGTATTAGTTGTCGGTACTGAGATCTGTTCACGCATAGTGGACTGGAATGACAGAGGCACTTGTATTTTATTTGGTGATGGTGCCGGCGCAGTATTACTAAGCGCGTCAAATGAAGCTGGCATCCTATCTACCCATATTCATTCTGATGGTGAATATGAAGATTTACTCTACTGTCCAAATCCGCAAGTTGCCACCGAACATAATAAGCATGAAGCCGGCGTTATTAACATGCGCGGCAATGAAGTTTTCAAAGTCGCCGTTAATACCTTAGGAAAAATTGTAGATGAAACCTTAGCCGCCAATAATATGGATAAGTCTGATATAGACTGGCTAGTACCTCATCAAGCCAATATTCGCATTATCATGGCGACTGCAAAAAAATTAAAAATGTCTATGGACCAAGTTGTAGTCACACTTGAAAATCAAGGCAACACCTCATCAGCTTCAGTACTTATCGCTTTCAACGAGGCCGTTAGAGATGGCCGCATTCAACGCGGACAAGTCGTCTTACTAGAAGCCTTTGGCGCAGGGTTTACCTGGGGCTCTGCATTACTTAAATACTAACTCAGACGTATTCAATAATGAACCAAAACACATACAATCTAGCATTCGTTTTTCCAGGACAGGGTTCTCAATCAGTAGGTATGCTATCTGATTTAGCGAGTAACTATCCTGAAATAAAACAAACCTTCGAACGCGCATCCGATGCACTCGGGCAAGACCTATGGTCTATTGTTATGCAAGGCCCAGAAGCTGATCTTAATCAAACACAAATTACCCAGCCCGCTATGCTTGCTGCCGGCGTCGCTGTTTGGGAACTTTGGTGCAAACTTAGCCCTATTCGTCCGGATTGGATGGCAGGACATAGTTTGGGCGAATATACCGCCTTAGTCTGTTCAGGTGTTATTGCATTTGAAGATGCCATTAAGCTAGTCTCAATAAGAGGCCAGCTCATGCAAAAAGCGGTTCCTGCGGGAATAGGCGCTATGGCAGCTATATTAGGCCTTGAAGACCACCAAGTCGTCAGCCTTTGCAGTCAAGTCGAAAATAATGAGGTGGTTTCTGCCGTCAACTTTAATGCCCCAGGCCAAGTCGTTATTGCTGGCAATAGCGCTGCTGTTGAAAGAGCTATGCTGGCAGCAAAAGATGCAGGCGCAAAACGTGCCATTTTATTACCTGTAAGCGTACCTTCCCATTGCGCCTTGATGCAATCCGCGGCTGAAGAACTGGACAGCCATTTACAAGCCATTGTCTTTAATACTGCAAAGTCGACACTTATTCATAATGTTGATGTTGCTGTACACAGCGCACCCGAAGTTATTCGTAATGCCTTAAAAGAACAGCTCTTTAAACCTGTGCGCTGGGTAGATACCGTTAAATTCATGCACGACCAAAGAGTCACTCGCTTTGTTGAATGCGGCCCTGGCAAAGTATTACTCGGCTTAAACAAACGCATTGTTAAAGAAGCAGAGCATATGGCTATCTATGATTCAGAATCTTTAAATAAACTATTGGAGCACATTAATGACTAAGCAAATTGCATTAATAACAGGTGCCAGTCGTGGCATCGGCCGAGCCATCGCCGAAAGACTAGCGGATGACGGTTTTTTTGTCATAGGTACAGCAACATCTGACGCTGGCGCTGATAGCATTTCTGCTTATTTAGGTGAAAATGGCAAAGGCATGAAGCTGGATGTTTCTGACTCTGAGTCAGTTTCAAGCATTATTAAAACCATCAATGATGATTTTGGCGCACCAACTGTATTAGTTAACAATGCCGGTATCACTCGAGATAACTTGCTAATGCGCATGAAAGATGACGAGTGGGATGATATTATCAACACCAATTTAACGTCTGTTTTTCGTATGAGTAAAGCCGTATTACGTGGCATGATGAAAGTCAAAACCGGACGTATCATTAATATTTCGTCTGTTGTAGGCTCTACTGGTAACGCAGGCCAAGCAAATTATGCTGCAGCAAAAGCAGGCATGATTGGCTTTACCAAATCAATGGCTAAAGAAGTAGGTTCTCGCAACATTACTGTTAATACTGTAGCACCTGGTTTTATTGATACCGATATGACCCGGGAATTGAATGATGACGTTAAAAATGCATTATTATCATCAATCCCCTTGTCTCGCTTAGGCGAGGCTAAAGAAATTGCCCATGCTGTTGCATTTTTAGCTTCTTCCGGTGCTAGTTATATCACTGGTGAAACTTTACATGTCAATGGTGGCATGTTCATGCCTTAATGTTGTGACTTTGTTGCAATATAAAGTATAATTCACCGCCGTCTGGAATTACCGGAAACGAGATTTCTAGTAAAATTAATAACAATACTTTTGTAAGCTTCACACTAAATAATGAACGCTTACATTGTTTGAGGAAAATAATTATGAGTACAATTGAAGAACGAGTAAAAAAGATTGTTGCAGAGCAACTAGGCGTTAAAGAAGATATCGCTACTGATGCTTCATTCGTTGATGACCTAGGTGCAGATTCTCTGGATACAGTTGAACTCGTCATGGCTCTTGAAGAAGAATTTGAATGTGAAATTCCAGATGATGAAGCTGAAAAAATCACCACTGTTCAAGAAGCTATCAATTACGTAGAAAAAAACGCGTAAACATCGATATTAGTGGATAAACTTCGTTTATCCACTAAATCACTTACCACCTTTCTCTTCTTAACTTTTCTTACGGTACATTAAATTGAGCAAACGTCGAGTTGTAATAACTGGATTAGGCGCAGTCACATGCTTAGCCAATACAGTCTCAGAAACTTGGGATGGTATTATTAACGGCAAAAGCGGCATCAGCGCTATCGATTCCTTTGATATTTCTCCCTTTGCCAGCACCTTTGGTGGCGTCATAAGAAACTTTGACGTTAGCCAGTATGTTCCTGAAAAAGACGCTAAACGTATGGATGGCTTCATCCATTATGGTATAGCCGCTGGATCTCAAGCAATTGAAGATTCAGGCATTGAAATTACAGAAGCCAACGCTGAACGTATTGGTGTAGCCATTGGTTCAGGTATTGGCGGTATTACAGGCATTGAAGAATGCTATGCTACTTATGAAAAAGGTGGGCCTAGGCGCATTTCACCCTTCTTCGTACCTGGTAACATTATTAACATGATTTCAGGCAACCTTTCCATTAAATATGGATTAAAAGGCCCTAACTTTGCCATTGTTACAGCCTGCACTACAGGCACTCATAACATTGGCGATGCTGCACGTTTAATTAAATATGGCGATGCTGACGTAATGATCGCTGGTGGAGCAGAACGCTGCACCACTTCACCCACAGCTATGGGTGGATTTGCTTCCGCAAAAGCATTATCTCGCCGCAATGATGACCCACAAGCCGCTAGTCGTCCATGGGACAAAGACCGAGACGGCTTTGTGTTAAGTGATGGCGCAGGCGTCGTTGTACTCGAAGAGTTAGAACATGCTAAAGCGCGAGGCGCAAAAATTTATGCTGAATTAGTCGGTTATGGTATGAGCGGTGACGCTTATCATATCACCACACCTTCAGCCGGCGGAGAAGGTGCAGCACGATGCATGGTTAATGCTTTACGTGATGCCGGCCTCAACGTTGATCAAGTTGATTATATCAATGCTCATGGCACCTCAACTCCCGCAGGTGATATTGGCGAAACCCAAGCTATGAAAGCCGCTTTAGGTGAACATGCCTATAACGTTGCCATTAGCTCTACAAAATCAATGATTGGTCATATGCTAGGTGCCGCTGGTGGTATTGAAGCTGTCATTACTGCACTCAGCATCAAGAATCAAATTGCTCCAGCCACGATCAATCTTGACAATCAAGATCCTGAATGTGATCTCGACTATGTACCTAATACCGCAAGAAATATGAAAATTGACATCGCCATGTCGAATTCTTTCGGCTTTGGCGGCACCAACGGCTCTTTGGTTTTCAAACGTTACGAATAAGATAAAGGCGCGCTTATCGTGTCTCTACGCAACATGTTAATTAATGGTGTTTATAGCCATCAAATTGATCCATTAGATAGAGGCTTTCAATATGGCGATGGTTTATTTGAAACCATCGCCATAGTCAATGGACAAGCTGTTTTTCTAGATCACCACTTAGCGCGACTACAAAAAGATTGTCATCGCCTTAAAATCCCCTACCCCGGCAATGAACTATTGTCTTTAGAAGTAGAGCAACTTGCTAAAAATTCCGAAAAGGCTGTACTTAAAATCATACTGACACGTGGTGTTGGTGGACGCGGCTATCGCCAACCCGACCCTATTAATACGACTCGCGTTTTAAGCTTACATCCCTATCCTTATTATCCTGATAGTTATAAAAATCAAGGTATCCATACCCGATTCTGTGATATTCGTTTAGGATTAAATCCAGCCTTAGCAGGAATAAAACATCTTAACCGACTTGAACAAGTTCTAGCGCGAGCAGAATGGTCTGATCCTTCTATTCAAGAAGGTATCATACTCGACTTTAATGACCACGTCATTGAAGGCACAATGACTAATCTTTTTTATGTTAAAGGCGACATCATTTATACCGCAGCTCTTTCTTTAACGGGCGTATCTGGCATTATGCGCTGCATCATCATGGAGCTTTGCGCTAATCATCAACTTACTGTTATTGAACACGACTTTAACCAAGAAGATCTTTTAGCCGCCGATGAAATCTTTGTCTGTAATTCTATTATCGACATTTGGCCTATCACTGAACTTGCAAATATACATTTTCCGGTAGGCGAAAAAACGCAGAAAATACAATCGTGGCTAAATCAATATCAAGATGAACACACAAATATAAAGCCATCTATTACTGATCAAAAGCTTAACCATATAACTTTCTACAAAAAACTATATGCTCAATTCCTGCATTTAAAATCAAAGCGACTCATTAACTATTCACGCTATATAGTTCCAGTGAAAGCTTGCTTATCGATATTTGTACTCTCATTAACCATTCTTATTACTTGGCTTTACCTAGACTATCAAAAGGCGTTACACCAACCTGCAGTACTTGGTAATGCAGTGACTATTGAAATTAGTAAAGGCGATTCTTTTAAACAAATTACTAATAAGCTATTTGAGCAACATATAATCTTTAAACCTGTTTGGTTTAGAGTCATTACTATTGCAAACAAAACCACCAATAAACTTAAAGCTGGCGAATATGAGTTAACGTCAAACCTGACGCTGCCTCAAATAATAGACTTGTTTGTACAAGGAAAAACCAAACACTACGCTATTACTTTCCCTGAGGGCTGGTCATTTAAAGAACTCTTAGAGGCTATTAAAAACAACCCCAATCTTGAGCATAGCTTAAGTGACAAAGCCTCAGAGCAAATCTTGACACAACTAGGCATAACAGCTGCTCGCCCTGAAGGACTATTCTTTCCGGACACTTATTTCTTTGAAAAACACAGTACTGATATTGAGCTCTTAAAAAGAGCCTACAATAAAATGCAACTGATACTTGAACAAGAATGGAAAAACAGAGCCGATAACTTACCAGTAAAAACCCCCTACGAAGCACTAACCTTAGCGTCCATTATTGAAAAAGAAACCGCTGCAGTTACAGAAAGAACTTTAATTGCCGGCGTATTTAGTCGTCGTCTTGAAACAAACATGTTATTACAAACCGACCCTACTGTTATCTATGGCATGAGTGATCATTACCAAGGCAATATTACTCATGATGATTTAAAAACCGCCACACCATACAATACTTACCTTATTAAAGGCCTACCACCCACACCTATTGCTATACCTGGACAAGCTGCTATTAATGCGGCTCTACATCCTGACAGCAGTAACAATCTTTATTTTGTCGCGCGCGGTGATGGCACTCATGTTTTTTCTGCAACCTTAGAAGAGCATAATCTAGCTGTTGATAACTTTCAAAGGAAGAAACCATGATAAGAGGTAAATTCATTACGCTAGAAGGAGGAGAAGGCGTAGGTAAAACGACTAATCTAAAGTTTATAAAGCACTATTTAGAACAACACAATATACCAGTCGTCACCACTCGAGAACCAGGTGGAACAGCGCTCGCTGAAAAAATACGCCAACTATTACTCGACAATGATAGCGAAGCAGTTTCAGAAACAGCCGAACTCCTACTTATTTTTGCTGCACGCGCCCAACACATCAAGCATGTGATTGAACCTGCTTTAGCTGAGGGTACTTGGGTGATTTGTGATCGATTTACAGATGCCACTTATGCTTACCAAGGAGGTGGTCGGAATATGCGGATTAGTACTATTGAATCCTTAGAAAACTGGGTGCAAGGGACACTAAGACCAGACTTAACTATATTACTAGACGCACCTGTTGAAATTGGCCTAGAGCGAGCTAGACTCCGTAGCGCTTTCGATCGCTTTGAATCAGAAAAAACTAACTTTTTTGAACAAGTCAGACGTGCGTATTTATTACAATTAGAACTAAACCCTCAACGCATTAAACTCATTAAAGCTAACCAGCCACTTATTGATGTACAAAAAGCA
>Ga0118677_10010997_pt1 | contig 13680 bp, 9 predicted proteins | sample AliMusrvi5mmetaG_FD_86154 | JGI IMG/M metagenome (GOLD analysis project Ga0118677, IMG submission 86154)
CGAGCCTACGGCTTCGTTGACTTCCAGTATTTCGTTCTCAAGATCCTTGATGCCACCGGCGCTCTGCCACCGCTATCCCAGGTGCCCAAAGTCACTCACCCACACTCGTGAAGAAAGAACCCAATAATTCAAACATAGGGGAAAGCTATGCGATGTGGTTAAACTCAGCGGGACATATTCTTCTTGAGATGCAAAGTCCGAGTGGCACTCCGCGCAGTTTTACTAACAAGACAACCGCGGTGCCAACGGGAACCTGGACGTATGTCACGGTGACGGTCGATGAATCTGCCGCCACGAAGTTGAGTATGTATCTGAATGGGTCGTCGCAGGATTGCGACACCTATAATACCACCATCCTGGCAGACAACCTGCCGCTCCAACTGGGGAACTACGGGCAACTCGGCGGCGGTGGCTATCAATTCAACGGCACATTGGATGAAGTGCGCCTCTCCCCTCTTGCGCAGTCCTCCAACTGGGTCTGGGCCTGCTACCTGAACCAGGCGTCGAATACGGCCTTCAACTCGTACAGCATGTTAAGCCCGACCGTCCTGAACGGCGGCGCCACGGTGGGGCCGCATACGGCGTGGCTCACGGGTACCCTCGTCTCGACCGGTTCTGCGTCGACGGTATGGGGCGTTGTCTGGGGCACGAACGACCCCGGTCCAACCCTGAATGGATGGCTCGGCGGAGGCCTGAAATCCTTTGGCCAGGCAAGCGCCCAGAACATCACCGTCACCAACCTGGTTCCGGGCCTGCAAACGGGTCAAACGTACTACTACCGCACCTGGGCAACAAACTCCTACGGCGTCAGTCTGGCCGACCCGGCAACTCCCTTCGTTCCGTCGTCGTTCTACAGTATGCCGATTGCATTTACCGGGTACACGGGGCGGTCGGAAACGCTGACCAATTTCCCGGTGCTGGTGGCGCTCAGCAACAACATGGGCAACAGCGGGTTTTCGTACACCAACTTTCTGTCCGCCAACGGCTGGGATCTGAGGCTCGCCGCCAACTTGTGGGCCACGAACAGCCTCAACTACGAGATCGAATCGTGGAATACCAACGGCACTTCCTACGTGTGGGTTCAGGTGCCGGCGCTTCCCGGCGACGGCTCCGGCGTCATCTGGGCCAAGTGGGGCGACCCGGGCAACAGCAACCAACTGGCCTGCACCACCAACGGGGCGACGTGGGTCAATGGGTTCGCGGGCGTGTGGCATCTGTCGGAATCAAGCGGGCTGCATGCCGACTCGACGGCAGGTAAGAATTCAGGCACGTGCATCGGAACCGTCACCCAGGGTGCGACCGGAATGATTGACGGTGCCGACCAGTTCGGAGGTGGTCGTGTCGAGATCGCCAATCAGAGTTATTTCAACTACGAGCGCACCAATACGTTCACCTTCGAAGCGTGGATTAACGTGACAAACCCAAATAACAATAACTTCATTTTGTGCAAGGAATTGAATTCGGGCAACTACACGGGACCCTATCTGGATGTTGGGACCGACAACCACCTTTACATGATCCTTCAAGCCTTCGGCGTCAATTCGACATCGGTGCGGGGGTCGCGCAACGTAGCCGACGGCTTGTGGCATCACGTTGCCGGGGTCAATCTCGCCGTCAACGGCGGCAGCGCCTCCGACATCTGTGTGTATGTCGACGGAGCCTTGGAAACAATGGTCACCAATGCCGATACCCTCGGCAACAACTCGATAAGGAATACGACACCGGTCACCATTGGTTCGCGGGAAAACGGCGGTGTTCATCTTACCGGCCGGATCGATGAACCCCGGATTTCAACGGTTGCCCGTTCCTCCAACTGGGTCTGGGCCTGCTACCTGAATCAGGCGTCGAACGGAATGTTCAACGGCTACGGCGGGGTGTCCGTGACAAAGGACGCGAGTACGCGCGGCACCAGGCTGACGATCGAATAGGAACGGGCGAAGGGGGATGCGATCGGGTTAACGACGGCAGGGGAGGGAGAACGTCACTATGAACTTGGCCCACCGATTGTTTCGCTTTGCCGCCGCCGTCTTACTGATGGCGGCGGCGGCCGGCGAGGCCGCGCCCGTGGCCCAGACGATTCCTTTTTTCAATTCGTTCGAAACGTACACCAACGGCAGGCCCGTGCAGGCGCTCACCAACGACGGCTGGGATGCGTCGGATCCGTCGGTGATCGTGGAAACGAACGTGGTCTGGAACGGCACGCGTTCGGTGGTTGTGCCGATGGGGATGGCGGTGTCGAATGCCATGGCTACTGTTGCCATGACGAACGTGTGGACCGAAGGTTATCTGCGCATGGAGCCGGACAACCAAGCCGGGGCCGGCAGTATCAACAACAACGCGGTGCTCGAAGCCAAACTAGATGCCAGCAGCGGGTACTTGCAGGCATATTACGTCGGGACCGGCTGGGTCACGTTGAGCAACACCGTCTGGGGGGCGGGCGTTCAGGCGGTGACCAACGGACAATGGGTGCGGGTGTCGGTCTGCCAAAACTACGTTGCCCACCAGTGTGCGGTGTTCCTGAACGGAGCGTTGGTGACGGAATTGCTGCCCTTCATCAACACGAACGTGAACGCCTGTGCGTCGTTCCGAGTCGGGGGCGGCAGTTGGGAGAGTTCCTATCTGGACGATTTCTCGATCGGCTGGACTTACCCGGCAACCTTGACAAACGACTGGAACGGCGATGGCGTCACCGATGCCTGGGAAATCGCCACCTACGGCTATCTGGCTCTCACGCTGAATGTCGGGCCCGGACAAACGTACACGACCATCCAGTCGGCCGTGACCGCGGCCTTACCGCGGTACACGATCAACGTGGCGTCTGGAACCTACACGGAGAATGTCTACCTGGCGCAAAGCCTGGCGGGACTGACCGGGACGGCGTTCGCGGTGAACGGCTCGCTCGGCATCGGCCCCGGGGCGGTGGTGAATGTCCGCGGGCTGACGTCATGCGGCAATCTCGGCGTCTCCAATGCCGCCAGCCTGTATCTCGCCGGGGCGTTATCGGCCAGCAATGTGACGATCGGCGCTGGAGGCGTGTTGACGGGGACCGCGTTCACGGTGAATGGCTCGCTGAGCTTGGGCACAGGGGCAGTCGTGCGCGTCAGTTCGCTGACCTGCAGCGGCGACCTCACCGTCTCCAACGTCGCCAGCCTGACGGTGGCCGGGGCGGCGTCGGCGAACAATGTCACCCTTGGTTCGGGAGCGGTTGTTTCCGTTGGCGGTACGTTGAACGCGAACTCGCTCACCCTGGCTTCAGGAGCCAGCCTGACCGCGGCGGGCGGTCTGTCCGTGACCGGTTCGGTCAGCGTGAATTCCTCGGCCTCTTTGGTCGTGAACGGACAACTCATCGGGCAGACTGTCAATGTTTCGGGCGCCTTGGCGCTTTCGTCAGGCAGCACATTGACCTGCACGAACCTGATTGTGGGCAATAATGTCGCCTTGAACCTGACCCATGTGACGGTGACGGCCGGCGCTCTGACGATTGGCGCGGGAGCCACGGTGGTCGTGGTCAACGGCACCGTGACCGCGAATGGGATGACGCTGACGGGTTCATTCACGCTGGATCAGAATTGGGGCAATCAAAGCGCCTCATCCCAACTGCCGTATTCGGACAACTTTGAAATCTACTCGGTCGGAACTCCAATGAACGCGCTCGGGTTCCGGGGCTGGGGCGCCACTGATAACAGTGTGATGATTGAGACGAACCATGCCTGCAGCGGCTCCAACGGGGTGGTTGTGGGTTATGGCATGGCGTTGTCCAACCGCGTCAATTCGGCTGGCGCGAGCCAGGTATGGACCGACTTCCGCGGCATTCTCAGTTTCAATGCCAATGACATTGCCTCCGACTTCAACTCGAATGCGGCCTTTTCGATGGTGGTGATGAGCAATGGTTACCTGGGTGTGTACGACCGGACGAATGGCGCGTGGGATGTGTGTACGCACGATGTCTGGGGAAATAGCGTGGCGTCGGTTGGAACCGGGGAGTGGGTCCGGATCAGCGTGCTTACCGACTACGCTGCCAAACAGTGTGCGGTGTTCCTGCGCGGCGCACTCGTGCGGCAGCGCTTGCCTTTCATCAATACGAATCGCGCCAGTTACTCGGTCGTGACGCTGGACAACGACGAAGCCACTCCGGCCTATGGGGACGATGTGTATATCGGCGCGGCCTATCCCGCTTCCCTGACTAACGATGTCAACAACAACGGCGTGCCGGACGCGCAGGAAATCGCGCTGATGGGCACCGTGTTCTCCCGCGGGTCCGTGTTCCTGTTCCGCTAGTTGACAAAATTGATCGAGCTTGAGTCCCTGACGGAAGAGGAATCGAACACAATGAAGTTGCTGTGGTCTAGGTCTATTTTCGCGGTGTTCTGCGTCATGGCAGCCGCATCTGCGGCTGAGACGAATGCTGTAGCTCCGCAACCGCCGAAGTCTGAAGCCACCATGGTCACGGTGAGCGACGCTGTGCTGACACCGGGTGTCGAGCGTTTCGGCGTGAATCTCGGCGCAGTGCCGATGAAGGAGCGCCTTCTTAATGGCGGCTTCGAGGGAACACTTTACCGCACGATGGGATCCGGCCCTTTGGGTACCGCCACGTCGTATATCGACTGGTTTGCCCTGGGGGGCTGGGATTCGATCATCAAAGGCGGCCACTACATGTTTGTCAACGGCCCGCGCAAAGGTATCAAGGGGAAGGTGGTCGATGTTGTCCAGGATCTCTACCCGCCCCGGCCGGACAAAGGCATGATGACAAAATACATTTTCGACAAGGAAGGACCGGTTCCCCGGCCAAATGACGCAATTCTGCTGGAGGGAACGAGCGATACGAACGGATTCATCGGTGGCGGAGGAAACGGGTATTGGGTGTTTCTCGCCGGGGGCGCCGTCCTGAAGACCGAGGCGGGCGACGTTCGACCGGGCAGCGGGGGCAAGATCGCCGCCGTGCTGACGGCGCCCGCGCTGGGCGACAAGGTTGAGTTGATGGCCAATCTGGGCGACAAGAACTCGGCGCCGGGGGTCTGGCATCTCAAATTGTGGGCGAAAGGTTCCGGCGTGTTGAGGTTCGCTCTCGGAGATTGGAACCATCGCGTGGGTTCCGGCGGCCTCCAGGAGACGACCGTGCCCCTGACACCCGACTGGAAAGAGCATAAGTTCACCTTTTCCGTCGATAAGTATCCGGAAGGTTGGAATGGCATGTTTACCATTGTCTTTCAACTCACGGGCGGAGCCTGCAAGTTGGACGACCTCTCCCTTGTCAAGGAAGGCGACAAGAACCCCACCGCCTTCTGTGATGAGGTGGTCGAGACGCTCAAATGTCTCAACCCCGGCACGCTTCGCTTCCTCAATATGGGCGGCGGCTCCGTGGATAACATGCTCACACCGCGCGAGGCGCGTTGCGCCAGCAGTTGGAGCCGGATGGTCGCGCCACCGATCGGAAACAGTTGGCCCGGCCATCCGAAATTCCAGGGCAACGCGATCGAGTTGATGCCCTATAGTATTCCTGAATTCCTGGCCCTCTGCGAGGAGATCAAGGCCAACCCGTGGGTTTGCCTGCCGGGCGCCATGTATTTCGAGGAAATGACGGATTTCATGGAATATTTGGGCGGACCGGTGACGAGCCGATACGGAAAGATGCGCGCCGATTTGGGCCACCCAAAACCGTGGACTGACGTCTTCCCCGAGATCCACATTGAGATCGGCAACGAGGCGTGGAACTACTATTGCAGTGGCAATCCGGCCTACTGGAACGAACTTTTCGATTTGGGCAAGAAATCGCCCCACTATCGCCCCTCGATTCGGTTTCACGCGGGCGGACAGGCCACATGGGTGGGGCGCAACGCGGGCATCGCCGGGATCGCCAATGCCGACGCCGTCAACGTGGCCCCCTACATCATGCACGAGATGAGCAAGGCGGAGGCCGCGCTGCCTGAGGAGGAGTTCTGGTCCTTCGTTTTCGGTTATCCCTGGTATCACGATCACAGCGGCTACATGATGCAGAACTACCAGGAGGTGACGCAAAAACGCGGCAAAGCGCTGTCCGTCTACGAAGTCAACCACCACATTACCGGGGGCGATGCGCCGACGCCGCCGCGCAACCGGGTGGTCACTGGCATCGGCGGCGGTCTGAATGTGGCCAACCACATGCTCATGATGTTGGAACTGGAGAAGATCAAGGTGCAGAATTTGTTCACCCTCAACCAGTTCGCTTTCTTTAACGATGTGCGCTTGTGGGGCATCGTCACCAAACTAGGTTCGGATGAAAAGAACTTCCGCCCCACCTTTCTGGCCAGTCGTATGCTCAATTCGGTGTTGCGCGGGGACTTGGTGACAATTACCAAGTCCGGTTCGGATCCCAAGTGGATCTGCAAGGCGGAATACGACAAGGGGCAGAGCCCTTTCGAGGTGCCGTATGTGCAGGCGTATTCGACCCATGATGGGGAATTCAGGAGTGCTATTCTGTTCAATTTCCATCGGACTGCAGCGCTCCCGGTGATCCTGCAATTTCCGGGTAAGGTCAAGAAGGGCAGCGTGCTTGTCAGTCGCATGGAGGCCGACAAGATCGATGCCAGCAATGAGCCTGAGCACGATCCTCAAGTCTTTGTGAAGGAGCGAAACCCCACCGACTTCGCACCCGGCGTCACCCTGTCCTTGAAGCCGTTCAGTCTGACGATAATCAAGTGGGAAGACGAATCGAGGAACCTGCGATGAATGGAAGGAACACGACGAAGGCCGCGCAACCTAAGTCTGGTGTGACGATAACATTCCGAGACGAAAGGTCCCCGGGCGCGCGTTACGTCTCGGGCAATGTGGTGCTGGACGAGCAACTCCGCGATGGCCATCTCACGACGCGCTATTGGAATCCCAACGGGCAAGTCTGGCCCGAAATGCATCTGGAGAAGAAGTCCTGGCGGATCGACCAACCGGCGGACGCGTTCCGACTGGCGATCAACCATCAGGATCTTACCGGCGGGTTTTCGTGGGTTGCGGCCACCCAGGCGCCGGAGACGGGTGGGTCAGGCTGGCGCCGGCGCGCCGGGGCCCGCGTGGTGCGGGGCACGGTCACGCTTCACCACGCGGCCGCGAACATTGATGTGAAGGTCCATACGCGCCTCGACGGATCGCCATTCCTGATCCGCTGGCTGGAGATCGCCAACCGGAACCCGCAGGCCGTGGCCATCACGGACGTTGCGCCCATGGCTGGCATGCTCTGGGACCATCGCTGCGAGGAACATAGCCCGGACGGCGCCGTTTCGCCCTTCGAGGTCGCGTACAATCACATCTTCGAGTGGGGACGCGAGGGCGACTTTGGGTACGAGCCACTGTCCGCCGGATGCAAACGCGTGGATGGCGACCGGAAGGGCCGGAGCGGCTGGGGACGCCCGGCCTTCTGGGCGCGCAACCGCTGCAACGGCCAGACGTTTGTGTGCGAACTCGCCTGGGGCGGCAATTACGAGTTCGCGCTGGACTGCCGCCTGTCGGATACGCAGTGGGGCTGGGCGTCGGTCAAACCGGCCAGCCGCTGGTCCGAGCTTTTCTTCCGCATGGGCCTGAGCGGCCACGACCCCGCCCTGCGCGTGCTCGATCCGGGGGAAACGGTGGTGACCCCGGCTGTGCACATCGCCCTGTTCCAGAGCAATACGGATCAGATCGTGCAGGCCACGCACGACCACGTGCGGCAGGTGGTGATGCCGGAGCAGATCCCGGGCCGGCACGTGGAGATCGAGGCCAACCACCGCGGCTATCTGTGCGATCGGGAGAACGTGCCGGATATCGTCAAGGACATCGACGTGGCAGCCTCAGTCGGCGCCGAAATATACGTCATCGATGCCGGCTGGTATGGCAACGAGCCGAATCAGTGGTCGAACAATGTCGGTGACTGGGTTGACGGTCCGTGGATGGCCAAGGGCGGCGGCTTGAAGGCCGTGGCAGACCACGCCCACAAACGCGGTCTGCGGTTTGGTCTCTGGGTCGAAATCGAGGCTGTAGGCGCCAACAGCACGCTCAAGAAGGAACATCCGGATTGGCTCTTCACCCGCGACGGCAAGCCGATTGCCAACGGCCGGGCCCTGGATTTGAGCAATCCGACGGTGGCCGCCTGGTGCGAGTCGGAGATCGAGCGGATGATCCGGCAGTACCGGCTCGACATGTACCGCATCGACCACAATCATTGCCTCGCGCCGTCAGGTAATCGCCAGTATCAGGGTTTCACCGAGGATCTCACCTGGCGCTATTACGACGCGCTCTACAGCATGTTTGACCGACTGCGGACGAAGTTCCCGAAGGTCGTATTCCAGAACTGTGCGGGCGGCGGTGGCCGCCTCGATTGGGGAACCATGGCCCGGTTTCACAACGTTGAATTGTCGGACTGGATGCGAATGCCGCGCGGGGTGAAGATTCTGAATGGCGTGTCGATGTCGCTGCCGCCGGAAGTTCTGCTGCGCTCTTTCGGCACAGAAAGTGGCGAACATGTGCTCGATGGCGATGTGGATACCCAACTGCGCCACTGTTTCTGCCGCCTTATCTTCCGTGGGATCGCGCCATCGGTGGATGAATTGACACCGTATCTGCGCGGCCGGATCGAGCACTATCTCGACCTCTACCGGCGGCATATCCGGCCGATCATGCTCGACGGTCTGGTCTACCATCACACGCCGTTCCTGCGCCTGGCGGAACTAACGCCCTGGTGCGTGCTGGAGTACGGCAAGAGCGACCGGACCGCCACCGTGTCGGCGGTCTTCAGGACGAGCGGTACGGTCGAAGGCATCGCGCCGGACGACTATCTCCTGCGACCGCGCGGCCTCGATCCCGCGCGGGAATACGACGTCCGCCTGGACAACAGCGGCACGACGTTCCGCGGCACCGGGGCGGCGTTGAGTCGCGACGGAATCGTCATTCATCTGGAACAGCCGCAGACCAGCGAGTTGGTTCTATTCACGAAGGTTGGAGGCACTCGATGAGATCTAAGTTGTTCGATTTGTCAGGCAAGATTGCCGTGGTGACGGGCGCGGGGCGGGGACTGGGCAAGGCGGCGGCCATAGGGCTGGCGGAATTTGGTGCCGATGTCGCAGTTATTGATCTCGAAGCGGGAAACTGCAAGGCGACGGTCGCTGAAATCAAGTCGCACGGCCGGCGGTCCGCGGCCTATGGCTGCGATGTCTCAGACTACGAAGCGGTCCGGCAAACCGTCAAACGTATTGCGGCAAGATTTGGCCGCATCGATATCCTGATCAATAATGCCGGTATCACGGCCCGCATTCCGACGACTGAGATTCCGCCCGAGAAGGTCCGGCAACTGACCGAGGTGAATTACTACGGCATCTTCTGGATGTGCAAGGAAGTTGGCAAACTTATGGTTGCCCAGGGTGGCGGCAACATCGTGAACATGTCCGCGTTGGGCGGAGGCATTGTGGGCACCGGCCGCGGCAATGCCGCGTACAGCGCGACCAAGGGCGCGATCGCGGCGCTGACCAAAGAACTTGCCTGCGAGTGGGGCACGAAAGGGATTCGCGTGAATGCCGTGGCTCCGTGCTGGTTCCAGACCGACATGAACGCCACCAGCATTTTCACGCGCAAGAGTTTTATGGACCAGGTGATGACCAAGCTGCCCATGAAACGGATCGGCCAGCCGCAGGAACTGGTCGGACCGATTGTCTTTCTGGCCAGCGAGGCTTCGTCCATGATCACCGGACTCGTGCTGCCGGTGGATGGCGGCGCGCATTCGACCTGCCCGATCGAGTGGACGGAATGATCATGGAGACTATCCGGATCGCGCGAACGGCACTGACCGCGTTCTGTCGGGAGGTTTTTGTGCGGCTCGGGTTGAACGAGTTGGATGCTGCTGCCGCCGCGGATGTGTTGGTGGCGGCGGACGCCCGCGGCATTCACTCTCACGGCGTGGGGCGGCTGTGGCGCTATGCGAACGGGCTCAAGTCCGGCCAGATGCGGCCCGACGCAGAGCCTCGCACGTTGATGGAGTCGCCGATGTCGTTGGTGGTGGACGCGCAGGGCGGCATGGGCGCGCCCGCGAGTGTGTCGGCCATGCGGCGGATCATCGAGAAGGCCAGCGCGGCAGGAGCGGCCTTCGCAAGCGTTCGGGAATCCAACCACAACGGCATCTCGGGCTATTACGCCATGATGGCCCTTCCGCACAACATGCTCGGCATTGCCATGACCAATACGGCGGCGCTTGGCGTACCGACCTTCGGCCGGCAGGTCATGTTCGGCACGAATCCGCTGGCGTTTGCCGCCCCGGCCGACAAGGAGAGAGGGTTCGTGTTGGATATGTCGACCACCGTGGTCACCCGGGGCAAAGTGGAAGTGTATGAGCGCTTGGAAAAGCCCTTGCCGCAGGGCTGGGCCGTCGATCGGCGAGGACAGCCGGCAACGGATGCACATGCCATGCTCGACGACATGTTGCGCCGGGTCGGCGGCGGCATTCTCCCGCTGGGCGGCGGCGGGATGGAACAGGGCGGCCATAAGGGGTTTGGGCTCGCGGTGATGGTCGACATCCTGTGCGCCGTGTTGGGCGGCGCGGCCTTTGGCCACGCCATCAGCGACACGGCCACGACGTCCGCCCGGGTGAGCCATTTCTTCGGCGCGATCCGGATCGACCGGTTTCGCGACCCGGCCGAATTTCGACATGACATGGATCGCCTGCTGGGCGAACTGCGGGCCTGCCCGCCGTCCAAAGGCGAAGACCGGGTCTATTTCGCCGGATTGCGCGAGTTCGAGATGGAGGACGAGTGCAACCGGAAAGGCGTGCCGGTGCTGAAGAAGAGCTATGACGAATTGTGCTCTATCGGAGTCGCGGAGGGCGTCGAACCGCCGACGCCGATGCCGGAGGTGCTCCGATGACATCGCGTTTCGATATCAGAGGGAAAGTGGCCATGGTGACCGGAGCCCGACGGGGACTCGGCTTGGCCATGGCTACGGGCCTCGTCGAGGCCGGCGCGAAGCTGGTTGCCGTAGCCTCAAGCCCTGATTGCCGCGAACTCCGCCAGGCGGTTAAGAAACTGGGCGGCGAAATGCTTTACTTGCAGGCCGACCTGGCCGACCGCCGTCAACGGAAGGGCCTGGTTGCCAAGGCCGTGAAACGGTTCGGCCGTCTCGACATCCTCGTCAACGGGGCCGGCATTCAGCACCGCCAACCCTCCATGGACTTCGACTTGGACAAGTGGGACCAGATCGTCTCCCTTATGATGACCGGCGTGTTCGAATTGTCGCAGCAGGCGGCTCGGGTCATGGAGAAGCAGGGCGGCGGCAAGATCATCAACATCGCGTCGCTCGCGAGTTTTCAGGGCGGGTGGACGGTTCCTGCCTATGCGGCGGCCAAGCACGGCGTCGCGGGCCTTACCAAGGCCCTGGCCAACGAATGGTCGGCAAAGGACATTCATGTGAACGCCATCGCGCCCGGCTACTTCGACACAGAGATGTGCGAGGCTATCGTCAAGGACCCGGTGCGCGAGCCGAAGATTCGCGAACGCATCCCGGCCGGCCGCTGGGGAAAACCGGTGGATATGGTGGGACCGCTTCTCTTTTTGGCCAGCGGCGCCAGCAACTATGTGGACGGGCACGTGTTGGTGGTCGATGGTGGATGGATGGGGAGATGAGTGTTCAGGGTTCGGTGTTCAGCATGCAGGAGACAGAGGAATGAATCGATTGTCAGGCAAGACCGTCGTTGTGACGGCAGGATATGGCGACATTGGACGGGCCACATGCAGGCGCTTCTGTGAGGAGGGCGCGATTGTGATCATGACCGGGCGCAAGCCGCTAAAGGAAGGTGCGGCCATTGCACGGGCTGCACAGAACGAGGCACACCAGAAGCAACTGCAGCGCCTTGTCGACCTTGGTGTTCCGAGCCCGACCCCAAGCGGTCACATCGAGTACCGGGTTTGCGACAGTGCCCGCCGCGACTCGATTGACGCCCTGTTTGCGGGGCTCCGTCGCGATCACCCGCGCGTGGATGTCGCGATCGGCAATGCCGCACTCGTCTATAATGAACCGTTTCTGGGCTTGGATCCCGGACACTGGCAGGAAACGCTGGACCTTAACCTGACCGGCCAGTTCCATTTCGGCCAGGCGGCGGCCAGGGTCATGACGCAGCAGGAACCGCTGCGCACGCCTGGTTGCGAGCGCGGCGTGAGGGGCAAGATTTTGTTCAACGGGTCCTGGGTCGGCGACATGCCGTGGGCCGAGGGTTGCAGTTATGCCGTGGCCAAGGCCGGCCTCAAGACCATGGTCAAGGCCATGGCCAACGAGTTGGCCACGCATGGCATCCGTGTCAACGTTATGGCCCCCGGCATCGTTATGGCAGGGCTATCAAAGCAATGCTACGAGAACGACCCCAAGTTCGGTCCGCGCACCCAGTCGGTCATCCCTCTGCGGGAATTCGGCACCGTCGACCAGTGCGCGGACGCGTTCCTGTTTCTGGCTAGCGACGAGGCGGACTACATCACCGGAACCACGTTGTTGGTGGATGGCGGCGCGAGCATTCCGAGGCGAGACTGAGCGGGAGAAGCCAGGAGCCAGAATCCAGAATTCAGAAGGTCTTCGACATGAAACTTAGTTACGTCCTTCCCGATCCATCGTCCTACCGCGACTGGGCGGAGTTTGAAGGCGATCTCGCTTGCATCAAGCAGGCCGGTTACGACGCGGTGGAACTGCAAATCGCTGATCCGGCAGCATTCGACGAGCCTCGCGTGCGGCAGCTCCTGCAAGCGGCGGGCCTGCCGATGTGCGCATTCCAGACCGGCACGACCTACGCGACCCGCGGCAACTGCTTGAGCACTTCCGATGAGGCCATCCGCGAGCGGACGGTGAACCTTTTGATGGCGTTTGTGGATCTGGCCGCGCGCTGGCATGCCACGATCGTGCTGGGATCGCTACAGGGTCGGCTCAAGGATGAGCCGGATCGCACCGTCGGCGAGACCCGAATTCGCGATGCCCTAAGCCGGGTCGGCAAGTATGCTCTGTCGCGGGAGGCGACCGTGGCTTTCGAACCGGTCAATCACGGTGAGATTGGTTTCCACAACACGATCGCGGAAGCAGCGGCACTCGTGCGCACCATCAACCTTCCGAGCGTCCGGCTCATGGTGGACACCTTCCACATGAACATTGAAGAGAAGGATATGCTGGCGCCATTGGCGGGAATCAAGGACATCCTGGCGCACGTTCACCTCTCGGAGACCAATCGCGACGTCCTGGGTACGGGACACTGGGACACAAAAGGCTTTCTCGCCGAGTTGCGCCGGATCGGCTATGGCGGTTCTTGCTCTATCGGTGTCTACAACACGCGCCGAACCAGAAGAGACGGCATGGCGGTCTGTATGAACGCGATACGAGAGAGAGTCAGTTAAAAGACGAATGAAACAATCACCCACAGCAGGAAGACATCACGGCACAACGGCCGGTCAGGGCTTGGTTGCGGCGCCGCTGACACAGGTACGTATTGACGGCGGATTCTGGGGGCGGTTGATGGCGGTCAACCGCCGCCATACGCTGCCGATCCAATACAAACGGTGCAAGGAAACGGGACGCATTGATGCGTTCAAACTTGATTGGATAGAGGTGGACCCCATTCTTTGGACCACGAAATGCAGAAATTAAGTTAGGTTTTCAGGCTCTACCGGGACTTGGTTTGCTTTGCTTTCGCCCTGCATTTCAGCCAGTACACCATGTTGCTGC
>Ga0118677_10010998_pt1 | contig 13679 bp, 10 predicted proteins | sample AliMusrvi5mmetaG_FD_86154 | JGI IMG/M metagenome (GOLD analysis project Ga0118677, IMG submission 86154)
ACGGCGCCAAGGGCAAGGGATCGAGGACCTCGATCCCTTGCCCTTGGCGCCGTAGCGGGAGCGCGCCTGCTTGCGGTCGGCGACGCCGGCTGCATCGAGCGTGCCGCGAATGACCTTATAGCGCACGCCCGGGAGATCCTTGACGCGACCGCCGCGCACGAGCACGACGGAGTGCTCCTGCAGGTTGTGGCCGATCCCCGGGATGTACGTCGTGACTTCCATGCCGTTCGTGAGCCGTACGCGGGCGACCTTGCGCAGGGCGGAGTTGGGCTTCTTGGGTGTGGTCGTGTAGACGCGCGTGCACACGCCGCGCTTCTGGGGCGAACCCTTGAGCGCGGGCGTCTTGGCGCGCTTCACTTTGCTCTCGCGCCCCTTGCGTACGAGCTGGCTTATGGTTGTCATCAGGCCTCTCTGGTCCTCTGCTTCAGACAGCAGTCGTATAGTGTAGCGAAACGGGGCTGCGGCCGCAAGACGAAGTCCCTGCGGCCGCAGCCCGCGGCTTTTCGTGGCGCAGCGCCTAGTCCCCCAGCTCGTCGCCGAAGAACGAAGCGGCGTCGGTGCTCATCATGCGGTCGGCCTCGGCCAGCGCGTCCGCCCTGCCGGCCGGGAAGATCTCGACGCCGCGATACTGGCGCAGACCGGTCCCCGCCGGGATGAGCTTGCCGATGATGATGTTCTCTTTGAGGCCCTGGAGGGTGTCGGTCTTGCCCTCGATCGCGGCGTCGGTGAGCACCTTGGTGGTCTCCTGGAACGAAGCCGCCGAGAGGAAGCTGTCGACCGCCAGCGAGGCCTTCGTGATGCCGAGGATGATGGCCTCAGCCTCGGCCAGCTCGCCCCCGTCCTCCTTGACGCGCACGTTCTCGCGCACGAACACGGCGCGGTCCACGAGCTGGCCGGGGAGGAACTGCGTGTCTCCGGCCTTGTCGAGGCGCACCTTCTTCATCATCTGGCGAATGATGAGCTCGATGTGCTTGTCGTTGATCTCGACGCCCTGCGAGCGATAGACCTCCTGCACCTCATTGACCAGATACCGTTCGGTGGGCGTGCTGCCCTTCTTCTCGTATGTGTGCTTCAGAAGCTCGGCCGGGTAGAGCGAGCCCGGCGTCAGCTGCGTGCCCTCGTCCACCAGGTCGCCGTCCTCCACCAGGACGTGCGTGCGGCGAGCGGCGACGATGTACTCCTTGGCGGCGCCCTCTTCGGGCGTGATCGTGACCTTGCAGCCGCGCTCCGTGTCCTCGATCGCGACGCGGCCGGTGACTTCGGCGATGCGCGCCACGCCCTTCGGCTTGCGCGCCTCGAAGAGTTCGACGACGCGCGGCAGACCGTGCGTGATGTCCGAGCCGGCGACACCGCCGGTGTGGAACGTGCGCATGGTGAGCTGTGTACCAGGCTCGCCGATGGACTGCGCCGCCACGTGGCCGACGGCGTCGCCGATCTCGGCCGGGACGTTGTTGGCGAGCGCGTAGCCGTAGCATTTCTGGCAGACGCCGGACTCGGCGCTGCACTTGAGCACGCTGCGCACCGGCACCATCGGATCGGTCTCCGAGCTGCGCGCGAGGACGTCGAGGATCTGGACACGCGTCTCGAGGCCGATGTGCGTGTCACGGTCGAACACGACCTCGCCGGTCTCCTCGTCGACGATCTTCTCGCCGAGGTGGCGTCCGAGGAGGTTCTCGTTGGGCTCGTGCGTCCACATCGACATGAGCGTGGCGGCCGCACGGCCCTTCTTGACCTTGACCTTGGCGTTGGGCAGCATCGAGAAGATCTCGCGCAGCAGCCCGATCTGGGCCGGACCGATGGTCTCGCCGTTCTTGAGCACGACGCGGTCGCTGCGCGGCCGCTTGACGTTCTCCGCGAGAGTCGCGCCGTCGAGCTCGGGGTTCTCCTCACGGCGGCGAGACCACGGGGACATCGGCACCCATTCCTTGGTGCCGCAGTCCTCTGCGCTCACGGTGACGTCCTGGCAGACGTCCACCAGTCGCCGCGTGAGGTAGCCGGAGTCTGCCGTGCGCAGCGCCGTGTCGGCCAGTCCCTTGCGGGCACCGTGGGTGGAGATGAAGAACTCGAGCACCGAGAGGCCCTCGATGAAGCTCGACTTCACCGGCTCCTCGACGATCTCGCCCTTCGGATTGGCCATCTGGCCGCGCCAGCCGGCGAGCTGGCGGATCTGCTTGATGTCGCCGCGGGCGCCGGAGGTGGCCATCATGTAGATCGGGTTGAGCGGGTTGAAGTTCGCCCGCGTGGCCGCCGTGATCTGCACGTCGGCTTCGCGCCAGATCTCCTGCACCTTGTTGCGTCGCTCCTCCTCGGAGAGGAAGCCGTTGTTGTACTCCGTCCGAAGCTGCTCGACCATGGCCTCGTGAGTGCCGAGGATCTCGGCCTTCTCCTTGGCGGGGACGACGACGTCGTTCTTGGAGACGGTGACCGCGGCACGGGTGGCGAAGTGGAAGCCGACCTCCTTGAAGACGTCCAGGATGCGGGCGACCTTGTTGGCGCCGTACAGGGCCACGAGCTTGTTGATGAAGGTCGCAAGGCCCTTCTTGGTCATCGTGTAGTTGATGTACGTGTAGTCGCCCTGGTACTCGGGGCCCAGCACGTCGCGCAGACCCTCTTCGACGCGCATGTTGAAGAGGCCGCGCCCGATGGTGGTGACGACGCGCTGGCCGCCGGACAGGCGAAGCAAGATCGGCCGGCGCGTGAACTCGGCGACGCCCTCCTCGCGCTTCTCCGGCACTTCGCGCTGGTCGAGGATGCGCTGCTCCCAGGCACGCTGGACCTCGTCGTAGCCGCTGTAGGCGATGAGCTTGTTCTTGCCGAAGTGGTCCGGCAGCGCCTCGCTGAGGTCGTCCTCGGCGTGATACGTGAGGTAGTACATGCCGATGACCATGTCCTGGCTGGGCACCGCGATGGGCTTGCCGTGCGCCGGCGAGAGGATGTTGTTGGTGCTGAGCATGAGCACGCGGGCCTCGGCCTGCGCCTCCCAGCTGAGCGGCAGGTGGACGGCCATCTGGTCGCCGTCGAAGTCGGCGTTGAACGCCGCGCAGACGAGCGGGTGGATCTGGATGGCCTTGCCCTCGACGAGCAGCGGCTCGAAGGCCTGGATGCCGAGCCGGTGCAGCGTCGGCGCACGGTTGAGCATCACGGGGTGCTCGGTGATGACCTCTTCGAGGATGTCCCAGACCTCGGGCACCATCGACTCGACCATCTTCTTGGCCGCCTTGATGTTCTGGACCATCTTGCGGCCCACGAGGCGGCTCATGATGAACGGCTTGAAGAGCTCGAGCGCCATCATCTTGGGGAGGCCGCACTGGTGCATCTTGAGGTGCGGCCCGGCCACGATCACGGAGCGGCCGGAGTAGTCGACGCGCTTGCCGAGCAGGTTCTGACGGAAGCGGCCCTGCTTGCCCTTGAGCATGTCGCTCAGCGACTTGAGCGGGCGGTTGCCGGGGCCGGTGACGGCGCGCCCGCGGCGGCCGTTGTCGAAGAGTGCGTCGACGGCCTCCTGCAGCATGCGCTTCTCGTTGTTGACGATGATGTCCGGCGCCTGCAGGTCCAGCAGCCTCTTGAGGCGGTTGTTCCTGTTGATGACGCGCCGGTAGAGGTCGTTGAGGTCGCTGGTCGCGAAGCGGCCACCGTCCAGCTGCACCATCGGGCGCAGCTCCGGCGGGATCACCGGGATGACGTCGAGGATCATCCACTCCGGGTGGTTGCCGCTGCGCAGGAAGGCCGAGACGACCTTGAGGCGCTTGACGGCGCGCGCCTGACGCTGGCCCTTGGCGGTCTGGATGGTCTCGCGCAGCTCGATCGCCTCGGCCTCGAGGTCGACGCGCTTGAGGAGCTCGCGCACGGCCTCGGCGCCGGTGCCGCCGGTGAAGTACACGCCGAAGCTCTCCGGCTCGTAGCCGGGCTCGCGGCCGAACATGCGCTCCATCTGCTGGTAGAGCGTCTCGTCGCCCATGACGTCGCGCGGGGCGATGGTCTTGAACTGGTCCCACGCCTTGTCGATCTGCTCTTTGGCGTGCTCGACGTTCTTGAAGCCGCGGTCGACGTAGTCGTCGCGCAGCTTGTCGGCCTTGGTGCGCTGCTGCTTGAGCTCGTCCGGGCCGAGCGCGGCCACATTGGCCGCGATGCGCCGGTACGACTCGAAGATATCGAAGTAGTTGAAGTAGCCGAACTCGTCCTCGGGATCGCTGTCCACGTGGAACGCGTCGGCCTCGCGCTCGCCGTCCACGATCGTGATGAGCTCGTCGTGCATGTCGCGGATCGCCTGCGAGCGCTTCTCGGCGTAGGCGTCGTACGTCGCCTTGATCTCGTCGATCTTCTCCTGGAGCATCATGAGATCGTTGTCGCGACGCTCGGCGTCGACCGAGATGATCACGTAGCTGCCGCCGAAGTACAGGACCTTCTCGAGCTCCTTGGGGGCGATGTCGAGCAGGTAGCCCATGCGCGACGGCACGCCCTTGAAGAACCAGATGTGGCTGACGGGGGCCGCGAGCTTGATGTGACCCATGCGCTCGCGGCGCACCTTGGCGCGGGTGACCTCGACGCCGCAGCGCTCGCAGATGATGCCCTTGTAGCGCACGCGCTTGTACTTGCCGCAGTAGCACTCCCAGTCCTTGGTGGGACCGAAGATGCGCTCGCAGAACAGACCGTCACGCTCCGGCTTCAGCGTGCGGTAGTTGATCGTCTCGGGCTTGGTGACTTCGCCCTTCGACCACGCCTCGATCTGCTTGGGCGACGCAAGCCCGATGCGGATCGAGTCGAAGTTGTTGATGTCGATCACTGTCGCTCCCTCTGCCTAGGCGGGGTCATACTTCGTCCGGTTCGACGTCGTCGGACTCGAGGTCGTCGGTATCGAGCTCGAGGATGTCGTCGAGCCCTTCGATATCCGGCAGGTCGATGGCGGCGCCGACGGCGCCGACCTCGTCGATCGGGCTGACGAGAGCCGCCGCGGCGGCGAGCAGGCCTTCGGCCCCCACCGCCTCAACGTCCTCTTCGACCTCATCGAGACCCTCGGCCGGCTCGTTGCCGGCGCCGATCACGTCCTGGAGCGCCGAGCTGTCGACCCCGACCTGAGCGAGCTCCGTGGCGTCGGCCTGCTGGCGCCGGAGACCGGCGGTGAGGTCGATGCCGAGCTCTTCGGCGGCGCGCAGCAGATCGTCGTCCTCCTCGCGCACCTCGAGCACCGCGCCCTCCTCGCTCTGGACCGACATGTCGAGAGCCAGGCTCTGGATCTCCTTCATGAGGACCTTGAACGACTCGGGGATGTTGGGCTTGGCGATGTTCTCACCCTTGACGATCGCCTCATAGGCCTTGACGCGGCCCACGGTGTCGTCCGACTTGATGGTGAGCATCTCCTGCAGCACGTAGGCGGCGCCGTACGCCTCGAGCGCCCAGACCTCCATCTCGCCGAAGCGCTGGCCGCCGAACTGGGCCTTGCCGCCCAGCGGCTGCTGCGTGACGAGAGAGTAGGGGCCGGTGCTGCGCGCATGGATCTTGTCGTCCACGAGATGCAGCAGCTTGAGGATGTACATGTAGCCGATGGTGACCTTGTTGTCGAAGCGCTCCCCGGTGCGGCCGTCGTACATCCACACCTTGCCTGAGCAGCGGCGGCCCGCCGGTTCCTTCTCGTTGATCTTGAACTGGACCGGGCTGTCGGGGTTCTCGAGGCTGCTGCGGATGAGCAGGGCGTCGATCTCCTCGAGGGTGGCGCCGTCGAACACCGGCGACGCCACGCGGGCCGGCGAGTTGCTACGGCCGCCGTCGGCCTGGAAGCCCATGTGGGCGGCCCAGCCCAGGTGCGTCTCGAGCACCTGGCCGATGTTCATGCGGGACGGGACGCCCAGCGGGTTGAGGATGATCTCGACCGGGGTGCCGTCCTCGAGATGAGGCATGTCCTCTTCGGGCACGATCTTGGAGATGACGCCCTTGTTGCCGTGGCGGCCGGCGAGCTTGTCGCCCTCGGCGATCTTGCGACGTTTGGCGACGTAGACGCGCACCAGCTCGTTGACGCTCGGCGGGAGCTCGTCGTTGTTCTCGCGGCTGAAGATCTTGACGTCGATGACCTTGCCGCCCTCGCCGTGAGGCACCTTGAGACTGGTGTCGCGCACCTCGCGCGCCTTCTCCTTGAAGATGGCGCGGATGAGCTTCTCCTCGGCCGTGAGCTCGGTCTCGCCCTTGGGCGTGACCTTGCCGACCAGCAGGTCGCCGGAGTTGACCTCGGCGCCGATGCGCACGATGCCGCGCTCGTCGAGGTCGCTGAGCGACTCCTCCGAACGGTTGGGGATGTCGCGCGTGATCTCTTCGTCGCCCAGTTTCGTGGTGCGCGCGTCGACCTCGTACTCCTCGATGTGGATCGAGGAGAGCAGGTCGTTCTTGACGACCTTCTCGCTGAGGATGATGGCGTCCTCGAAGTTGAAGCCCTCCCAGCTCATGAACGCGACGAGGAGGTTGCGGCCGAGCGCGATCTCGCCGTGGTCGGTGGACGACCCGTCGGCGAGCACGTCGCCCGACTGGACCTTGTCGCCCTGGAACACGAGCGGCTTCTGGTGGATGAGGGTGCCCTGGTTGGAGCGCGTGAACTTGGTGAGCCCGTACGTGTCGACGTCGCCCTTGCCGTGGTCGACCTCGATGCTGTCGGCATCGACGTAGCTGACCTTGCCGGCGCGCTCGGCGAGGATCACGTCGCCGGTGTCCACGGCGGCGCGGAACTCCATGCCGGTGCCCACATACGGAGCCTCAGGGCTCATCAGCGGCACCGCCTGGCGCTGCATGTTCGAGCCCATCAGGGCCCGGTTGGCATCGTCGTGTTCGAGGAACGGGATCAGGGCCGTAGCCACGGAGACGAGCTCCGTGGGGCTCACGTCCATGTAGTCGATCTCAGCCGGCGGCACCTTGACGATGTCGGCGCCGGCGCGCGTGCGCGCGAGCACCAGCTCGTCCTCGAACTTGCCCGTCTTCGCGTCGAACGGCGCGTTGGCCTGCGCGATGGTCACGTAGTGGACCTCGCCGGTCTTGGCGTCGATGAACTCCTCCTCCTCTTCGGAGGCGTCCAGATAGACGATCTCGCCGGTGACCTTGCCCTTGACGACCTTGCGGTACGGGGCGCGGATGAAGCCGAACTCGTCCACCGTCGCCATGGAGGCGAGCGAGCCGATGAGGCCGATGTTCGGGCCTTCCGGCGTCTCGATGGGGCACATGCGGCCGTAGTGGGTCGGATGCACGTCGCGAACCTCGATGGGCGCACGCTCGCGCGTGAGGCCGCCGGCGCCGAGAGCGCTCAGGCGGCGGCGATGCGTAAGGCCGGAGAGGGAGTTGGTCTGGTCCATGAACTGCGAGAGCTGCGAGGACCCGAAGAACTCCTTGAGGGCGGCGACGACCGGGCGGATGTTGACCAGCGTCGCCGGGACGATCGTGTCCGGGTCCTCGGTGGTCAGACGCTCGCGGATGACGCGTTCCATGCGGGCGAGCCCGATGCGGAACGCGTCCTGCACGAGCTCACCGACGGTGCGCAGACGGCGGTTGCCGAAGTGCTCGTACTCGTCGATCTCGTGGGCGATCTCTTCGCGGCGGGTCTGCAGGAAGGCGTTGGCCTCGGCGGCGTAGTCCTTGGCGTCCTCGGGCACGCCGAGCTTGCCGGGGAGCGCGATGAGCCGCTTGATGAGCTCGATGATGTCCTCGTTGACCAGCACGCGGACGTCGGCGTCCGGACGCAGCTCGGGCTTGACGTGGTTGTGCAGGCGGACGTTGAGCTTGTGCCGCCCAACGCGAGACAGGTCGTACCGCTTGGGGTCGAAGAAGAGTCCCTTGAGCATGGCCGTGGCGCCGTCGAGCGTCGGCGGCTCGCCGGGGCGCTGCTTGCGGAAGAGCTCGACCAGCGCCTCTTCCTGGGAGCTGGTGGTGTCCTTCTCGACCGTGTTGCGCATGTACACCGAGTCGTCGAAGAGGGCGAGCAGCTCCTCGTTGCTGCCGTAGCCCATCGCGCGCAGAAGTACCGTGACCGGGAACTTGCGCTTGCGATCGATGCGGACGTTGACGGTGCCCTTCTTGTCGATCTCCAGCTCGAGCCACGAGCCGCGCTGCGGCATGAGGTTGGCGACCAGCACCTGCTTCTCGCGTTCGGCCTGCTTGGGCTCCATGATGTAGGCGCCCGGAGAACGCACCAGCTGCGTCACGACGACGCGCTCGGTGCCGTGGATGATGAACGTGCCGCGGTCGGTCATCATCGGGAAATCGCCCATGAAGACGGACTGTTCGCGGATCTCGCCGGTCTCCTCGTTGATGAAGGCGACCTTCATCGTGAGGGGGGCGGAGAAGGTCATGTCCTTGTTGCGGCACTCCGCGATGGGCTTGGTGGGCTCACCGAACTGGTGCTCGCCGAACTGGACGAGGAGCTTCTCCGAGTAGTCCTTGATCGGGTTGATGTCGGCGATGGTCTCGCTGAGACCGTCGCTGAGGAACCACTCCCACGACTTCTTCTGGATGTCGATGAGGTTCGGGAGTGGCAGTGGCTGGTCGAGCTTGGCGAAAGACGTACGCACGCGTGGCGCCTTGGGCTCGTTCAAGCGAGTCTCCTCTGACTAGCGTGGGCCTGGCAAAAAAGAGCACACCATACCGAGGTCTTGGGGTATGGTCGCGGGTGACGCACGGTCGATGAAAATACCACAAAACGGCTAACGATGCAATACGCCTGAGAAGATCACCCCGCGACGGGTCCCGCGGTGAAGCGCGACGGACGCGCCCCGGGACTGGCGCCTGGTCCGTACGACGCGAAGGGCCGGGGCGCCTCGCGGCGCCTCGGCCCTTCGCGGGGTCCTGCAGGATCCCGGGAAGCGCTCTACTTGATCTCGACGCTCGCGCCGGCGTCTTCGAGCTGCTTCTTGGCCTCTTCGGCCTCGTCCTTGGTGACGCCTTCCTTGATGGCGCTGGGCACGCCCTCGACCACGTCCTTGGCCTCCTTGAGACCAAGACCGGTGAGAGCGCGTACCACCTTGATGACCTGGATCTTCTGGTCGCCGAAGGAGGTCAGCATGACGTCGAACTGCGTCTGCTCCTCGGCAGCCTCGGCCGGCGCGGCACCGGCGGCGGGGCCGGCGGCGACGGCCATGGGGGCCGCGGCGCTGACGCCGAATTCCTCTTCTAGCGCCTTGACCATCTCGCTGAGCTCGAGCACGGTCATGGACTTGATGGCCTCGATGAGCTGGTCTTTTGTGAGTGTCTTGTCTGCCATTGTCAGTTCACCTCGCGTAGGGCTGGAAAGCCTTGCTGGACAGTGTCGTGGTGAGGCGTCTCAGGCCTCGGCGGCGGCTCGCTGCTCGGCCACCTGGTTGAGAGCGCGCACGAACCCGCTCACGGTGCCCTGGAGCACGGTGACCAAGCCCGTCATCGGCGCGGCCATGGTGCCGACCAGCTGGGCGACAAGGACGTCGCGCGGCGGCAGGCTGGCGAGCGCTTTGACGCCGGCCTCGTCGATGAGACTCGACTCCAGCAGACCGCCGCGGATCACGAGGTGCGGGTGGGTCTTGGCGAAGTCGGCCAGAGCCTTGGCGGCGCCGACGAGATCGTCGCCGCAGAACGTGACCGCAGTCGGGCCGGAGAGGAACGACTTGACGTCCTCGCGGCCGGCACGATCGGCGGCGATGCCGCCCAGGGTGTTCTTGACCACCTTGAAGGTGGCCCCGCTCTGGCGGAGCTTGTCGCGCAGCTCCGAGAGCTCGGTGACGGTGAGGCCGCGGTAGTCGCTGACGAACATGTCCTGCGTGTCCGTCAGGAGCTGCGCCACCTCCGCGATCACAGCCTCTTTCTCGTTTCTCAGCATATCGACCTCTCAGTCGCAACAAAAAACCCGCTCCCGATGCGGGAGCGGGCACAGGCGGCAGCACTGGCTCGTCTCGCCTCGGGTGGCGGACCCGTGTGGATCCATTCTGCTCCCGGAGGAGCACCAGCCGTCATAGGCCGCGACGCCGGAGCGCCGCGAAGCGGCAGTATAGACGCAAGTGGGGCGCGGCCGCAACTGCCGGTCGGCCGCGCCCTGGCGTGCTCAGGACTCGAACAGGTCGCGCGTGCGCGCGGGGTCGAGCTCGATGCCGGGGCTCATGGTCGCCGAGATGCTGGCGCTCTTGATGTACTTGCCCTTGGCGGCGGCCGGCTTGGCGCGCAGGATCTCGTCCAGCACGGCGCCGTAGTTCTCCACGAGCTGCTCCTCGGTGAAGGACTTCTTGCCGATGCTGAGGTGGACGATGCCGGAGCGGTCGGTGCGGTACTCGATCTTGCCGCCCTTGGCGTCCGCCACTGCCTTGCCGACGTCGAACGTGACGGTGCCCGACTTGGGGTTGGGCATGAGGCCGCGTGGACCGAGGATGCGGCCGAGCTTGCCGACGGTGCCCATCATGTCGGGCGTCGCGATGGCGATGTCGAAGTCGAAGACGCCCTCCTGGATCTGCTTGGCGAGGGCCTCGCTGCCGACGATGTCGGCACCTGCCTCCTCGGCCTCGCGCGCCTTGTCGCCCTCGGCGAACACGGCGACGCGCATCTCCTTGCCGGTGCCATGAGGGAGGACGGTGGTGCCGCGCACGATCTGGTCGGCATGGCGCACGTCGACGCCGAGGCGGAAGTGGACTTCCACTGTCTCGTCGAACTTGGCGCTCTCGAGGGACTTGAGAAGGCGCATGCCCTCGAGCGGTGTATAGAGACGATCAGACTCGATGGTCTTCTTGGCGGCGGTGTACCTGCGGCCTTGGCTAGCCATGTTCGTGACCTCCTGTGGTTCAAACGGCGACTGCGTCGCCTCCCACGTCGGCGGCCGGGCGGCGGAGCGCCCCCGGCCCAAAGAGTGTTACTGGCCCTCGACCTCAATGCCCATACTGCGGGCGGTGCCTTCGATGATCTTCATCGCGGCGTCGACGTCGTTGGCGTTGAGGTCGGGCATCTTGGTCTCGGCGATGGCACGGACCTGCTCGCGCGTGACCGTGCCGACCTTGTCCCGGTTGGGTTCGCCCGAACCCTTGTCGATACCGAGCGCCTCGCGCAGGAGCACGGCGGCCGGCGGCGTCTTGGTGATGAACGTGAACGAGCGATCCTCGAACACGGTGATCTCGACCGGGACGATGGTGTTGCCCGCGGCCTGCGTCTGGGCGTTGAACGCCTTGCAGAACTCCATGATGTTGACGCCGTGCTGACCGAGCGCCGGGCCCACGGGCGGAGCTGGGCTCGCCTGGCCGGCGGGGATCTGCAACTTGATCTTGGTAAGGACCTTCTTGGCCACTGCCTGCCTCGCTTACTGCCTGGTTAGGATGTCTTCTTGACCTGGTCGAAGGCGAGCTCGACCGGGGCCTCGCGGCCGAAGATCGACACCATGACCTTGAGCCGGCTCTGGTCGAGATTGACCTCGACGACCTCGCCGGAGAAATCGCTGAGCGGACCCGACGTGACGCGCACGTCGTCGCCCACGACGAACTCCGCCTTCTGCTTGGGACGTTCGACCGAGGCGGTGTGCATGATGCGGTCGACCTCGGCGCGCGACAGCGCGACGGGCTTGTTCTGGGCACCGACGAAGCCGGTGACGCCGGGCGTGTTCTTGACCAGCGACCACGTGTCGTCGGTGAGCTCCATCTGCACCAGCACGTAGCCGGGGAACACACGGCGTTCGGTGGTGACCTTCTCGCCGTCCTTGGTCTCGACGACCTGCTCCGTGGGCACGACGATCTGGTGGATGCGCTCCTCCTGATGCATCGACTGACGGCGATGCTCCAGGTTGGCCTTCACCTTGTTCTCGTGACCCGAGTATGTGTTGACGACGTACCAGCTATACAAGCGGTGCCCCGATCAGCCTATGACTTTGAGGACGAGGTCGACCGCCTTGGAGAAGACGACGTCGAGCAGGCCCGTGTACACGGTGGCGATGGCGACGGCGACGAGCACCACGATGGTGGACTGGATGAGGTCCTTGCGCGTCGGCCAGGTGACCTTGCCCAGCTCGATGCGCACATCGCGCAGGAAACGCATGAAGCCCTTCTTCTCCGCCGGCTTGGCGGAACGGGACTTCTGCTGCGGCTTCTGCTGCGCCTTGCCGCGCGCCGGCTTGGCGTTCGCGCGCTTGGCCGGCACCTTGCCGCCCTGTGCGGACTTGCCGGCCGACTTGGCCTTGCCCGGCTTGCCCTGATCGTTGTTGGGAGTCTTCGCCACTCAATCGCTCCGAAAGTTCATGGCAGGGCTGGAGGGGCTCGAACCCCCGACCCCCGGTTTTGGAGACCGGTGCTCTACCAATTGAGCTACAGCCCTAAGAGGCACACGAAGGGGAACGCCTAGCGCGTCTCCTTGTGCACAGTGTGCGTCCCGCACCAGCGACAGTACTTCTTGAGCTCGATGCGGTCCGGATCGTTCTTCTTGTTCTTGTTCGTATGATAGTTGCGACGCTTGCATTCCTGGCAAGCGAGCGTGACCAGTTGACGCACGTCGTAGTCCTTTCAGAAAGAAGCATGTAAGGATACCAAGGGTCCACCGTGGGGGTCAACGCGACCCGCTACGGCCGCGGAGCGCGGGCGTCTGACCGCGCCGGCCACGGCGGCGGAGTATAGCAGACGCCACGCGGCGGGCAAAACCGGCGGAGGACGAGGTGGCGCGTGCCGGCGTCATTCGCGGGCCCGCGCCGGCATCTGCATGTGTGCTTCCCGCCCGTCGCGCGGTAGAACGCATCGGAGGGCGGCAGGGCCGCGCGGCCGGCCAGGAGCGCGCCGCGCCGCGGCGCCGCCAAGAAGGAGTACGCGATCGAAGAACAACGGGAGCAACGCGATGCGGCACAACGGGGCCGAGCGCCGGCGCCGGCCGAACATGCCGGCCGAGCGCCGGCGCCGCCACCGGCCGTGCCCGGCGTGACCGCGCCTCCCCCCCGGCCGCCCGCCCCTCCGCTGACGCCGAGCGCGCTCGGCGCGGCCGCGCCGCCGGTCGGGCCAGGGAAGCAGAGTACGAGCCGCCCGCCGTTCCCGCCGATCCTCGGTGAGCAACGGGGGTGGGGCTGGGGGTCTGCTCTGGCCGGCGTGGTGATGGCGTTCACGCCGGAGGCGCTTCTCTACGCTGCGGCGCTCGGGATGGGCGCGTCCGCCGACACGTCGGCCAAAGTGACCGCCGGCTCGGCGCTCGCCCTCGCCATGAGCTCCCTCGTCCTCTACGTCTGGCAGACGGCGTCAGCGTGGACGTTCTCACTGCGTTCGGCGGGCAACCGCCTGTCGCTGTGGGGGTTCCGCAAGCCCAACAAGGCCTTCTTCTGGACCATCCCGCTGGCGCTCGTGCTCGTCTACGTCGTCAGCGCGGTGCACGACGCGTTCGTGCACCCGCGGCAACAGGACATCATCGGCCAATTCCCGCACAGCGCCGCCGGCATCGCGCTCTTCGTCCTGGTGGCGGTAATCATGGCGCCGCTGTTCGAGGAGACGTTCTTCCGCGGCTTCCTCTTCCGCGGGTTCGCGAACTCGTGGGGGTGGGTCTGGGGAGCGCTCGCGTCGGCCACCGTCTTCGGGCTCGCGCACCTGCAGCTGAGCGTGTTCGTGCCGCTGTTCGCACTCGGATTCGCGCTCGCCTGGGTCTACAAGCGCACCGGCTCGCTGTGGACGAGCATCGCCCTCCACGCGCTGTTCAACGCCATCTCGGTGCTTGCGTGGGCGCTGACGCGCTAGGCCGCCGGC
>Ga0118677_10011000_pt1 | contig 13678 bp, 9 predicted proteins | sample AliMusrvi5mmetaG_FD_86154 | JGI IMG/M metagenome (GOLD analysis project Ga0118677, IMG submission 86154)
CCCTTGAAGTACATATAGGTAAAGCCCTTTGAAACGTCATATTCGTTCGCTGGCGGCAACCCATCGAGGCTTGCATAGACCGTGTAGGGTAGATGTCCCCCGGGATTGTAGTCGCCGAACAGCGTTTGCGCGATGGCGGTTCCCGCAAATTCTCCCGGATACCACGCTGACAGAATCGCAGGCAAGTGATCGTTTGCCCAGTCAACCGCAAGCGGTCCGGCATTCATCAGGACCAGCACGGTCTTCGGGTTTGCGGCAAAAACGGCTTCCATCAACTCTTCCTGGGCGCCCGGAAGATTCAGATCTCTGCGGTCACGGCCCTCCGCTTCGACCTTCAAGTTGGTTCCGAGAAACAGGAGGACCACATCGGATTTACGCGCCAAGTCAACCGCTCGCGCTATCGCGCCTGGGTCGCGTGCGTCCGTAAACCCAGCGCCCTGCTCATATCCAATCTCCACTCCCGGACCAAGCAATTCCTTCAGTCCCTGCAGCGGGCCGATCTTACGAATGGGCTTCCCATAGTAATTGCCGGTCTCATAAGCTTCGTCTCCAGCAGGGCCAATTACGGCAATGCTCTTTACTCCCTGTTTCTTCAGCGGCAGAAACTCCTTGCGATTGCTCAGCAGAGTCATCGACTCCAGAGCCGTCTGCAGAGAAAGCTGCAAGTGTTCAGGCGACCGGATCACGCTCGCCGTGATCTTTGAATAGGGGTTCATCTCTGGCGGGTCGAAGGCGCCGAGGCGGAATCCCACGCGCAACACGCGAGATAGCGCGCGATCTACATCGGCAACAGGCAGGCGGCCACTCTTCACCGCCAATGGAATATTTGTTTCAAATTGCTGATCGTCCGAGTCGCAGCCGGCTTGAATCGCGCGCGCCGTGGCCTCAATAGGATCTTCGGTCATGTGGTGCCCATCGATAAGATGCGCCACCGCGCCAAGGTCGTCGGTTACAAATCCATCGAACCCCCATTGACCCCGCAGGATATCGGTCAACAAGTACTTGTTCACCGCATCCGGGTAACCATTGATCGCGTTGTAGGACGCCATAACCGATTGAGCATGGCCCTCCATAATGGCATCTTTCCAATGGGGCAGCCAGTATTCCATCAGGTTGCGTTCATCCACTGAAGCCGAGAATCTTGTCCTATTCGTCTCAACGTTATTCACGGCAAAGTGCTTTACCGTTGCCGCCACTTCAAGATAACGTGGATCGTTCCCTTGGAGACCGGTCACATAAGCAACAGCCATTCTTCCCGTCAGAAACGGATCTTCGCTGAATACTTCTTGAATGCGTCCCCACCGCGGGTCGCGGCTTATATTGATAACCGGCGACCGATACACGAGACCGTGCTTGCTGCGCGGCCCTTCGGCGCCAATGTTATACAGCGCCCTGGCCTCATCTGACATCGCATGAGTTATCGACTTCACTAATGCTGTGTCCCATGTTGCTCCCATGCCGATTGCAGCCGGGAACAGCGTAGTTGGTTGCTTCGACCACACTCCATGCAGTGTTTGATTCCACCCGCCCCAGGCACTTACTCTTAGCCTGGGGATCCCCTTGTTCAGGTGGTTCAACTGCTGCGCCTTCTCTTCAAGCGTCATGCGAGAGATAAGGTCAGCCACCCGTTGGTCAATGGGCTTCGATGGGTTCAGGTAGGCCGGTTGAGATACAGCCTGTGCTAATGAGTTGCCAGTAAGGCAAAGGAACAACACCCAGAATGTAAACAATGACTTCATTGAGAGTCTCCATCGAACGCAACTTCTGACTTATCCGTGCAACTCACTTTGAATTAGTGGCGGCTATGGTTGTTGGCTGGTAACGCGGCGTCTTTGTCGAGTGAGACATAAGGGCCAATTGGTAGTTTCCTCCAATCGGCCCCCATGTCCGGTTCTTCTCCGCAGCGTCACAGTCCTTCTACCACTTCAAGTGCATCAGCGATGTAGCCTGCCGCGGGAGACTGGTAATAATCGTAACCTTGCGGTCGCTCACATCAAGCCATTCAGGAGATTGCAGAAGCTCCAGTTGTCCGGCCTGCTTCAGCCGCGCATATTGCTCTGGTGTCGGCGCCTGGGGAGACCCCATCCCCTTCCACACTGTGTACGAATTGCTGTGGTTCTCGTCGATCCGATAATGCTCAAGCAAAACCTTCTTGACGCCCGCGGGAATCCCTGTAACCGTCACCTGAGTCTCTGCGGCAGGCGCCGGCACATCGTCGTCGTGGTAATTCCACAGCATGACTGCCGCCTCATGCTCCGCCTTTGTTGCAAGAGCGTCCACATCAGGCGTCTGCCTCACTCCGCTCTTTAGAATTTCGTCGAGCGGTACCTGTCCCGTGCTGCTCGTCGTCACACGTTCCCCGGACATGAGTGCGACCATTCGGAAGACATTCAGTACAGGCTTGTCCACGCCGTTGGTCGATAGGGTACGAAATCCCTCAAAGTAGTCTTTGTTTTCAAATTCGAATGACCACGACAGCATTGACAGCAAATTTACCTTGGACTGGTCCTGCAACTCGAACAGCGCTTTGATTGCCGTCGCCGTATACGAGGCATAGAGTGGTCCGTTGCGGTACGCATTTGCCGGATTCACCTTCATGGAGCACCCTGCGCAACCTTCAGGATCAGCCTCGCTCAGGATAATTGGCAGGTGAATGAACTGCGGGTATCTTGCGACAATCTTGAAACCAGCTTCCCCTGCCCTCAATTCATTCGATAGGCCCATCCGTACATGTCCGTCTACCAGTTTCGGCTGTCCCTTGGGATGGAACGAAATAAAATCAAGCGGAACCGCCTTCCCGTTTGCGGCGCTCTTGTCATTCAAGCAGTGCTTCAGGAAGTTATCCAGAAATGCTGAAGCCTTATCGGATGCCGGGCCTGTGCTAGCCGGGCCACCGACAATTGCATTAGGCAGCGCCGCGCGAACACCCGCAACCGCGTAATCGTAAAGCTTGTAATATTCCTCGGGCGTGCCATGCCAATAGACGATGTCTGGCTCGTTCCACACTTCGAAGTACCAGGTGCTCACCTGTTCCTTGCCATAGCGCTCGACAAGATGCTCCGTGTACTTGCGCGCCAGTTCACCCCACATCGCGTAGTCTTTGGGTGGATTGTTTGAAGCCCCCCCCATCGTGGGATCAGGATAGTGAAGCTGATACGCATTCACTCCCGCTACCTTAGCGGCTAGGTCTTTCGGCATGAAGCCGAGTTCAACCATCGGCCGCACACCTGCCTTCTGGTATGCGTCGAAGGTCTGGTCGGTGATGGTGAAGTCATATACCGGATTGCCATTTGCATCCAACGAAAATACATTGGATGAACTCCACTTCAGTTCCGCCACTCCATTGCCCGAAGTCAGCAGATGATGCGCGCGGATGTATACCGGCACTGGGCTCAGGTCATGCAATTCCCTGAGCAGTTGCTTGCCGTCCTTCATCGTCGTGTAGTTTGACTCGTCGTAGCCAAACCAGCTGTAGATCGGGTTATAAGGCCCCTGTGGCTTTGCGAGGTCGACTTGAATGGATACGGGTGCTGAAGAAGGGACCTGTGCCGCCCCCTGTAGTGAGGCGGCACAGATCAGAAGTACTGCAAGTATACGCATGTATTACTGCCTTTCCCGTTAGAAGTTGTACTTCAACGCAAATTGAATGTCACGCGAAGGAATCGAAGTGGATGTGATCGCGCAGCATGACGATGAAGTAACCGTGGCTCCAGGCGCATTGAAACTGGTTGTGTTGGAAATGTTAAATGCTTCCGCGCGGAAAGAAAGCGTCGTCTCGTTCGGCATCACAAAGTTCTTGAAGATCGATGCGTCGAACTGCCGGCGCATATCGCCCCTCAAGGTATTTGCGCGAACCGTTCCGTAGTTATAGGCCGGCGCAGCGACGTATGCTGTTGGGTCAAACCACTTCTTCAGCGACTTCTGGAAGCCTGAAGTCCCTCCAGCTGGATTCCGGTTTGGCCGCTGAGAGCCAACGCCCGTATTCGCTACGTCAGACCCGACCACCGGCGTGTAGGGCATACCGCTGCGCAAGATGGTGATCGTCTGCACTTGCCATCCACCCAGCACTGTATTCATCAGCGCGTTGCTTTGGCTGAGGAAGGTTCTGCCACGGCCAACTGGTATCTGGTAGGTACCACTTATCGCCAGGTTCTGCGGGATGTCAAATGGCGAGTAAGTGTGTTCGTATCCTGTATTTCCTCCCGCCTGCGGCGTTTGTGCAAACTGCAGGAACTTCGACCATGTATAAGAGACGAGCGCCGTTAGTCCGTTTCCAGCACGGTGCTCCAGTTTCGTCTGCAGTGACTGATAGGTCGCGCCTGTATCCTGCGACTGCATCGTAATCGCACCCCATGGCTGATACGGGCGGCGTCCCTGAACTGCTCCCGGTCCCGGCGTTGGATCATTGAAGTCGTTGCTGGCTTGGAGATGCAGTGCGTGATTCCCCACATAGGCCACTTCAGCCAGAGTCTTGGTGCTAAGTTCCCTCTCGACTGAAATGCTGTAGTGATCGTTCTCGCCCATCTTTAGATGCGTGAGGGTCGGGTTGAGCGTTGGGTTAGTAAGAGCCGAGCTGCGAGCCAAGGAAGAAGTTTCCCGTGGTACGCGTCGGAACAATATTCGCTGTCTGGTTAACCGTCTCGGAGAGCAGGAATGGAAGAATATTGCGGTTGACTCTACCGCCGGTGCCCTCGGGCTCATAGTACATCCCGTAGCCGCCGCGAACCACAAATTTGTCAGTAGGCCGCCATGCAAAGCCGACACGAGGAGCGAACTGCATCTTGTCTGTGTAGGTAAGGTTATACGGCAAGCCAGCGTCGCTGGTGGTCTGAACATACTGACCGAAGAACTGCATTGCGGCAGGAGCAGCATATTGGGATGATGTGTTCACAGAGCTGCTATGGCTGGCTACAATGATCGGCTTGGGCTTGGTGGGATCAAATGTGCCCAGCTGTCCAAGGTAGCCTTCAAGCCACGGAGAATACTCGTAGCGCAGGCCGACGTTGACGGTCAGCTTGGCGCTGACGCGTATATCGTCCTGGGCAAAGAATTCCTTGTACCAGGCCTGTCCTCCGAAATTGGCTCCAGGATATGCGCGAGCTACCGAAGAGGGATAACCCAGCAGGAAGTCTGCGAAAGCGTCGCCTCCCTTTGTAGTGCCACCCGGGTTTTGAGTTACAGCGCCCGTGAAACCGAAGTTGCCGGCATAGGTCGCGCTATCGTAGCCAAGCCACTGATAATAACGAATCAGGACGCCAAACTTCAAAGACTGGCGACCCTTCAGGATGGTGAAGGTGTCCGTCGGTTCCAACACCCGGCGGTCTTGCGATTTAGGCCGCTGGTCAAACGTGGAACCCTGAAGCGCTGCATAGCCGCTCCACGAATAATCCGGGAAGGAACTGCCAGTATCCGGCCGTGCAAGTCCGGTGAATCCTTGGATGGCGTTTGCAGCGTTAAAGTCAGTACCCTGCAGGAATGCAGAGAGCCGCACGTGGCTGGGTAGTCCGTGAATGCGGAAGTCCTGCACTTTGTTGGTGCCGATGTTTGTAATCAGGCCGAGTGCGATGTCCTGACCGTTGGAGGTCAACGAGGCCGTCTTCAAGAGGGGCGAAAAGTTTGGATCCGTCTCACGATTGTTCGTATACGCCCAACGGAAGAACAGGCGGTTGGATTGATTGATCTGGTGGTCAATCCTGGCGGTGAATTGGTCCCAGTCAATCGCCTGCGACGGAACTGCCTGAAAACTGGTCGCACTGGCATTTCCCGCAGGATAGTAGGCCAAAACTGCCTTGGCCTGCGGCACAATCAGTCCGGGGCAGATCACATTCAGAACCCCATTGCAGCTGATCTGCGAGCGCGTAGTTACGCCTCCGGATGTGATGGTCGTCAGCGGATCATAGATCGCGTTCAATCCTGCAGCGCTGAAATCGCCTGACCGCTGGGCTGCAGTGGGTACAGTACCGCTTTCTACTAACCCCTGCCGCAACCGCTGTGCCTCGTAATCTACGAAGAAGAACGTTTTGTCCGTGCCGCTATACAGATGCGGAATGGAGAGCGGCCCACCGATATCGCCACCAAACTGGTTGCGCTTCAGAATTGCGCGCTTAATTGAGAAAAAGTTGCGGGCGTCGAGCTTTTCGTTCCGGATAAACTCGAACACACCACCGTGAAATTTGTTTGTTCCGGACTTTGTTGATGCGTTGAACGACGCACCACCACGGTTATACTCCGCTGAGTACGCGTTCTGTTGGACGCTGAATTCCTGCAGAGCATCAATTGATGTCTGGATAAAGGTACCGCCCTGGTGCTGCTCGCTCACGTCCACGCCATCCAGCAGGAAAGAGGTCGCACTGCCATGAATGCCGCTAATCGTATTGCCGTCCACGATCTCCGGGCGGATCGCCAGAGAGTTGCCTGTGGCAGGCAACAGTGCCGCTCCAGGCGTGAGTTCCGCCAACTGAAAGTAACCGCGCCCATTGAGCGGTAGGTCGGTGAGTTGCTGGTTGGAAACCACCGTTCCAATCGTCGCCGACTCGGTGTTCATCAAAGGAGCTGTCGTTGTAACCTCAATTGTCGTCGTTGATGCACCCACCTTCAAACTCAGGTCCTCGCGAACGATCTGACCAATCTGAACCTGAACTTCGGATGTGGCGGCAGTCTGAAATCCGGGAGCCGTAACGCTCAGCTTGTAGACTCCAGCCGCTACCGGGGTGATTACATAGTCACCTGTTGAGTTTGTAACCGCAGTTTGTACAAAATTTGTGCCAACATTCGTTGCCTTGACTGTTGCCTGTGGCACCACCGCACCCTGCTCATCCGCGATGCGCCCTACAAATCTTCCTGTCTCTACCTGACCAAAAGCAGACATGGCCACTCCTAAAACAAGAGCGAACATCACCACAGTCTGTATCTTCGAAGCTAACCTGCATAGTCTCACGTCGTACCTCCTATCCTTTGTGAAAATCCGTATTGCTCTGCCGCTCTTCCTCTGCACACTTCAACCGAACTGATCCTGCGGTAAGCATCGGTACAAGCGTTCTTTGTCTCCGGACCGCTGGCCCAACTGCAGATTTCGCTCGTCCCTGTGCATCTCATATAAAGAGGGCAACCGTATTCGATATCTCTTCTTCAAATCGTCATTGTCCCTCCTCTTTGCTGTAGATCGATGTTGTATATTCGCGGCTGTTTCATACGTTCCCTGTGCGTTGGCAGAAGTAAGTGCAGGCTGCGCTGAAGTTGAGGGCGAGCATCGCTCCTCATCGCTCCGGCCTTGCCATCAAGAGCTTGCCGTTGAGTTCCGTGCTTCACGCCTCATGCAGATGCTTCATTTATGCAGGGCAAGCGTTTGCCGATAACTCAGTTGCACCCCGTCTTCGACTCCCGCGGGCAAAATGATCTATTCGGGCTGTTTTGTCGAGCTGGTTTTGGGCGCCATGTCCTCAATGAAGGTCACTAGCGCTGAATGGTCCAGGTCGCCACTACCGTGATTCATCAACGCAATCAGCATCTGTTGAACCAGGCTGGTCAGCGGCAAGGCCACCTTCTTCGACTCAGCCGTGAGTAAGGCATTGCGCAGGTCCTTCTGGTGCAGGCGAATGCGAAAGCCCGGCTTGAAGTTTCTGGCTATAACCATCGGCGCTTTTGCATTGAGCACCGTGCTTCCAGCCAATCCGCCTTTGATCGCATTGAACACCACTGCCGAATCCACTCCGCACCGATCCGCAAGAACCAGCGCCTCCGACATTGCAGCTATATTGCCGGCCACAATAATCTGATTCGCAAGCTTGGTCACGTTGCCTGCGCCCACCCCTCCCGTCAGAACTGCACTCGAACCCATGAGTTTCAGCAGCGGAGTTACCTTGTCGAACGTCTCCTGATCACCACCCACCATGATCGCGAGCGTGCCGTCGATCGCTTTCGGCTCTCCACCGCTTACAGGCGCATCCAGAAAGGCAACTCCCTTTTCCTTGCAAGCTGCGCCCATCAACTGCGAACTCATCGGGCTGATAGAACTCATATCCACGAGGATCAGTCCCGGATGTGCGCCCTCCAGGACTCCTCCCGAACCCAGCACAGCCTGTTCTACTTCCGGGCCATCCGGCAACATAGTAATCACAATGTCCGTGCGACTCGCGACGTCTTTGCAGGAGACTCCGCGCTCGACACCGTCGGTGACTACAGCATCCACAGAAGCGGGAACTATGTCATAGGCGACTAATTCATGCCCTGCTTTTCGCAGGTTGCGCAGCATGTGTTTGCCCATGATTCCGAGGCCAATGAATCCAATTTTAGACACGTATTTCTCCTTTTCCGTCATGCCGAATGCTGCGCAGCCTAGCCGGCCGATTGCACGGTCCGCAGCCAACCAAGCCCATCGATCGTCTTGCCTGCCGGGCGATACTCGCATCCCACCCATCCCGTGTATCCGAGTTCGTCGAGCGCGCGGTAGAGGTATTCATAACGCACTTCTCCGGTGTCCGGTTCGTTGCGCTCGGGGCATCCAGCTATTTGAACGTGCCCGCATCGGGCCTCATAACGCTTGAGTTTGGTAGCAAGATCTCCCTCCATCACTTGCATGTGATAGAGATCCATTTGCATTTTCAGGTTTGCGGCTCCAACTGCCTCGCAGATTGAATAAGAGTCGCTCTGAGTGGAGACAACAAAGCCCGGCATATCCCGAGTATTAATCGCTTCGAGAAGAAGTGTGATCTCGTGCTTCGCGAGCTCATCTGCCGCGAATTTGAGATTCTCAATCAGGGTCATGCGACAAGCCGCCGCATCGCAGCCGATTGGAACAATGCCAGCCATGGCATGAAGCCGGGGTGTCCCTAACTGCCGGGCATAGGTCAAAGCTGTCTCAACGCCCTTGCGGAATTCCTCTTCGCGCCCAGGAAGGCAGGTGATTCCGCGCTCGCCCGCGCTCCAGTTGCCTGCCGGCATATTGAATAGAATAACTTCAACACCGGCCGCTTTTGACACGTTCTCGATAACCTCTGGCGTGTACTCATACGGAAACAGGAACTCGACCGCCTTAAACCCCGCAATCGCCGCAGCCTGGAAGCGATCGAGGAAAGGCGCCTCTGTGAACATCATTGATAAGTTCGCTGCAAATTTTGGCATTCGACTTATACCCCCTTCTTTGTGAAATTCGCCATAATGTCCGCGCCCTGGGTTACAACGCCGATTCGGGCATCACTACCGTGCCTGGCAAACGCCGACGCCAATGCCTCGTTGAAATCATCGGTGGATGTGATGCCAATTTGGGTAGCCTCCGAGTTCGATATTCCGTCCGTCACCAGGGCGACGTTCAAACGCCTCCGGGTTTGATCGAAGGCGAGGTAAGTGGCAGCAGCAACTTCGTCGGTTACTTTGCCGTCCGACACCAGTTTCATTACTTCATCTGCTGGTGTTGTCCCGAACTCCACAAGCTGCATGTGATCGGGGGCAATACCTTCCGGCGCCGGAATCATGAGAATCAGTGTCCCGCCGTCTTTGACCAGCATTCCGCAGTTATTCACAGCCTTGAAGCCCTGCCACAGATCGCGATCAGCCGGATGAGAACTTGCCACAACGATGTCGGGCTTCTCATCCAGATCGATGGTGTAGATCGGGCGTGCAATCTCGACGCCCGCGCGGTGCGCTTTTATCACATCGCCTGCAACCACTCCAGCCACGGCACCTGCTGCGTCCAAAACTACATTCACAATGAACTTGAGACCGGAGCGTACCGCGATAGTCTCCATTTCCTTGCGGACTTCGTTATCGACATTGCCGAGAATCTCATAGACGCGCGGACCGGCTATCAGATGCGTTCTTCCTGTTGTCAGGGCGTTGGTAACTCCAGGCTGCACCATCTTCGCGCCCCCAGCCCAGCCCGCGTACATGTGCGGAATGATATTGCCGATCGCAATGCTGATTTCGCTGTCAAGATACTGCCGGCTCACGTGAATGGGAATTCCAAGTGGCGTAACTCCCAAATCGACGAAGTCCTTTGGATCATGCGAGAGGTTGTTGACCGGAACCCGATGTAATACCGCTTCCCCAACCCGCTCAGCCACCTCATGGTGGTTCATCCGGCGATGAGTCCCAAGCGCAATCATGACCGAAATATCACTGTCTGCGATTCCCGCCTTGTTCAACTCATCCAGAAGGATGGGGAGAATCAGGGCCTGCGGTGTGCTGCGCGTGCTGTCATCCACCAGCAGTAGAGTTCTTTTGCCGTGAAGGGCTGCCAATTCAGCAAGCGTTGGTGAGCCGATCGGATTCTGGATCGCATATCTTACTGCGGCCGCTATATCCGGGATCACCGGTGCATGCCTCGGGCCTTCGATCCACGCGAGGTTCTTTGAAGGAATCTCGATGGTTCGATCGCTGTGTCCGTAGGGAAGCGTAATGGATGTCATGGCCTATACAACCTCGCTAATGGGATGGGATGCTGTTCCAGCCTTGCGTGCAAGGACGAGCTGGACCGCAGTTATAATCGCTTCGACGCTCATTCCGTACTTGTCCAATAGTTCTTCATACGGGCCTGATTCTGCGAACGTGTCGGGTACGCCAACCCGCTCCAGCGGAGCTGGGTAACTCTGTGCCAGGCATTCGGCCACAGCACCACCCAGACCACCGATGATAGAGTGCTCTTCGGCAGTAACAATCGCGCCGGTCTGTTTCGCGCAGAGCGTCACCAACTCCGAATCCATAGGCTTGATCGTGTGCATTTCTACAACCCGCAAGTGAATGCCTTTCACTTCCATTTGCTGTGCTGCCTGGATCGCGCGGGCCACCATGACGCCGCAGGCAATCACAGTCGCATCATCCCCATCAAGGAGTGTGATGCCTTTGCCTATCGTCGGCGAGTACGCCTCAGTGAAAATCTCGCTAACTTCATTCCGGCATAAGCGGAAATAGACTGGCCCGCTCCAGGCGGCAACCTGGGGCAAGAGTTTTGTTACTGCAAGCGGGTCGGCCGGAACCACAATTGTCATGTTGGGCAGACTGCGCAGGATTGCAAGGTCGGCGATTGTCTGATGTGTGGGGCCGTCGAATGAATCGGAGAGCCCGGCATACGCTCCGGCGAGTTTCACATTGGCGCCGCCAAATGCGAGATGAGTTCGAACCATTTCCAAGGCGCGCGTGGCAAAGAGAAATGCGAATGTGTTTGCTATCGGGACTCTGCCGCTGTTTGCAAATCCCACAGCAACATCCACTAATGCCGGCTCAGCGATGCCGACATTGAAGAATCGCTGAGGATAGGCCGCCTCGAACATGAAGCTAAAGTCGGAACTCTGGACGTCGGCGCTGAGCACGACCACGTCGTCCCGCTCACGTCCCAGTTCAACTAGCGCCTCCCCGTAGGCTTTGCGCATCGAAGTAGCACTGCCGAAAGGACTCTTAATCAGGCTTTCCATTGATTCATCCTTTCCTCTAACTCGGCCAGCGCCGTATCGAATTGTTCGCTGTTCGGAATTCCTCCGTGCCATGCAGGCGCGTTCTCCATAAAACTCACGCCTTTGCCTTTGGTTGTACGAGCAATGATTGCCACTGGCTTTCCATGGATTTCGTTGGCGAGGTCCAGTGCAGCCAGAATCTCCGACACGCTGTGGCCGTGAATTTCAATAACATGCCAGTTGAAAGACGCCCACTTGTCTACGATGGGCTCGGTTGGCATTACTTGGTGCGTCGTGCCAGTCTGCTGCACTCCGTTGTAGTCCACAATAACCGTCAAGTTACTAAGTCCGTACTTGGCGCCCACCAGCAGGCCTTCCCAGATCACGCCGCTGTTTAATTCCCCATCGCCCAAGATGGCATATATCCTTCGGCTTGAGTTTTCCAGGCGCGCCGCAAGGGCCATTCCCGATCCAATTGCCACTCCATGACCCAGTGGCCCTGCGACAGCTTCTATTCCCGGCGTCTTGTGCGGCTCTGGGTGCCCCTGCAAACGGCTGCCCAATGCTCTGAAGGTTGGAAGTAACGAGACAGGAAAGTAGCCGCGATGCGCGAGGACCGTGTAGAGCATCGCGCACGCATGCCCCTTTGAAAAAACAAGACGATCCCTGTCTGCCCAGTCAGGGTTTGCAGGATCCAGGCGGAGTTGATGGAAGTAAAGTGCGGTCAGGATTTCCGCTATGGAGAAGGCTCCCCCAATGTGTCCGGACTTGCGGCCATAGACCATGCGAAGAACCTGGGCGCGATACTCGTATGCGCGACGCGACAGGTCGGCGATCATCTCGGCCGTGTGCGGCGCCTCATACGGATAGACGCGGGCGGGCATTGCCTGGTCTGTTACAGACTTGATCACGCCTTTGCCTCCGCGCCAGATCCGTAGAGTGTCCGGCGAATGGATTCAAAGCCAGTTGTGCCGCTGTTGTACACGGGCACCGCAGTCTTGCCCAAGTGGGGTTCCAGAGCAGACATGGAGAGTTGCGCAAGGACAATCGAATCTACTCTTCCAGATAACTTTGCGATTTCTTCGAGCAGGATATTGTTGTGTGTTTCACTATCGCCCTTCTGGATGGCGGCAAATGCCTCAGGGCGAAGGACAGTTGTTATATCGACCGCCTTCCCTTTCTCCGCTGCGACAATGCGCAATAGCCTCTCTGACGAGGGTACGGTGGTTGCGAGGGTTGCGATCAGTCCAACTCTAGGGCCTTGGTCCACGGCGAGTTCCATCATGGCGCGGTCTATCTGCATGATTGGAATGTCTATCATCGGGCGGGCAAGTTCAGCCGCGTAGTTGAACGTGGAACAAGCTAGAAGGATAAGGTCCACGCCGGATTCCTGAAGGTTGTACGCGTACTGCGCAAATCGAAAGTAGTTATGCTTGGGGATAACTCCGACGCCGGCGCTGATATTGTCTCTCTGAATCGTGTCGTCGCATAGGTGTACCACTGCTACGTCAGGGATATACCGATCAAGAAACGGCTGCATCGCACGAATGGTCAGGTTGACCGCATGGATAATGCCGATAGTCCTGGTTGTCTTTTCCATCTTGTTGTCTCCTTGATTCATTTGCAGATTGAAGACGCCTCTGACAGGGCAGGTGCCGTCTTGAAATCGATAGGGCGAATCACGGTAATTGCCAGCAGGATGAATGAACCGAGATGATCCAGCCGCAGACTACCCCATATAGGGTCGGAGAACATCATCGGCACATTGCCTGGCAACTGCTTCCATATTAACAACAGCCGGCACACGATCAACATCGTGAGCAAGCTTGCCGCCGTTGCGAGCACGGACCTGGCGCGATCGAACGCCTTCGGCAAAAGCAAACAGAGAATTGCCGCGGCCAGCGGAAACACAACCGGCAATATCATCGGATGTAGCAGGAATTCCATGATCCTCATATTTTCAGCCGGGGCCCTTCAACGCCCATTTCCTTCTTAAGCTTCGCGGTCTTTTCCTGTGACAGGCGGATCAATTCCGCCGATGACCAAATCCGCCGGCCGGTGCCAGCATCAACCGCGGCCATGCGCTCGGTACAACAGTAACACGGATCAACTGCCGCGAGAATGATCGTGGCATCCGCCACCGACTGCCCGATGACGGTTGTCTGGTTGGTCGGAACATTCATAAAACTGGGCGCCCTGACCTTGTGCCGCACCGGGCGATTGCCGCCGTCACTCCGAATATAGTGAAAGACTTCGCCCCGCGGCGCCTCGTATGTGCCGATGCCTTCACCGGC
>Ga0118677_10011001_pt1 | contig 13676 bp, 13 predicted proteins | sample AliMusrvi5mmetaG_FD_86154 | JGI IMG/M metagenome (GOLD analysis project Ga0118677, IMG submission 86154)
GTGCGCATCAACGATACCTGAGAAAATCTAACCAATTAGGATGCTCCCGAAAAATCCCGCAATCGGAGGAACTGAACTTGCTCACCCCTTCGTCAAAAACGAGGTCGTTAACTGAGGTCTGAATAGGACTCCAAGGGTGGACGCCCGAAGATAAGACTGCCTAAGACAACCACAGATTAAAGGATTACACGGATTGCACGGATGAAGAATTAGGGATGGGATTTGGGTGGGCCTTTGGGGGGAGATCGGGTGAAATTAACCTCTGACGGCGCTGATTCGAGGGATTACTTAAGGAATTTCTTCAATCCGTGAAATCCGTGTAATCCTCTTCCTCCGTGGTCATCTTCGTCCCGCCGTTTCCATTTCCTCCTGTTCAAAATTCCGGCTCAGCATGGCTGGCGGCCGCGCAGGTACTCGGTGGCACTCATGCGCCGCGAGCCCTCCGGCTGCACTTCGAACAGACGCAGGGTGCCGCTGCCACACCCGACCCTGAGCTGGCCATCCTGAATGGAGATTTCCCCCGGCTGCAAGCCGCCTTCGCAGACCTCCACCGGTGGGAAAACTTTCAGGCGTTTGGCCTCCTCCGCCTCCCTAACCATGGTGAAGGTCCCCGGCCACGGGTCGTATGCGCGGATGCGCCGCTCCAGGACCGTCGCCTCCAGCCCCCAATTGATTCTGCCATGCTCCCGCTCCAATTTTGGCGCATAGGTGGCCAGCGTCGCGTCCTGCGGGCTGCGGCTGGCGGTGCCTGCCGCCAGTCGCTCCAAGGTTTCCTCGAGCACCTCGGGTGCCAGCTCCGCCAATCGATCATGCAAACCGCCGCCGGTTTCATCCGCGTCTATCCGGATGGCTTTGGCCAGGATCACATCCCCGGCATCGAGTTCGCGGATGACGTGCATGGAGGTGACGCCCGTTTCGCCATCGCCGGCCTCGATGGCCGCCTGGATGCATGAGGCGCCCCGATGGCGCGGCAGCAGCGACGCATGCAGGTTGATGATGGCGCGGCGCGCGACTGCTAGAATGTTAGACCGGAGGATCTGCCCGTAGGCCATCACCACGATGACATCCGGCGCCAGGGCCGCAAGCTCCGCGGCGATGTCGCCGATGACCGCGGGTTGCAACACCGCAACGCCCGCCTTGAGCGCATCCAACTTGAGGGTGGGCGGCTGCAACGTCTGATGGCGGCCCACCGGCTTGTCAGGTTGGGTCACCAACGCCAACGGCCGCGGCCCTTTCTCTAGCAAATTCCTGAAGGCCGGCAAGGCAATGTCACCGGTTGCAACGAACACCAGGCGCAGGGATGCTGCTTCGTTCATGATCAGGTGCTGGGAAATGAGAAAAACACCAGTGCCGGAGCCACCAAGGCCAGGTCCGCGAGCACCCGCAGCGCTTCCAGCGAAAACCTCTCCCGCGTCCGGTTGATCACGTGCAGCAGCGCCGCACCCGTTAGAATCGCGTAGTAGAACGGCCGCGAACTGTGCTGCTCGGCCTGCAAGGCGAAAAACAACGATGCCCCCCCCAGCAACGCCAACGGCAGGGTCAGCGACAGCTCGTCGGTGGCTTGCACCTCGGGATCGGGGTGGCGGCTGGCGTGCTCCCACAGATCGATCGCGGAAATGTTGAGCATGCATAACACGGCAAAAGCCATGAATTCGCGCGACATCAACAGATCCCGGATGCCCCGATCATACAAATACACATGCGCCACCAAGGCCGTGCCAAAGGCGAAGGCAGCCCCGGCCACGATGTTTTTGGCATACGGAATATCGTCCGCCCCTGGTGCCATGAAGGTGGCAATGGCAAAAAAACCGGCCACCAGGATTCCCTCGACAATCAAATAGGAGAAAATCGCCATCGGGCTCTGCATCAGCACTGTCACTAGCGCGGCGATTGTGGCAAGGATCGCACCACACACGAACTTGCGCCAGTGTTTGCGGTGAAACTCATGGCGCGCCTGACACCGCGGCGAGTCCCCGTGCAAGGTCGCGTCTAACAAACGGTCCGCCACATACAACACCCATACCCCCAGCGCCAGCAATACGTAGCCGTGGGCCGGGTGGTAACTCACACCCCAGGTCCGGGCAAACATCGACAGCCACACCACCGCCACCAGCGGAGCATCGAGGCTCAGCAGATTCGGCAGCAGCCACCATGGCTTGCGGGGGTCGGACGTCACGCCGCAGACCATTCCCGACAACGCCGCCTAACGCAAGCGCGCAATGGATTTTTAACCGCCCGCGCCCGCCTCACGCCATGATCCCCTCAGCCACCTCCCGCGCCACACTCTCCCCGGCGAGCCGACGCACCAGCGCCAGTCCGAAATCCACCGCAGTGCCCGCACCGCGCGACGTCAGGATCAAGCCGTCCTCCACCACCCGCTCATCAACCACCCCGGGCAGTTCGCCATGCACGCTGAAATGGGCCGTGTAGCGGTGTTTTTTCAAAAGTCCGGCTTCGTTTAAAATCAACGGTGCGGCGCAGATGGCGGCGACCGGTTTGCCCGCCGCATGGAACTCGCGCGCCAGCTTGGTGGCCCGCCCGTCGTCTAACAAATCCATCACCCCGGGCCCGCCGGGCAGATAGAGCACGTCAAAGGTTTCCGGCTCGATTTCGTCAAAATCCTCGTCCGGCTCCAAACGCATCCCGCCGCGACCTTCCACCACGCCGCCATGCAGCGACGCCAGCACCACCTCGATACCACCCCGCCGCATCAAATTGACCGGCGTGACCGCTTCGGTTTCTTCAAACCCATCGACCAACAGACAAAGGACACGTTTTGACATAGCTATGACCATGCCACATTCCGCAGCCCCAGCGCAAGTCCAAAAGCCACACGCCGCGAAGATTTTCCCGTGGGCCGGCGGCCATACGCGTCACGGCAAGGGAAGATGGTCGGGAAACCGCGGGATTCCGGGGAATTGTGCCATAGAGAACCATTGATGGCACCGATTCGACCGACTAAACAAAGCATTCTTCAATCCGTGTAATCCATTAATCCGTGGTTGTCTTAGCCAGTCGTACGCCAACGACTTCGGGGGCCTGACGTCTTTTTGGCGCGCTCAGCGCAAGCCCACCGCGCGGCGCACCCGGGCCAGCACCTTGGCGGCCTCCTCGCGCGCCCGCACCGCGCCCTGCGTGAGCACCTCGTCCACATACCCCGGATCGGCCGTCACCTCCGCCCGCCGCTTGCGCATCGCCGCAAAAAAATCCCAGTAGGCGTCGGCCAAACGCTTCTTCAAATCGCCGTATCCCACCCCGCCCCGCTCATGGTCGGCCACCATCACCGCATAGTCCGCCGGACTCGCGAACAATTTGTAAAGCGCCAGAATCGTCGAGCCTGCCGCCGGCTTGGGCGCCTCCACCGGGGTCGAGTCGGTGACGATTTTCATGACGAGTTTCTTCAGCGGCTTTTCCTCGCCGAAAATCGGCAGGGTGTTGTGGTAGCTTTTGCTCATCTTCTGGCCGTCGAGGCCGATGACCGCCGCGTTGTCCTCGCGAATGATCGGCTCGGGCACCACCACCGTGCCTTCGCCAAACGCCTCGTTGAGCTTCACCGCGATGTCGCGGGTCACCTCCAAGTGCTGCTTCTGGTCCTTGCCCACCGGCACCTGGTTGGAGTCGTAGAGCAAAATGTCCGCCGCCATCAGCACCGGATAGGCAAACAGCCCGTGGGTCGCGGCAATCCCCTTGGCCACCTTGTCCTTGTAGGAATGGCATTTTTCCAACAAACTCACCGGGCACACCGTCGAGAGAATCCACGCCAGCTCGTTGACCTCCGGCACCGCGCTTTGGCGGAAAAACACCGCCCGCGCCGGATCCAGCCCGCAGGCCAGAAAATCAATCGCCAACTCCCGCACGTTCTCCCGCAAGGCCGCCGGATCGCGCATCGAGGTCATCGCATGGTAATCCGCGATGAAATAAAACGCCTCGCCCTCATCCTGCAGCCGCACTGCGGGCTCCATCGCCCCGAAATAATTTCCGACGTGAAGTTTGCCGCTGGGTTGTAAACCGGTGAGAATACGCATGCGCCGCAGCATGCCCCACCCCACCCCACCGTCAAGCTCCGACAGCTCCGATGGCTCGCACTGCCAGCCATGCGCCGCTTGCCAAGCCATTCACCGGGGAGTTTTTTTTGGGAAATTTTCATTTCACAGACAAACCGCCGTTCCCGGAACGTTCATTGAGTGTCGCGACACGATTTAGGCGGTCCGACTGAGATGCCACCCGGGTTAATGGGTTTTCCCAGGGGGATGATCAGTCGGACCGCTTTTTTGTTTCCCTCACCGTTCTCCACATCGGCCTTCCCATGCATCCCAAACCCAATAGCCAAGACCTGGCAATCGCGCATGCGTTCCCGCCCTCGCACCCGGAGTCGGCCCAACCCACGGCCATCAGCCGCAGGGTATTCCTGCAAACGGGCAGCGCGGCCCTGCTGGCTAGCGCCGCGGGAATGGCGGGTACCACCGCCGCCGCCGCCACTCCGGCGGCCGCACGGCCGTTTGCCGCCGCACCGATCGACACCGTGCGCATCGGATTTGTCGGCATTGGCGGGCAGGGCGGCGGCCACGTCAACAACCTGCTCAAGATCCCAGGCTGTCGCATCACTGCGGTGTGCGACCTGCGCCCCGAGCGCACGGCTTGGGCCGCACAGGCCATCGCCGCCGCCGGCCATCCCGCGCCGACGGCCTACGCGGGTGGTCCGCGCGATTTTGAGCGACTCTGCGCGCATGAGGACCTCGACCTGGTGTACAACGCAACCCCGTGGGAATTCCACGTGCCCATCATGCTGGCGGCGATGCAAAACGGCAAGCACGCCGCGACCGAAGTGCCCGCCGCGATGACACTGGAGGATTGCTGGGCCCTGGTCGAGACGGCTGAAAAGCACCAGAAACATTGCGTGATGATGGAGAACTGCAACTACGACCGCATGGAGATGATGGTCTTTAACATGGTCCGCCAAGGCGTGTTCGGCGAAATCCTCCACGCCGAGGGCGGCTACCTCCACGACCTGCGCGCGGGCAAGTTCGCCAACTCGGGCGAAGGTTTGTGGCGGCGGGCGTGGGCCGAGCGGCTCAATGGCAATCTCTATCCGACCCATGGCCTCGGTCCGCTCGCCAATTGCCTCGACATCAACCGCGGGGACCGTTTCGAGTACCTCACCTCGATGAGCGGACCGTCGCGCGGGCTGCAGAATTGGGCGGCGGAGCACTATCCGCCCGACGCCCCGCAGCGCCGCGAAACATTCGCGCTCGGCGATGTCAACACCAGCCTCATCAAGACCGCCAATGGCAAAACCCTCATGGTGCAGCATTGCACCAATTTGCCGATGCCTTACAGCCGCATCCACAAGATCCAAGGAACCAAGGGTCTGTTCCAGGGTTATCCCGACCGCGCCTACATCGACGGCCGCGGCCCTATCGACCAGTGGCTGGACGCCGCCTCCCTGCTCGCCGAGTTCGAGCACCCGCTGTGGAAGGAAATGGCCGCCCAAGCCCAGGGCGCGGGTCACGGCGGAATGGACTACCTCGAAGACTACCGCCTCATCCAGTGCCTGCGCCACGGCCTGCCCACCGACATGAATGTCTATGACGCCGCCACCTTGAGTGCGGTGGTGCAACTCAGTTGCCAATCGGTGGCCCAACGCGGGCAGCCCGTGGACTTCCCGGATTTCACCCGCGATCGATGGAAGACCCTGCCACCGCTCCCCATCCTTCATGTCTGATAGCACAGGTCTATTTGTGACCGGGATCACTGCCTTCGCCGTCGCGCTGAACGCGTAATCGGACGGCTTCCAGTCCACGCCATCCTCGCTCCACCAAACGATGCAGCCATTGTCGCCCAACTGCAGTGGATGCCATAGCCAGCCCGAGGTTTGGAAGCGGTGGACTTTTCAAAACGAATGATGACTATCAGGGGAAGGCCCTCGTGCATGATGCGCCTTGTTATGAGGCGACGCGTCCTTGAATCCCCCTTGCACAGTCGGACCACGGGCATTTTCAAACCGGCTAACAAGCAAAATCCTCCAGGATCCCAAAATCGCCCCGCGAAGGGCACGACCCGCGCTGGCAGAGCGCGTGGGGCGTCTGCCGGTGGCAGGCGGTGGGCTGCCTCAGCAAGGACAAAGGCAGAACATCGCTGAACGAACCAATTGAAACCATGTATCAACGACCTCCGATAACCATATTCGCTGCGGCGGGAAGTTTGGGACTGTCTATTGCGCTGGGATTAATCACATGGGTAGACACCGCCAAATGGCAAAGTCCCCTGGTCCTGGTACCGATGCTGGTGGTCCTCGGCTTGATGTTCCTGTATTGCCGGGCGATTTGCAGGGGGCGCTCGTGGGCAAGATGGCTGTTTCTGATTGGCACGGCTTTGGGTTTGTGGGTGGCACCTCAAACGCTTGCCCACTTCACCAGTCAATTGGAGCAGATTCGATAGGTCGTCCAGGCCGTTCTACAGGTTCTCTCGATTACGACTCGCTGAAGTGAAGTGCCGTTCTGCCCGCGATACGGAATGAATGTGAGAGATCCAACGCATTCCCACTGTAATGTTATAGCATAGACAGCCACCTCCGAATGCGGCCACCACACCACAGTTCAGACTTCCCCCATCGCCGCTAACCGCAAGCGTCCTTTGCTCCTTGTTGGCATTTGCCGGAGTGGCGCACAAGAGTTCGTGCCACTCCCCAGTAGTTCCCCACACAACGATTTGAGGCAATCAAAAAGATTCCACGAAAGCGATTGTCATCGCCATCCTGTATCTGGCAGCATGGTCCACTTCGAGCCGCCGAACCGCTTGTCGCCACAAGACCGGCACCACGAGTTATGTCATGAGGCTCACAGTGCCGTAGTGAGGGTGGTGGTATGCCGCAAATGTGCCCCTCTCGCTGGATAGTGGCACGGGATGGGATTATCCGGGATCAGCCGAGAGCTTGGAATGCCTCGATGGCTTGATGCACCGAAGGAAAGAAGTTTTCCTGGCCGAGATCGTGAGCGACCCCGATGCGTTCGAGAATATCCCGCAGCGGGCGATTGGCGTGGGCGATCCTCAAGACAACCCCATTTTCATGAAGTTCGCGCATGAGGTTGCGCAGCGCCTCGGCGGCGGTCACGTCGATATCCGTGATGGCCTGGGCATCAATCAGAAACCAGCGAACCGGGGTTGGACTATCCGCCACGAGCCGGCGGACGTGCTCCACGAAATGGCCGGCATTGGAAAACAGCAGGGGTGCATAAAACCGATAGGCGATCAGACCCGGCACGGTTTGCCCGCTCGCATTCTCGCCGATGTCGTGATACCCATGGCCCGGCACTGCCTGCAACACGGCATCCGTGGGCCTGGAGATGCGGTTGATGAGCCCGATCAGGGAGATGGCCACGCCGAAGAGGATTCCGGGAATCACCCCGGCCACCAGAACGCCGACCGTGGTGGTGGCTGCCAACAGGCTGGCCCGCGGATAGAACCGGTAGATGCGCCACATCACGCCGAATTCAATCAGATTGAACCCGGCATAGATCAGGATGGCCGCCAGGGCGACCTTTGGCAGTGTGGCAATCATGGGTGTCAGAAACAGGATGAACAGCGCAAGGGCACCTGCGGCGACAAAACCCACCAATGGGGTCCGGCCTCCCGACGAGTCACTGATGGCCGTGCGGGATTGGCTGCCGGTCACGGAGAATCCTTGGAACAGGCCGGTGATCACGTCGGCCCAACCAAGGGCCAGCAACTCCTGGGTGGCGTTGACCTCGTAGTGGTTTTTCTCACCGAACGCGCGGGCCAGCAAGATGCACTCGGTGTAGGTCAGCAGGGCGATGCCAAAGGCCGCGGGCAACAAGCCGTGTAGGTCCTTCATGCCAACCTCTGGAAATGAGCATGCCGGCAGTCCGCCGCGGAACAAGCCGACCACCGCGACGCCCCGGTTTTCCAGGCCGAACGCCCAGGACAACCCTGCCGCGACCCCACAAACAATCAACGCACCCGGCAGCTTGGGGGTGACCTGCCGGAGCAGAATGAGAAGGCCAAGCAGCAGACCGCCGAGTCCAAGTGTGGGGAGGTTGGTAAGTCGCAGGTTTCCGGCCAATTCGGCAAGCAGGGGCAAGAACTCCGAGCGGTGAAGATGGAGCCCGAAGAGCGTGCCCAATTGGGAAGCCATGAGAATGAGCGCCGCTCCCGTCATGTAGCCCACCAGCACCGGTTTGGATAGGAAATCGGCGACCGTCCCAAACTTGGCGCAGGCACCGAGCAACAGCAGCGCGCCGCTCAGCAGGGCGATCATGGCCGCCAGAACGGCGGCACGGTTGGCGTCACCCGCCGCCAAGGGGGCCACCGCACTGGCGATCAGCAGGGTGATGGCGATGTCGGGACCGACGATCACCTGGCGCGAACTGCCAAACAGCGGATACACCAGCAGCGGCACCAGCGCCGCGTAAAGGCCGTATTGAGGGGGAATTCCGATCAACCCGGCGTAAGCGATCACCGAAGGGATCATCACGATGGTCACGCTGAAGCCCGCGAGGATGTCGGCGGGCAGCCATTTGCGCTGATAGCCCCGGAACAGCGCCAGCCCGGGAAGCAAACGCGTCAGCACACCGGTTGAGGGGGGAGGGCGGTCCATGATATGAGAAATCGCGGGCTGGTCAGCATGCCTGCAGCACACCGGATCGCGAGATTGTGGGCAGCGGCGGCGAGCTACGCAAGGCGGAAACCGCCACTTCACCGTGGTATTGGGCGCGGGTGGTGGTTTCGTTGCTATACAGGCCCTGCGCTTGGAAGCCCGCGCCGAGATGCAAGGGCACCAGCGACAGGTTCGAGCCGGTCACCGGGGTGGTGGTCGTGGTGCCGATGGTCGCAGTGGCGGTCGCCGTGCCCTGCAGCGCGCCGGTGGTCTTGCCGATGCTGAGGCATGCGTCGCTGCTGATCGGGCTGGCACCGGTCTTGACGATGTAGGCGCCGACGTTCTGGCCCGACAGGTCGGTGAAGTAGCTGATCGACCAGCCCGTGACGGAGGTGATGACACCCTTGGTCACCAACAGGTTCAGGAGTTCTGGCGCTACGGGGTCGTGTCATTCCCCCCGCGCTTGCCGCGCTGCGGCCGGAACGCCTTGAATTCCTCAAGCGTCACCCTGCCATCGGAATTGGCATCCATCTTTTTGAAGATTGCCTCGGCCTTGGCGGGATTCTGCCTGCCCCATTGAGAGGCCTTGAACTCGTCGAGGCTAAGGACGCCGTCGCCGTTGGTGTCAAGCCTGTTGAAGATTCGTTCGGGACTCAAGGTGGGACGGAAGGCCTTGAATTCCTCAAGCGTCACCTTGCCGTCGGAATTGGTATCCATCGATTTGAAAATTTCCTCGGCCTTGGCGGCATCCCGTTTGCCCAATGGCGAAGCCTTGAATTCGTCGAGACTCAGGAAGCCGTCGCCGTTGGCATCCAGCTTCTTGAAGACCTCCTCAAGGCTTGCGTGCTTGCCGGGGCCCGCGGGGGATTCGCTCACTTTGTCTTGAGCGAACGCAGCCGCGGCGGCGACAGCCAGCGCGCCAAGGGTTGCAATGGTGGTTTTCATGGTGGTGTGTGTTAGTTCGCTTGCGGCGGCCACGAGCCGATCCGCAACACCAGAGGAAACTCCCCAAATCCGGAAATGTTTCCAACTGACACGAATTCGCCTTTGGAGCTGCCGCGCCTGGAGAAACCCACGTGCCGCTCGGCGAGCGGGGGTTCTGCGCAGATCCCGTTGACAATCAAGGACCGCAGCGCATGCGTTCGAGATTCCCGGTCGCCTCACGGAGTGGGAGGCCACATGTAACAGCAGGAGGGTTGAACCGATGTGTTGAGCCATTTCCGCGAGGACCGGCTGGGTCTGGGGCAATACGAAAATCTCGATGCCATAACATACGCCGATGGTCAGCACGAAGACACCGACGAGCGCCTCTGTCATCCGCACGCCCATGCCCTGCAATGATAGCAGCAGTAGCACGTCAAACGCCGTGATGACTATCGCCCATGAAATCGGGATGTGGAAGAGCAGATTCAAAGCGACCGCACTGCCCAGCGCCTCGGCCAAGTCCGTGGCGACCACGGCGATTTCCATGGTGATCCAGTTGGGCCAGCGCATCCAGCGCGGATAAAAATCGCGGCTGCATTGCGCCAGGTCCTTGCCGGTGGCCACGCCGAGCCGGGCGGATATCACCTGGAGAATCACCGCCATGAAACTGGCCAGAGCCACGACCCAGAGCAAACCGTATTTGAACTGCGCGCCGCCCGCGAGGTCGGTGCCCCAGTTCCCGGGGTCCATGTAGCCGACGCTGATGAGAATTGCCGGCCCCGAGAATGCCATCCATTGCCGCCAGAAGCCGGCCTTGGCATGAGGCACGGACACGGTCTGATAGGATTCCGGCAGGCTGTGGTTTTCGCAATGCGAATCCTTCGATGGCGAGTTGGTTCATCAAAAATCAAATTGGCTGTACGGCCCCTACCGACTGCCCTCGGCCCGCCTGCCTAGCTCGTAAAAGACGAAAACTTGACCTAACTACAACATCTTTGGCTTTTCAATGAATCTAGGAACACGAAGCCTAATAACTCTCCATCGACGACCTGCATAAGCTCTGTAATTTCAACCTCAGCCACCATGTCTTCGCCCGGCGGCGGGGCTGTCGGCGGGGCTTGACGTTGGCCAGTTCCACAGTATATCTCCAAATCGCACACAACCCAAGACACAATGAAATTACCACTCGAAGGAAAACTTGCCCTCGTCACCGGCGCATCACGCGGAATCGGTGCCGCCATAGCCCGCCGTCCCGCCGACGGCCCGATGGCCGACGCGCAAAAGAAACTCACCAGCTTGGGCCGCTATGGCAAGCCCGACGAAATCGCATGCGCCGTGGCCTTTCTCGCCAGCCCGCAGTCAGCCTTCATCAATGGCGAATGCCTCACCGTGGACGGCGGCTGGAACGCTTGAACCAATGACTCCAATGTGGTCTAACATGCGCCGCGCCGAATTGCGGCCCCACCACGCAGCTTGGCATTTCGGGAGTCACTCAGGGGCCGCCATCTGTGAGCTGAGCGTGCCGTGACACCGAGCAGCGGATGCCGGGTAGGATTGTCGGATTGTGGACCCAACCAGCACCAGCCCATGAAACTCCGTTCGTCAGCGTTCTTAGCATCAAGCCCGTAGGCACGGAAGGCGACATCCGAACAGCTCCCGCTGGACTGCGCCACTGCCCGCAGTGCCAATGAAAAGCGAATAAGGCATCGTGGATCGCGGATCGCGGGTAGAGACTCGCGGATGCCATTCATCGCGCCGAGTTGCGCTCCAACCTCCCGCAGGCCCAGCTCGTAAAAGTGCGTCTTCTCTATGATCGGAATCAATATTTCTGACAGAGGAGTGAAGAGCACAAAGATGATTAATCCACGGCTCTTTGGCCTCTTTGCTTTTGCGTTCTTTGCGTTCTCTTGCGGCAATCCGATCTGGTCTCTTGGCCACGCAGCACCGGTGTTTTGCTGAGGACGACAGAGTTTCGCCATTTCCGACTCGACTTCCGGCTTGGTTTCCGGCAGGAATCATCCGTCGGCTCGGTGGGGCAATTCCGTCTCGCCGATTCGAACACGGCGCCGCTGCCCGACCGGTATCACAGTCTCAATCCCAACTCATATGCCTTCGCCGGACAGCAGGCCCGAAGCGTTGCAGCTAGAAACAGTCATGAATTCTTCGATCATGGGATTCTTCAAGACGGTGGTTTTGCCACTTGCCAGGATAGTGCTGGTGGTAATTCTCCTGATCTTCGGCACGTCGTGTATCCTCGCGGCTTGTATCGGGGCCAGCATTGGCAATTCCGAGGCGCAACGCTCGGTCCGTGACATCGTCCAATGCGCACAATCCGCAGTTCTCCGAGAAGCATCTTCAGAACCCAGCCGTCGCAGATCCCATGATACTCCGATGCATCTCCTGGACTGGGCGGAACGCATGACTGCGGGGATGGCCTGCTCAACACTTGTGTTCGGACTCATCGCCTCTCTCTTCATGATCGTGAATGCGCTTGCCTTGAAGCGCAACATGACCTTCGCGGTTTGGTTGCTGGCAACTCTGGGCGTGTTGTGCGTGCCGATGGCAATCACGACATCGCGCATGTTTCGTTCGCGGGCGTTATTGGAAACCGAAGCGGCAATCCGCCAGGGGCAAGCGGCGGAATCCAGCGACATCGGAGCGCAAGCCAGACCGAGCCTGGAGCGGGCGCAGTCGATGATTGGATGGCTGGCGCTTGGATCGGTGGCGTTTGGAGTCGCGGCAGGTGCAGCGGCGATCATGAGCGCGGTGTTGCTCAGTCAAAGGCTCGATGGCAGGGGCTGCCGCGTGTTGAAGTGAGAAACGCCCGGCTCAATCGGGCGTAATTTCAAGTTTTACGGAATTTCCGATTGCCTTTCTGAAGACGGTGGTTACGGTGGGTCGGACAGGTGAGAAATCGCGTGATTTTTCGCATGGGTCCATGCCACTCCGTCCAGAACCCCATGATGACGATGCATGACATTGAAAATAAACCTTTTGGGACTATTTTTCAAATTTAGTGTATTTTCGTTGACAAATTTGCCTTTTTTCGTACTTTTTTGCACTGAGCACACGCTCAGTCGCTAAAAGTGAGCAACATTGGTCAGCCATATCTGGGATTCAAGCCCTATGCCATCGATCCGAAGTACCGGTTCGCGGTGCCGCCTGGCTGGCGGCCGGAGGGTGGCGAGGTGCTGTACCTGCTGTTTTCGCGCAGCGCGGAGATGCCGATGCTCAAGGCGCTGACGCAAGCGGGGTACGACGAGCGGGTGGAGATCGTGAAGAAGAGCGACAAGGGCGAAGCGGAGAAACGGGAATTGCTCGGCCGCCTGGCGATGCGGTTGCGCGAGGTGAGCATCAACGAGCAGGGCAAACTCACGATTCCCAAGGACCTGAGCGAGAAGGCCGAGATCAAACCGGACAGCGACATCATGCTGGTGGGCCGTCACGGGCATTTTGAGATTTGGAACAAAGCGCATTTTGAACGCACCCAGGAAATTGAGATGAACCAAAACGACGACCTGGGCATTTTTTAACATTCACTGAACATTCAATTTCCCCCAACCGGCAACGATGCTGACCACCCCATCCACCCTGGCACATGACGCGGGCCGCCCCACGGCGACCGGGCATGGCGTCGTGGCTGGAGCCGGGATGGGTTGGCTGTCGTCGGCGGTGACGGAGGATGGGTACAATTTTCTGGCTGGGTTCAGGAAGTCTCCCGGGACGGAGCTTGCTGCGCCAATCGAAACGATGGTCCGCGCCGCTACTGGCTGGTGGTCGGCGCGGCCATCGCGAATTTTTCTGGCTGGGCACAGGAAGTCTCCCGGGACGGAACTTCCTGCGCCAATCGAAACGATGGTCCGCGCCGCTACTGGCTGGTGGTCGGCGCGGCCATCGCGAATTTTTCTGGCTGGGCACGGGAAGTCTCCCGGGACGGAGCTTGCTGCGCCAATCGAAACGATGGTCCGCGCCGCTACTGGCTGGTGGTCGGCGCGGCCATCGTGGTTTTTTGTGTTTGGGCGGCAGGAGGCACCGAGGACTGTGCACGCCGCCGCGTCTCATACTCCGACCGCACGCGCCGTTTTTAACTGTTTTGCGGTGCGGCGGTCGGCCAATTTCATTGCGGCGGCGTGCACAG